>Ga0163179_10003345_pt1 | contig 10903 bp, 9 predicted proteins | sample AtlANTMetagenome_FD_109643 | JGI IMG/M metagenome (GOLD analysis project Ga0163179, IMG submission 109643) | Marine eukaryotic phytoplankton communities from the Atlantic Ocean - Atlantic ANT 2 Metagenome | ecosystem: Environmental > Aquatic > Marine > Oceanic | place: North Atlantic Ocean... | reverse complement strand
TCAATTTTGAAGATTTTAACTTAATCAATTACAATCCAGATCCTCATATAAAAGGAGATGTAGCTATCTAAATAATATTATGGAATCTAAAAAAAATTGTTTGACTATAATTGTTGCTGCTTCAGAAAATAATGCAATTGGGAAAAACAACAAACTTATTTGGAATCTTCCAGATGACCTTCAAAGATTTAAAAGACTTACATCTGGCCACCACATAATTATGGGAAGAAAAACATTTGACACATTCCCTAGGCTTCTTCCAAACAGAACGCATATAGTAATTTCTAATAAAAAAAACTTAAAAGTTCCTGATGAAGTTATAGTTGTTAATAGTGTTTCCGATGCAATAGATGTTTGCAAAAATGATCCAAACCCATATATAATTGGCGGAGGTCAAATTTATAAAATTGGCATTAATCTTGTAGATAAAATAGAGCTGACAAGAGTTCATGCTAGTTTTGATGGTGATGCTTTTTTCCCAGAATTTAATTTAAATGATTGGGCCCTTATTTCTAAAAAATTTCATGAAATCGATGAAAAACATGCCCATTCATTTACATACGAAACATATGAAAAAAAAATAATTTAAACTATATTTAATAATATGAGAGCATATATATTCCCTGGGCAAGGTGCACAACATTCTGGAATGGGATTAGATTTATATAATGATTCTGCTTTGGCAAAAGATCTTTTTAAAATAGCCAATGACATATTAGGATTTGAGATTACCAGTATCATGTTTAGTGGATCTGGAGAAGATTTAAAACAAACCAAAGTGACTCAGCCTGCTATTTTTTTACATTCAGTAATTTTAGCTAAAACTTTAGGTAATAATTTTAATCCAGATATGGTTGCTGGACATTCTCTAGGAGAATTTTCTGCATTAGTTGCAAATAATACGCTTAGTTTTGAAGATGGATTAAAGTTAGTTTCAGCAAGAGCAAAAGCTATGCAAAAAGCATGTGATAATAATCCTGGGACTATGGCTGCTGTGCTTGCATTAGAAGATAAAATTGTTGAAAATGTATGTAAAGAAATTGAGGGAATTGTTGTCGCTGCAAATTATAATTGTCCTGGTCAATTAGTAATTTCAGGTGAGATAGACGCTATTAATATAGCATGTGAAAAATTAAAAGAAAAAGGTGCTAGAAGAGCTCTTGTTTTACCAGTTGGAGGGGCTTTTCATTCACCACTAATGGAAGAAGCAAAACAAGAGTTAGAAAATGCAATTCATAATACTAAATTCAATAAGCCAATTTGTCCAGTTTATCAAAATGTAAGTGCTCAGGCTATTTCAGATGAAACAAAAATTAAAGAGAATTTAATATCTCAACTGACATCTCCTGTAAAATGGACTCAGTCAATAGAAAAAATGATAAATGATGGGGGGAATAATTTTATTGAAATTGGACCTGGGAAAGTACTTCAAGGCTTAGTTAGGAAAATAAATAGCAATGTTGAGGCAAGCTCTATATCAAACTAATTTATGTTAGAGAAAAAAAGAAATATATCAATTAGTATTATAATTGCTTTAAGCGTTTTTTTAGATCAAATAAGCAAAATTTTAATTCGCAACAATGTTGATCAATATTCAGATATAAAATTAATAGGAGAATATTTTATTTTAACAAATGTTGAAAATAGTGGGGCATTTTTAGGTATGGGCAGTGACTTTTCTCCTATTATAAAAATGATATTTTTACTAATTCTCCCAGTAATAGTCTTGACTTGCATAATAATTTATGTATACAGAGATAAAGAAATTGATAAAATTTCATTAATTGGATTTTCAATAATTATTGGGGGAGGGATAGGAAATATTTTTGATAGAATTATGTATGGATCAGTTACTGATTTCCTTTTCATTAACCTTGGAGGTATATTTAAAACAGGTATATTTAATATAGCTGATTTAGCAGTAACTACTGGAATGATTCTAATATTACTGATGAGTTTTAAGAACAAATAAAATTAGTTCTTATATATTAATCCGTTTTTCATTACAAAAATTATATTCTCCAAAGTTGAAACATCATCTATTGGATTATCTTTAGTTGCAACAATATCAGCAATAAACCCTTCTCTTATTTGACCTAATTCATCAGCATAGCCTAGGATACTAGCATTAGTAATAGTTGCTGATTGTAAACATTCTATTACTGGCATCCCAACCTCATTCATATATCCAAATTCCTTTGCATTTTTCCCATGTGAGAATACACCTGCATCAGAGCCAAAAGCAATTTTTACTCCCTTTTCATATGCTTTACTAAATGTAGCCTGAATTTGAGGACCAATAGCTAATGCTTTAGGGACCACTAGTTCATTATAATACCCCTTTATTTTTGCTTTTTCTGCAACTTCCTTTCCAGCAGTTATTGTAGGAACAAAATAAGTTCCATATTGCTTCATTAATTCCATACTGCCTTCACTCATTAAAGTTCCATGCTCAATAGTAGTTACTCCACCAATAATTGCTCTTTTTATTCCTTCATCTCCATGAGCATGAGCTGCTATGATCATTCCATAATCCTTAGCTGTATCACATATCGATTTAATTTCTTCAAGTGTAAATTGAGGGTTTTGTCCATTTTTTGCTATACTCATCACACCTCCTGTAGCAGTGATTTTAATATTATCTGCTCCATCTTTATAACGCTGTCTTACTGCCTTTTTTGCATCATCAATACTATTAACTACTCCTTCCTTTGGCCCTGGATCCCCTTGTAGAGTTTTCTTATACCCATTTGTCGGATCTGCATGACCTCCAGTTGTTCCAATAGCTTTGCCGGCAGTAAAAATTCTTGGTCCAATGACTTTGCCTTTATTGATTGCGTCTCTTAACGATATATTTACCCCACTACCTCCCAAATCTCTTACAGTAGTAAATCCAGCAAGTAATGTAACTTTTGCAAATTCTAGTGAATTAAATGCTCTATCAGCTTCATTTAATGTAAATTCATTTATAAACCTTTTAGGGTCATACTCGTTTTCAATATGAACATGCATATCTATTAATCCTGGCATTACAGTAGCACTACTTAGATCAATTACTATATCATTAGGGTTTTCTGAATTTAAATAACCATTTTTTACATCAATTATTCTGTCTTTAGAGACAATAATTGTTTTGTTTTGAAATACCTTTCCCTTTTTTGTGTCAATTAATTTTCCACAGTGTATATATGTATTTTGTGCAAATAGACTTAAAGCAAATAAGGCTAGGCATATGGTTAAAATTCTTTTCATATTTATTTTTTTAGTTAGTTTGGGATTAACTAATATAGGAATTTATTTTAGATGAATATTTTAATATAAAAATTAAATATTTATATTAAGTGGTGTACATTAGCTAAAAATATAATTAAGGTTATTTATAATTTACTAGTTAACATATCAGAATTTCTTATTTGGATTTTATCAAATTTTAATAGAAAAATTAGACTTGGAGTAATTGGAAGGAAAGAGTCTTTTAATAAAATTGAATCCTCTATTGATAAAAATGATAAAGTAATATGGGTACATTGCTCTTCATTAGGAGAATATGAGCAAGGACTTCCTGTATTTGAAAATTTAAAAGAAAAATATACTGATCATAAGATTGTTCTTACATTTATTTCACCATCTGGATATGAGATTAAAAAAACCTCTAGTATTGCAGATTTAGTGACTTATCTTCCCTTAGATTCAAATAAAAATGCAAAAAGATTTTTAAAAAGCCTCAATCCAAAACTAGCAGTTTTTGTAAAAAATGAAATATGGCCAAATTATATAAAGTATATAAAAAAATATGAAATTAAGTCTGCATTAATTTGTGGGTTATTTAAAAAAAATCAGATTAAATTTTCATTACCATTTAATATATTGGCAAACAGTATTTTAAAATTTGATTATATTTTAGTTCAAGATGAAGAGTCAAAAAATATAATTAAAAGTCTTGGTCATAATAATACATATGTTTGTGGAGATACTCGATTTGACAGAACAGCTAAAATCTTAAGCCAAAATGAAGCTGTCAAATATATTGATGAGTTTAAATCTGATAAATTGTGCCTGGTTGCTGGTAGCATATGGAAAGAAGATCAAATAATATTAGTTGATTATATTAATAGATCAAAAGAAAATATAAAATTTGTTCTAGTTCCGCACGAAATAGATGAAAACAAAATTCATAAACTAAGAAATTCAATTAATAAGCCTTCTATATTATATTCTGAAATATCTGAAGAAAATATTCATAGCAATATATTGATAATTGATAATGTTGGAATATTAGCAAGATTGTACAAGTATGCAGATGTAGCGTACGTTGGTGGTGGAATGGGAAAATCAGGGCTTCACAATACTCTTGAACCAGCAGCATTTGGAATCCCAATTATAATTGGGAAAAATTATTCAAAATTTTCTGAAGCAAAAAAAATGATAAATCTTGGAGGAATATTTTCTGTTAATAATGCAAAAGAATTTGAAGAACATTTTGAAAGTCTAATCAAAAGCAAATCAAAAGCTGCTGAAATTGGAGAAATAAACTCTAATTTTGTATTAGAAAATAAAGGTGCTACAAAAAAAATAATGTCATACCTATAAATAAAAAATTTATGAAAAAAATATTACTTTATCTAGCAATTCTTATTACAATATCATCATTTTCTCAAAGTGTAAGTCTACAAAGTTTTGGCCCTCAATTTGATAATCCTGTAGATATTGAACCTTTTTTTCATATAGATTGTCCTGGTGTTAATGCATATCAACCTCTTTTAGTGGTAGAACAAAAAGGAGTAATACAAGTGCTTAAATCTGATGGAACATTACAAAGCACCCCATTTCTAGATATTCAAAATGATGTTTATTTTGGTGGAGAGAGAGGATTACTTGGAATAGCTGTTTTAGATTATTGGGGTGGTGAGCCTGCTATCTATATTAATTATACCGACAATCAAGAAAATACTGTAATTGCTCAATATTTTGTAGATTGGAATGGCTGTGGTGGAACGGGAGAATTAATTGCTGATCCAAGTTCTAAACAAATTCTTTTAACCATCGATCAACCATATAGCAATCATAATGGAGGTTCAATTAATATTAACCGTCTTGAGACTGCAGAAATGGAATTTGGGAAAGGTATGTTATATATTGGAATGGGTGATGGAGGTAGTGGCGGAGATCCTCAAAATTTTTCTCAAAATACAAACTCACTCCTTGGGAAAATGCTAAGGATAGAAGTAGATCCATCTGGATCAGCCCCATATTATTCAATCCCTAACGATAATCCATATGGAGACGAAATATGGTCAATTGGGCTTAGAAATCCTTGGAAATTTTCTTTTGATAAAGATACAGGTGATTTATGGATAGCAGATGTAGGGCAAAATATATATGAGGAAATAAATCTTGTGAGTAATAACCCTCCTAATGTAAACTATGGGTGGAGATGTTATGAAGGAGATGTTGTATATGATACTAGTTCCAATTGTCCAAATTCTAGTGAATTAACTTTTCCTGTAGGGACTTACTCTCATAGTAATGATGGAGCCTTTAAATGCTCTATTACTGGCGGATATGCATATCGAGGAAGTCAGCTTAGCGGAATGGATGGTGTGTATTTCTTTGCTGATTACTGTAGTCAAGAAATTGGAATGTTATCTTATGATACCAATACTCAAACTTGGACAAGGGACTTAGTTTTCCCAAATGCATCTGGACAGTGGGTCACTTTTGGACAGGATCTTTCTGGAGAATTATATGTTGGTTCACATGGCGGACAAATTTATAAAATAACTGATGCAGCATTAAGTCTGAATTCTATTGAAGAATCTAAATTGGAAATATATCCAAATCCAACAAGCGGAATTATTAATCTTGATAATAATGGAGAAGTATTAAATATTACAATATATGATATTAATGGAAGGATAGTAGTTGAACATGAGAATTATTCATTACAACAACTAAATATTTCTGAATTAAATAATGGCATATACTTTATGAAAATCAATAATTTATATACCCAGAAAATTATTAAGAATTAATCCTATAAATAATGAAGAAAAAAGTATTTATAATTATTATTATTTTATTTAGTATTCATACTAGTATAAATTCTCAAATAAAACATGTCCTAGATACAAAACAAATAATAATAAAATTTAAACAAGAGTTTAAAGCCAATAGTATCTATTATGTTAATAGCAAAAAATTTAATGATAAGCATCTTAATCAATTAAATAAAAACAATAATGTAAAATCTATAAAATTAACAGGGAATATAAAAGATAAAAGGACTTATGCTATTGAACTTAAATCAAATAAAAGCTATGAAGAAATAATTAAGATGTATAAGAATACTGGGCAATTTGAGTATGTAGAAGAAAATTTTAAGGGAGAAGGTCATGGAAATGAATTTTATCCTGATGATGCATATTTTAATCAGCAATGGTCCCATAATAATGATGGTTCTTTTGCTAATTCTACAATTGATGCTGATATAGATTCTCCTGAAGCTTGGGCATTAACTCAGGGAGATCCCAATTTAATTGTTGCAATATTAGATTCAGGTGTAAAACTTGATCATCCGGAATTTTCAGGAAGAATTTGGCTAAATGAAAATGAAACACAAAATGGAACTGATACAGATTCTAATAATTATATTGATGATATAAATGGTGGATGGGACTTTGCAAATAATGATAATGATCCAACAGATGATCACGGACATGGAACTAATGTTTCTGGAATAGCAATGGCATCAGGAAATAACAATATTGGTTATGCTGGAGTAAATTGGAATTCAAAAATGATGGTTTGTAAAATACTAGATGATCAAAATTCTGGATATTACAGTTGGTGGGCTGAAGCAATATATTATGCTGTTGACAATGGGGCTTCTGTAATAAATATGTCAGTTGGAGGAAATAGCTCATCAACTCTTTTATCTGAGGCAATTGATTATGCATATAACAACAATATTTCAGTAGTTGTATCAACAGGAAATCAAAATTCTTCAATTCAATATCCTGCAAAATATAGTAATTCTTTTGCAATAGGCTCTACAGATCCTGATGATACTAGATCTGCTCCTTTTTTTTGGGACTCAAATAGTGGAAGTAATTATGGTCCTGAATTAGATTTTGTTGCTCCAGGTAATTTTATTTATGGCCTAAATCATTTATCTAATACTAATTACAATTATTATTGGGGTGGAACATCACAAGCGGCCCCACATGTAGCTGGTTTAATTTCTTTATTAATTTCTGAAGTCCCTAATTTAACTCCGGAAAATATTCGCGAAATTTTAATTAATTCTTCTGAAGATTTAATTGGTGATGAATCAGACACATCTGGTTTTGATGAATTTTATGGTAATGGTAGAATAAATGCTTATGAAGCATTATTAGGGGCCTTAGCACTAAATATTAGTGAAATCGAAGAACATAAATTTGAAATATATCCGAATCCTACAAGCGGAGTTATTAATCTTGATAATAATGGAGAGGTATTAAATATTAAAATATATGATATCAATGGGAAGATAGTATTTGAAAATAAAAATTATTCATTACAACAACTAAATATATCCAAATTAAATAAAGGTATATACTTTATGAAAATCAACAATTTAGATGCTCAAAAAATTATTAAGAAATAAAAATTACTGTAATAAAATTTAACTAATCATCAAAAATTAAACTGCCTGTATAGTATTCTGCTACATCAACTATATCAGGTGTATTTGTAGCAATTAGATTACCTGTACTTCTAAGTTCACCAACTAATGAAATCTGTGGGTTTACAATAATATCATTCTCACCTCTATGATATATATTTACAAAATTACTGATCAAATTTTCACCTTCAAAACGGCCAAAACCACTGTAAAATTCAATTGAGATCTCATTAACATTTCCTGAAAGATAAAATGAAGATAACTTATTGGATATAACTCTTATTATAGACGAATTTAATTCAAGTTCAAAGTCACCCACTGCAATATTATCAGAATTATTATAGTCATCTGAAATTAGTGTTAAATCAGAATAGTTAAGTATACCTTCAGATATAATTTTATACTGTGAATTATTTCTTATCTGAATAATGTCTGGCGCAGTAACAATGAATGTAGTTTCACCATAATCCCTAACAAAATTACAATAGTTACTATCAATTAGTTGTAGCTCTCCATTGCTTACAGTAGCATTAATATCGTCTAATAAATTAGCTCCTGTATTTACTTCAACATTAAAATCATTGCCTTGCCTTATAATTAAATTAATATCTCTATTAACAACAATTTTATTAAAATGTTGAACTGGAAAAACTTTATTTATTTGTTCTCCCGAAAGCTGTATACAGTCCCATGCACTATCATTATCACAAGAGACAAATAAAATAATTGCTAATATTAAATTTCTAAATTTCATAAAATTTTATAATTGAATTCCTAAACCGAACTCAAAAGATTCAGCTATAAATTTGTGAGATTTAAGATTTATTGATGCAAACCATTTTTTACCTAAATAATGTTTTAATCCAATTCTTAAATAAGTCCTTTTTAAATCACTAGGATTATATATATAATATCCATATTGTGTAATCAAAGACATTTTACTTATAAAGAGTTCATGACCCAAAAATATCCCAATACGTTTGTAGTCTGTATTACTGTTTATTCCGCGATCAGGAAAAGCAATGGCAAGATATTTTATATATTCTTTAAGATATTTTGATAAAAATAGCTCTGTACCAAATTGAACTGCACTATAATGATTAAACTTCTTATCTATATAAGTAGTGAATGTATAATTAGGATATTGCCCACTTCCTACTACGTGACTCTCAGTAACTCCTGTAGTAAACAAAAAGTTAAAAGCAATAGGCTCTGAAATTTTATTTTCTTTTTTTCTATCCATAATAGCATGAGGGGTTTCTTCTAGTTCGTATTTAACTCCAATGTTTAGATTAATTGTATTAACACTAATATTAGGAGCTTTAATACTACCATTAGAATAATGAAATATTGACATCCCAGCCTGAAATCCAAGCCGATCTAAAATATTATCTTTTGAATAATTAATCATCATATATGGACTATTAACCAATCTAGATCCAAATGCATTGTTTCTAAAATTAGTCTCTCTATTAAATGGATTTTCTACATAGGCAATGCCCGTTCCGACACGTAACATTAATCTTCTTTTTAATAAATAAAAATTATAATGTGCATTTAATCCATAGTTCTTCCCAAGTATTTCATTATTGAAATTTTGTAATGTAATTGAAAAGCCATAGTCTGGGTAGTTATAACGCTGATGCCATGGCCTACTTCCATTAGTTCTTTTATTCCAAGATATAATGACCCCTGATGGATGAGATGAAGCTAAATGCAATATGTCATTTTTATGTATAGCTACATTTCCATAAAAAAAATTTAAATCAATAAATGAAGACGGATTTTCTTCTTGAGAAAATAACATAGAAGAAAAAAAAATTATTATTACCAGATGAAAGTATTTCATAAATCAAATAAATATAAAAATAAAATAACAAGAATTTTCTTCATGATTAAAATTAAAAGTGTGAATATATAATAATAACCAATTAAATAGTCGACATTTGCAGCCTTTAACAAAAACATGACAAATTTTAAAGATATAGGAGTCAATAAAGAATTACTTAAATCTATTCTAGAAATGGGGTTTAAAACTCCTACTCCTATTCAAAAAGAATCTATACCTTATCTTCTAACAAGCCATCAAGATTTAATATCATTAGCTCAAACTGGCACAGGGAAAACAGCAGCTTTTGGATTGCCTATTATTCAACAGATAGATCCAAAAATAAAACATGTACAAGCAATAGTGTTATGCCCGACTAGAGAATTATGCATTCAAATTGCTAAAGATCTAATAGCATTTTCTAAATATCTTGATTATGTTAAAGTACTCCCTGTATATGGTGGGACAAATATCGAAAAACAGATAAAATCAATTAAAAAAGGTGTTCAAATAATAGTAGGAACGCCGGGAAGAACTAAAGATCTGATCAAGCGTAAAATATTAAAACTAGATATAGTTAATAAAGTTGTTTTAGACGAAGCTGATGAAATGTTAAGCATGGGCTTCAAAGATGATTTAGATTTTATTTTAGACAAGACCCCGTCCAATAAACAAACTATGCTGTTTTCAGCAACAATGTCTAGAGAAGTAAAGAGTATATCAAGAAATTACATGAGAGATGCAAAGGAAATAGCTGTATCTAAATTGAATTCTAGCGCAAAAAATATTGAACATCATATATATGACGTAAGCTCAAGAAATAAATATGAAGCTCTAAAAAGAATTGCTGACTTCAGTCCAAATATTTATGGAATTGTTTTTTGCAGAACAAAAAGGCATACAAAAGATATAGCTAATAAATTTATGGCAGAAGGCTATAATGCTGACGCTATTCACGGTGACCTTTCTCAAAATCAAAGAGATGAAGTAATGCAAAGATTTAGAGATAAATCTTTGCAAATATTAATAGCTACTGATGTTGCAGCCAGAGGCTTAGATGTTGATGATATAACCCATATAATCAACTATTCACTTCCAGATGATCCTGAAGTTTATATTCATAGAAGTGGTAGAACAGCTAGAGCTGGGAAAAGTGGTATTTCTATAGCTATATCTAACAGCAGTGAGAAAAGAAAAATTAAATCAATTGAAAAAAAAGGAGCAATTAAATTTATTCCAAAGGAAGTTCCTTCAGGAAATGAAATTTGTTCTAAGCAATTATATAAGCTAATAGACAAGATTGAAAATGTTGATGTAGATGAGGAACAAATCAAACCATTTTTAAATAATATATACAAAAAACTTGAGTGGTTAAACAGAGAAGAATTGATTAAGAGATTTGTTTCTGC
>Ga0163179_10003344_pt1 | contig 10905 bp, 19 predicted proteins | sample AtlANTMetagenome_FD_109643 | JGI IMG/M metagenome (GOLD analysis project Ga0163179, IMG submission 109643) | Marine eukaryotic phytoplankton communities from the Atlantic Ocean - Atlantic ANT 2 Metagenome | ecosystem: Environmental > Aquatic > Marine > Oceanic | place: North Atlantic Ocean... | reverse complement strand
GTCAGGTTTGTGATCGCCTTTACAAAGCTCTTCATGGTGGACCGGATATTTAAGATGATGGTATTTACGCCAATCGTCTGGTGCATCGTCTGGATCAAACTCCTCTAATTCCATTTCATCGGGTGGAGCTACTTTGTCTAACGCATATCTATAAATGTCGTCTGCGGACATGCGTTGCCCTTGGAGGATTAGTAGCCCTCCGGGTTCAAGCCGGGTTTCAGCTACTTCGTCCCACCAGCGCCGCATATCTTCACGGGATTCCGCCGACCGCATCTTGCGAGGGTCGTATACGTCGTCCCATATAACGAGATCGAAACGACCGCCGAGGAAACCGGAGTCCATTCCGAAAGCAGACCACGTTGGTTCTTTCTGGGAAAGAGGTGCGTCGTCTTGTTGTAGCACGGTAAACGCTTCGGAACGCCAGATCTCTGACGAGTCTGGCTTAAACATACCGAAGTCTTGTTGAAGGGTCGCTTCTGCATCTACGGCTAAACCTAAACGAACGTCGTTTAGTTCGGCTTTGACTGGATGCGCCCTGTCAAACTCTGATCGTAGCCGACGAGAGTACCATTCCGCTAGACGTTGGGAAGCTGATCCGATCATCCCTCTAATAGCGCGATTACGAATTGTTGCCCACGCTGGTAAGACTTTCGCAAAGAACGTAGATTTGCCGGAACCGGGTGGAGCGTTAATGACTGCGTATTCTTCGTAGTCGGTTTCCATTAGTTTCATAATGCGTTCCGTGGCTTCTACTTGCCACGGTTGCAAAATGATCCCGAAATAGCGTTTAGCAAAAATTTCTATGTTGTCGTATGCCGCTTGTGCTTCAGGGCATAGATCGTCATAGAAAGGTATACCTATTGCGGGTTGTTCGCCCAGTGTTTCTTCAGCCGCAAGATAATTGCGTGTTGCTTTGCCGTTCTCAGCGTCACGGCAAGCATGATAAGAAATTTCGCATTCTTTTGCTGCGGCGTACATAGAGTTGCCTGCACGCCGCAACGCCAGATATTGCGTCCATTTTTCTACAGTTATAGCTTTGCCCGAAGGCATAAGTTCCCCTTATTAGCGTTTCCCGAAACCGTAAGATCCTTTAGGTTTGCGGGCGCCTTTCGATTCGGCACGACGAGACTTAAATGATTGTGACGATTTGCGGCCACGATCCCGTGCGCCTAACGACTCGTCAAGACGATCATTGTAACCTTGACGACGTACGGCTGAAGGAATCCGCCTGCTGCTTTTATCTTGTTTCATTGGTTTCCATTTCTGATAAAGGTACTACTTAACTTACTGGCAAGATTCGCAAACTTCTGGGTTTTCTAAATCGCAGTCGATTGGTGTGTCATCTAGGAAAGGATCTAGTTCGGGGCGTTCACCCAACATTTCTTCAGTAATGGCGGTTGGGTCAACTTGGTGTTCCATAGCATCCTCTGGGTTAAAACAAAAACAATCTTCAGCGCATTCCGGGCAGTACCCGCAAGCGCAGTCATAATGATAAAAGTGACATATGCATTCTTCCCCTTCGCACCCGCATTCGCTTGTGCTGGGGGACATTACCAATCCTTGCAGGCCCAGTAACGAGCTTTGGTGCTTGGACCGGGGTTATCGCAGTTATGTCTATCACGAAACGCTTTCTTTCGTTTTGGCTCATTGCTGCGGTTCTTCATGTTGGGGTCACCAAACGTAACCCGCTTCACTCTTCCGCCGTCTTTCACAAACACTTCTTTTTGTTTGCGTCCGTAACTGGGTGAGCCTTTAGAAATGTTACGTGGCTTATTTAACGTAACTTTCTTGCCTTTGAACTCGGCCATGTGGTTACCGGTTCTTTAATGACGGATATTTTTTGTATACCGCAGTTTTAATGCGGCGTTCCTGTGAAGGAGTAGCGTGTTGCGCTGCACGAGCTAAAGCGTTCCTAGCGTGAGCTTTGTCGTTTATCGGATATTTGCGTTGAGAAGGCAACGCAAACTGCGACTTCGGCAGCTTGTTACGTTGCTTAGGAGTGAGCTTTGCCATGACTCAAAAAGATAGCAGAAAAAAAGAAGTGGTATTATTGAGTAATGACTATAGAAGAGGTCGCTGAACGAGCGGACGCTTGGTCAGAGGCGATAAAAAAAATTTTGAAAGCTATCTCTGCTGCCGGTGTGGCTTTAGCCGCAGCTATAAGTGCTTTACTAATGTGGTGGCCTAGCGGCGGAGAAGAACCAGATAATACTGGGTTACTTCACAACGGCGGGTACGGCCCACAATGCTCCCAGCTATACAACACTATTGAACACAACTGGACTGAACAACAATGGTCAGTGTGGGAAAAACTAAAAATAGATTTAGGATGCTAGTTATCCACACATCGTTACTGCTTTAATACTCTGTAACGAAAACCACGCCACCGTGAAAGAACGGCGCTGACCCCGGCGACAGTAGGGTTGAGAGGTGAAAAACCTTCGACCTGAAAAGATCGACAGTAAGGCCAGTAAAGCGTAAGAGGCTGACAACACCCGACGGTAAAGGCCAACAATGACCCCTGCCGTCTAACAAACAATCCGAGACTGAAACCGAGTGCTTGTCAAGGGAAGCCCGGAAAGCACACAAACAATCGGACAGTCACCACCCGGCCTTTCAACAGAACAATACCCTGTTGACTAACAAAGCGAACCCTAGGCTCCGAACTAGACAGCAGTTAGCTCCAAACCCCCACAGGGGCTAACTGTGCTCACCCACCCACCAAACTAGTCGAAACACAACACCAGCCACACACCACCACCACTGAACCAAAATCTCTCCACAACCGATAAACAGAATATGTGTGTATGGGGGTCACGGCAGATACCCCATTGTGAGTTATCCACAGAGTTATCCATAGGGATAGGTTGTGCGTATGTTGTGGGTACCTTGTGGATAGGTAGGTGTTTTCTAGGGTTTTTCCACAGCGTAGGTAATGGGTTTGGTGATCGCTGCTAGGGAGGGTATCCCCAAGTTATCTACATTGTTTGCACATCGTTATCAGCAAGATATCTACATCATTTACACACGATATGCACAAGAATAAGTACTAAATAAACAAACCAAAGGGAACCGAACAAGACTTAAGAGGAGTTGTGTTGTGTTGGTTGTTTGGTTGCGTTGGTTGTAGTGGTTTAGAAGTTTCTAAAAGAAATAGTTGCGTTTTGCATTACATCCTGTAAGCTGCATTACATCCACTACGAAAGGGGCCTACGAAATGGCTACCAAAACCACTACTAAGAAAAGCAAGACCGAAGAGGCGGTAAGCAAGACTGCTAGCCGGTTAGCTGAGATGTTCCTTGACCGTATCTCGGAGGTTGACGAAAACGGGGAGCGCCAGATTATTAACGATCCTAAGATTCTCGGGGATTGGGCTAAGCCGTGGACTAGACGAGGCTCACAAGCTCCGCATAACCCTTTTACGGGGAGCGGCTACCGGGGTGGAAATGCAGCGCTTTTAATGTTCGCAGCGTTCGAACAAGACCACGCTTGCTACGGTACTTTTAATAACTGGCGCAAGCTCACAACCGAAGTAAAAAATAAGGACGGGGAAGTTACAAAACCCGGCGTAGTTGTATCCGTTAAGAAAGGGGAATCGGCGTGGCAGGGTATCCACTGGAAGCAAAGCTACGTATGTGCTCAAGGTTGCCGGGGCTTTAAGAAAACTCGCGCTGAAATCACTGCTGCTTGTGGCCATGATGCCCGCCTAATCTGGACCGGTCAAAACTTCTCGGTTTTCGGATACTGGCAAGTAGAGATAACCCCTACCGGCGGAGAAGCTAGGCCAATCGAACCCGGCAAGGATTTTGATTTCCACCCCGACTACATGCCGGGAGAGATAAGCGAACCACCTAAGGCCCCGGAAGTAAAAGAACATTTCTTAAAGACTGGCGCCACGTTTACGGAGGGCATTACCGGCGCTTATTACACACCGGCAACCGATACCGTGAACGTACCGCCGGCTGATATGTTCAAAAGCCTTAGTACTTACGCTTCCACTATGGCCCACGAGTTTATTCACTGGACCGGCTCCCCGGACCGGTTAGGGGCCTGCACCGGTTCCGGCTGTAAGAAATGCGAGAAAGGTTTTTATCATCGCCGGTTAACAATGGAAAAGAAAGGCTACGCAGCAGAGGAACTTGTGGCCGAAATTGGGGCCTGTATCCTAGTCAGTGACTTCGGTATCGATCACACGCCGTTAGAAAACGAAGGTGCAGAATCTAATCACGGGGCTTATATTCTAGGGTGGATGCAGCCGCTCCTAAACGCTGTACAGAATGCCGACGGGGAGCGCATTATCTGGGACGCCACGCAAGCCGCCGATAAGGCTGCCCGATTCATTACAGATCTAACGGGGCCTTTTGATAGCTAACCGATAGCCGCCGGGAACGGTTTAAGCGGGTTCGATTCCCGCCCCGGCACGCACTGAAAACCACACAACGAAAGGGTGCAAAATGTCATATAAGAAAGATATCGAACGGGAATTTGAATGGTACGAATACTTCCAACGGGAACTAGGTTTAATTCCCGACGGTTACCGGCTTATCCTTAACCCCGGCAACCAGTCCGCCGGTATTGCGTGGAAAGTAGCCCTAACCGGCGTAGCAATTCAAGACCCCGACACCGGCGCTTATAGTTACCCGAACGGCACCGGGGAAAGTTGCGACGCATTAGGCCACGATTTGCTAGGCACTACGCAACGGCAAGCCTACGAACGTTTACACGGCATGGTGTCCACCCTGCGCGGGATTTGTCGCACTTCGGTTGTCACCACCGGCATTTTCGGGGGTCGATAATGCCCGCCCCTACTTATCCCGGCCCGCTTTTATTTCTATGCGTCCTCATGCTATGTCACGGCCTCTATTTGATTAGTCAGTGGCACTGGCAACGGGTTGCCTATAAAGAGGCTCTGAGGGCCTTACGTGCGGAGCAAATACAAGCCGAACTGGACCAGATTCACGGGGGCCGCTGGTGATAGCTGCTCTTTTCATGTGGCTTCTTATAGACCTAGGGAGCTTTAACGAAACGCACCCTGTCCACAGGGAACTAGTCGAAGCCGCCGAAATCTACAGCGGCCAATGGTCTACCGCCGAAGCTCTCCAAGTAGCCTACTGCGAGAGCCGTTGGAACCTTCAAGCCGTCAGCCGAACAAATGACCACGGCGCATGGCAAATTCATAAGCCGACGTGGTTCGATTCCGGAGCCTTCGGGCCTCGGGTTTGGGGTCGCCGGTACACGGCGTTGGGGTCTGCCTCAATGGCGATAGACGTTTATAACTACGGAAAAAAAACCTACGGGGACGGGTGGATTTTGTGGTCGTGCCGCTAATGCTTGCAATACGAAATGCAATACGATAAGGTAATACGAAACGAAAGGGAAACGGTGAAAGCACCAATCAAAAATCGCTACTGGTCACTAGTAAACATGGGCGACCCGCTAGCTATCTGTCATTACATAGATCAACGGATCGAGGATCTTAAAACAGATCCCGACCGGGGGAGCGTGGGCGAATTGTTAGCCCTACAAAAGCTCATTGAAGCCTCACTTGATGAGATGGTCGAGGACCTACAGAAAGGGCGGCTCTAATGGCGATCAACTGGGACCTTGACGACCCCTTCGGAGAGGAAGAACCCGAAGAGTTTGATGAGAACGATTGGGCCGACCGGCGCATAGATGAAATGAAAGAAGAGGGGAACTGGCCTTGGTGGAAAAGGTAAAAAATTATAAAGGACGCAAACCTAGTTATCTACCAGTTTGCGACGGCGTGTGCGACGGTTACTTCAAGAGCCGTTGCGCCAAATGTAAACGGGCAGTCCAACGCTTTTCTTCTAAAGGAGATCGAGGCGTATCTATCCACAAAGAAGCTGCGTTCTCGGACGTAGATGTAATAAGAGCTAACCCCCACTTAGCGTGGACCGACAAACAAAAAAAGAAAGCGGGGATCTTGTAATGGATCAACGAACATGGGAACAAATAGAAATTGACCGTGCAAGAGAGCACGCATGGGTAACTGAAGAGCTTATGGACGCTGCGATAACAGCTTCCATGCTGATCTTAGAAAGGGATCAAGACGATGGCGGACAATAAAGAATACTTTGTAAGCGTTGACACTGCGTGCGGTGGCTATTACATATCATGGGCTGAAACCTGTCAGGTTGCCGAACCGGACGAGCCTTCAGAAGTACACATAGAAACCCGCGAGGAGTACTTAGAGCATCAAAGTTATTTAGACGATCACGTTGACTGGGTTATTACTTTCGAGCAACCGAACGGTGCTTTTAATAGTTCCCAAGTTCAGTTGTTGCTTTGCGATGACACGCTACGCAAGCTTGTAGATTTTGCGGTGCCAAGATTACGGGCCACACCTATTGAACGTGATCCCGAAATTGAACACCAGTTAGAAGAAGAATACGCAGAGTGCGATGGTTAGAACAGACGGCTACCACCACACCACCCTCGCTTACGATGCTTACCGGGATTACCTCAGGAACAAGCAAGAAGTAGAGGGGGACAAACCCACAGCGATGGGGACACCCTGTCGAGCTAGTGAAGCTAACGGATGTTCAAGAGCTATCGGGTTACGCATTCTGGGGGCCGAACAGTCAGACCCACCAGACGACACAACCCTCATAGCATTCTGGACTGGTCAAAACATTCACGAACTTGTGCAAGAAGCAATGGTAGCTGCATACGAAATGCGAACCGAGCAGCCCGTGTCGTTAGAGCCGTTAGGTTACCCAATTTCCGGGCACGTTGACGGCGTTTACACCATCGAAGAAAGCACGTTTATTTTCGAGTTGAAAACTAAGAAAGTGTTTCCTATAAAGCTAGCGAGAAGCGGTCAAGACCCCGACGATGGGGTAACGCAAGCCGCTATGTATGCAATGGCGTTAGACGCCGACTACATACACATTTGCTACATCAGTAAAGACAACAGCGAAAAGCCTCGCGCTGCTAACGCTGTGCTTGCTGGAGAAACAGTCGAGTGGGTGTACCACATGGACGAACCGTTCCCCGGTAGTCCTGCGGGGTTAACACCACGAGAGATCGCTACTGCCGAGGCGCAACGCATGAAAGATATAGCGTTGACGACTTACTCTCAGGAGCTTCCACAACGGGAGATTCCGGGGTACGGCATAGTGTACGACGTTCCCGAACCGGGTACGCCGTTAGGTAAAAGCGGGAGCGGGCACTGGCGTTGCCACTACTGCAACTATTGGGGACTATGCGACAGTCTCCCGTATGAACAAACGCCACTAGAAAACCTATTAATTCCTTTGAAAGGGAGAACTAATGTTTAAGTCCCATGCAAACATGGAGATCATTGAAGTCACACCACGGTTAGCTGAAACGTGGCTAGAAACTTACAACATAAATAACCGCAAGCTCAAACCCCACGTTGTAGATAAGTACGCTTACGCTTTGTCCGCTGGACAGTGGGTTGTTAACGGCGACGCTATACGTTTCGACACAAACCACAAGTTGATTGACGGACAGCACCGTTTAGAAGCAGTTGTAAAAAGCGGTGTTTCGTTACCACAACAACTTATTATCCGCAACCTGCCAGTTCGAGCGTTTGACACGATAGATGATGGCGCTATGCGTACGGCAAGCGACGTGATCCAACGGTTAGGTGTTAAGAACAGCACAAAAGCCGCAGCAATCGCCAAAAATATAATCCTTTTTGACCGAGGGTACGGGCCTCACCATCAGGTTCAAGCACGCCTAGTTAGCAAGACAGACATAGCTGAATTTTGTAACGAAAACTATGAGGCTGTGCAAGATGCTATCCGGCTTGCCAAGATAGCTGCGGATGGTTGCCCTCTTGTCCCTACCGCATGGGGAACTGTTATTTTCCAAGTCAGCAAACTTTATGTGCCAGAGCTAGCAGAAGAATTTGTTGACGGCGCTGTGAACGGCGGCGGTCACCCTAACGATCCCCGCAACAGCATACGCAAATGGGTTATCCGAACTCGTGCTGATTCTTCAGGGCAACTTTCAGGTGTCATCCAATTAGCGCACTTAACAAAAGCCTTTAACCATTGGGTTCATGGTAAGCAGCTTGTTAAATACATTGACTGGGCGGTAGGTAAACCCTTCCCCCGTGTCGGAGATGCTGCTTCATCAGGAAGCAAGAGCTTAGATGTCTGAAACTCTCGTCAAGTTAGCCAAACCTTTCCCGGCGTCTGTTGTTAAACAGAAACCCGGATCGTTCGCTGCTGCATACGTCAGTCACAGTGAGGTAAGCCAGTCCCTCTTGGGGATAGTCGGGCCTCACTCAACTGAAGTGAAGCACATCGTCTACAACGCTGAAGGCAAAGTCGAAGGAATTGTAATGGCTTTGAAAGTCACAATCGACGGCCAAGAAATAGTTGTAGAAGAAGCCGGAGCAGTAGAACGCAAAGTCCCCAACAACGGGGAAGCCTTAAAGGACTGCATGAGTGACGCTATCAAGCGTTGCGCTATGCGACTGGGCCTAGGGCTCCACCTATGGGCCGGAGATAGTTACTACTTATACAACGTACTTAACAAGAAAGAGGAAACTAATGGCGTTTGATAACACCGTTACCGTGTCAGGAAACGTAGTCAGAGATCCCGAACTGCGTTTCACCAACAACAACAAAGCCGTATGCGAGTTCACTGTCGCATGGAACCAGATGGCTAGAGATGGTCAAGAAAAGAAAGCACATTTCTTTGACTGCGTAGCATGGGAAAAGATGGCGGAAAGCGTGTCAGAAAACGCACGGCGAGGCCAACGAGTCACTGTTACAGGGCGTCTGAACTTTGAAAGCTGGGAGAAAGACGGACAGAAACGAAACAAAGTTAACCTTGTTGTCGAAGATGTCGGCATGTCTCTGAAGTTCAAGGACTCAGGTGTCCCCGACGCTGTTGCTTCCACTGCTGCTGCTGTTAAAACTGTGCAAGCTGCGTTCGATGAGGAGCCGTTCTAGTGTATAACGATCCCTCTTTAATGAACGCTAAACGGGAACACGCATTTAACTTGCGATTATATCCGTGGGAAATAGCGCACATAAAAGCTACCGCTGAACTGGAAGGCATAAGCCAATCCGATGTGGTGCGTTTAGCTTTACAGAAACTGCGCGATGCCCCGCTCACAGATAAGTCCCCTGAAGAAGTCAAGGTGTGACAGAATGGAGACTGTGGACTCACCTTACGACTTCGACGCTACTGCCCTACAAGTCCCAACCGACATGGACTTTGTGGCGCTGGCTATACCTGCGTCGCTGTTGCTTGAACTAGATGTTTACGCAGACTCAATGCAAAAACATCCAAGCTGCCCGGAACAAATAAGCGAACTGCCTATGTGGGCATTTCGTAGCAACGTTATCCAAGCCGCTGTTCGTAACATGCTAGATGAATCCGCAATGGATGAACTCACTTTCATGTTTGATTGGTGGCGTGATTTACCAGAGGAGTAGCTGTGGTAAACCGAGCCAAACAAAAAGGGACCGCCTTTGAAACCGCTGTAGTTCGCTACTTGTCCGATGAAACTGGAGACTGGGTTGAACGCCGAGCCTTATCAGGAGCAGAGGACAAAGGCGACATCGTTGGTGACGGAGTGCTAGCTGACTGGGTTCTTGAACTCAAAGACCACAAACAAATTAACTTAGCTGGTTTCATTGACGAAGCCGAAGCGGAAGGACGTAACGCTAAGTCTCGTTGGTTCGCTGCGATTGTTAAGCGACGCAACAAAAATGTTAAAGATGCTTACGTTGTTATGCCTTTGTGGTTGTGGACTGAACTGATAAGCGAATGAGTCGGACACCTTGGTGGTATCCCCAAGCTGCGTGCAAGGGGATACCAGCCGGGGATGTAACTAAAGACATTTGTTTTGATGGTTGTCCTGTCAGAGAAAACTGTTTAGCGTATGCACTCTGTGTTGGAGATTGGTTCAACAACTTTTATATGCCTGCTCTTGTGTGGGGTGGGCACTCAGGATACGAAAGGGAAAAAGCAATGAAGGCTGCGGATTATAAACCCGCTGTGGCCGGTAAATTGTTGAAGGAAAATGAGTGAGGGCGAATTAATAACCGACGCACACGCTACCGAAACGACTGGCGTTTACTGGGAACAAGCACACCCCAAACCAATGGCCGCCCGTCAAGGCATAGAACGCATCGTAAAGAAAGCATTGATCGCCGGTTACACCACACCTCAAATAGTTCACGCATTAAATAGCACTAAATCTTTCACTGTTAACGCAGTCGAATACCATCTACGGGTAGCGTTACAGCCACCCAAACCACCAGAAATTGCTGTTCCAAACGTAGAATGGATAGAAAATGTGGATGGCACGATGACTCGTGTGATACACTAATAGCGACGAGCGCCGTTTTCGTAGTGGTTTTCTGCGCTCAACCCTCGGTCCCGTTTCTCGAACGTTTTGGGGCCGGGGGTTCTCCCTTTTTAGGACACTACTTCGGGGCGTGCAGAAGTGTTGGTTAGTCTTTCTCTGCAATAAGAACGGCACCGTTGACATTGATACGTTTGATAACTCATCGTCCGAGTACACCGAACCCCACGCTTCTGCAACCTGTCGCTACCACAAGTAGGACACTGACGAGAAGTTGAATCAATTACGTTTCGGTTTGGATGGTTTGTCATCCACGGTCGTAGCCGTTCGTAAACATCTACTAAAAGATCCACGTCTTGTTTGGCGTACTTCTTCATTGTCCCCCACGCTTTAGCTTCACCCTTCATGCAACCTGCCCATGTTTGGAATCCTCCTGTGACTTCTTTCCCCCCGAGTCCAAGATGTTCCCCGAGATGGCCAAGTCTGTTGCTATTACACTTAAAATATTTACGTGCAACCTTTAATGTGTCAACTGTTTGGTAAGGACCAGTTGGTCCAAAGTTGTGGTAAACGAAACGTGCGTTGGCTTT
>Ga0163179_10003343_pt1 | contig 10905 bp, 8 predicted proteins | sample AtlANTMetagenome_FD_109643 | JGI IMG/M metagenome (GOLD analysis project Ga0163179, IMG submission 109643) | Marine eukaryotic phytoplankton communities from the Atlantic Ocean - Atlantic ANT 2 Metagenome | ecosystem: Environmental > Aquatic > Marine > Oceanic | place: North Atlantic Ocean... | reverse complement strand
TTATTGCCTCAAGAGATGTTAACTATTAGCCAATGAAGTGTAACAATAATTAGAAGTATATCTATAAAGTCTTCCGAAGGGTTAGGATCATATTGAATCTCTTTAAATTTTATATTATATAATTAAAAGATGGATAAAGTAATAGATAAAATACCGATAGTACTTGAGATGAAGGGCTTATCCTTAGATATACCTTTATATTCATCTCATTCAAATACTCTTAAAAATGCTCTTATAAATAATATTAGAGGGGGAAAGATTCAAAGGAAAAACAAGTTAGAATACGTAAGAGCCTTGAATAATATAAATTGTATAGTAAAAGAGGGGGAAAGAATTGCTCTTATTGGTAAAAATGGATCTGGGAAAACAACCTTCTTAAGACTAATTTCAAAGATTTATAGTCATAGCGAAGGTTTATTTATATCGAAAATCAGGGTTTTTCCAATAATAGACAAAAGCTTTATAACAAGTAATGAGCTAAGCGGACTTTCAGCAATGAAAGCACATTATTTACAAACTAATTACAATCTTAAAGGCTTTGATATCTTTTATGAGGATATACTTGATTTTTCTGGACTTGGGGAATTTATTAATATGCCAATTAAAACATATAGTGAAGGCATGAAGGCAAGATTGCAATTTGCAGTTATGACTTATGGAAAACATGAATCATTAGCTTTAGATGAGGGTTTTGCTACTGGGGATAGTGATTTTCAATCAAATGCAAAAAAAAGATTAGATTTATTTCTTCGAAATACAGGAACTCTTTTCTTTGCTTCACATTCAGATAATCTATTAAAAAGTTTTTGCAAAAGAGGAATGGTATTTAATAGTGGAAAACTAGTTTTTGATGGCATATTAGAAAATGCATTGGATTTTTACCATAGTGAAAGATAAGATGAATCATTTTTTACCAAAAAGTATTTTTTATTCTCTAAAACATGGTTGGAAATTACGTAGAGTTTGTTTCTATACCTCTACAGCCAGGACAAGGGAAAGATTTGTAAGAACAAAACTAGGAAGCTTTTGGATTGGACTATCAAATCTAATCTCAATTTCATTACTTTCGCTCGTTTATACAACCGTTTTCAAGATAGAAAATATGAAGAATTATACACTATACCTAGGAATTGGAATAGTAATTTGGAATGCTCTTAGCACATCAATATCATCGGCATCAAATCTTTTAATCCAAAATGAACAGAAGATTAAGAATACAAATATTCATCCAATATTTTATAGTGTAGAAGAATGGTTATTTCAAATACAAAGTTTTTTTCAATCATTCTCTTTGATAATCATTACCTTATCAATACTAAAACTTATGTTAATACCTAATTTAATAATATTTGGAATATTACCACTATTAAACTTTATAATATTTATCTATTGGTTCCCATTATTGGTATGCCTAATAGGAGTTAAATTTAGAGACATATATCAATTAGTCCCTATCATGCTACAGTTGATTTTTCTATTGTCACCTATACTTTATATGAAAGAAAATCTAGGTAATTTAGAATGGATAATTAATTTAAATCCAATTTATTTGATACTAGACCATATTAGAGATGCTATATTATTTGGAGAAATAAAAATAGAAAGTATTTTGATTATATTCTTGTTTAATATATGTGGATTATATATTTCAATTGGCAGTCTTAATAAATCAAGAAAGTTTCTACCTTTTTTGCTCTAAATGTCTATTAAAAATCAAATCAACTTAAATTAATAGTTGTTAAAATAAAGCTCTATAAAATCATGAAAAAGAATTTTGATTACTTAAAAGATGAAACACTTCAAAAACTAGCTAAATATGGAATGCTAAGTTTATTTATAAAAAATCAAATTCTAGATAGAGAAATGAAAAAGATTTCACTATCAGAAATTGAAATCACTGAGGCAAAAAATTTATATAAAAAGTCTCATAAACTCGAATCAGATGAAGATTTTGAACATCACAAACAAATACGTTTTTATACAGATGAATCTATTCGATATAATATTGAACTTCCTTTTAAGCAATATAAATTCTGTAAAGAAATGTTTGGGGAATCCTTATATACAAATTATTTAAAATATAAATCATTTTTTGATATTGTAACTTACTCAATAATTAGAGTAGATAGTGAAAGCAAATCTAAAGAAATTTATTTACAACTAAAAGATGATAAAAGAGTTTTTTCCGAACTTGTGAATAAATATTCACAAGGCCCAGAGAGAAAATCTCAAGGAATAATTGGTCCTATAAGGTTAAATCAAGGGCATCCTCTTTTACAAAAGCAGATTATACAAAATAAAGATCTTTGTTTCAGTCAGCCTTTTAAAATTGATTCTAAATGGATAATTATTAAAGTTGAAAATTTTATTGAGTCGAAATTAGATGATTTTGTTGAAAAAGAAATTTATAAAATAGAATTAGAAAATTTTTTAAAAGAGGAAATCAAAAAATATTTAGAATAATAATACTCCTTAAAAAAGCAAAAATTTATTCATTAAAGCTTATTTAGAGAATCAGCTTTATCCTTAAAGCTGCTTAATAACAACTCTAAATAAGAAGCTTTTCTTAATTTTATATTAGCAGTTAGAGACATGCCTGGTCTTAAGTTCAAATCAATGCCTTTTTTACTTTTTAGAATCTGTGCATCTAGTTTAACTTTACCCTTATAATGTAGTTCTTTATTTTCATTGTCAGGTTCTAGTGCTGATGAGCTAAGATCGTAAAGTATACCATCTATACTTCCGAAATCACGAGCAGGAAAAGAGTCTATACTTATATCAACCTCTTTACCCGTATTTATAAAACCTATATCCGAACTTTGAATATCTATAATAGCTATAAGACTATTTTTAGGCACGATTTTTAAAATAGTCTCAGTTGATTGAGCAACGTAACCAGTACCGAGAGGTTTAAGATCTAAAATATAACCGTTTACTGGAGACTTAATATTGTTTATACTTTTTATATTTTTTATCTCAAGTATTTTACTTTCCATTTGATTTAAATCAATTAAATCAGCATCAATTTTCTGATTAATAACTAAAACTTTTCTTTTCTTATCAGCTAGTAACTGTTGATAATTACTATCTACTTCTAATACCTTTACTTTCTGCGATAAATAGGCATTTCTTGAAACAGCACCTTCTTCCATTAATATAAAATACTGATCTAAAATATCTTTCTCAATATTATACTTTTCTTTTGTGCTTTCAATATCAATATTTAATATATCAATTGTCCGAGATAGTTCCTTATTCTTATCATCTATGATCTCTTTCTTTATTTTTATTCTGTTTTCTAAACTTTCTAAATTTATATTAGGTAAGATATTATCAAGCTTGATAAGAATTTGATTCTTACTAACAAAATCTCCTTCTTTAATTAATAGTTCCTTAATAGTTCCTTTCTCAGGTATTTGAACTGATCTCAACCTTCCAAGAGGTTCTAGAACTCCTTTAGTCTGAATAATTTGTTCTGTTTTTGCAAAACCAAGCCATAGAATTCCTAGACCAGAACTAAAAATAATAAAACCACTAAATAGTTTTGCTAAATAAACAGGTTGTTCTAGATAAGAATTAGTAGATTGTTTATTTAAAAACTTTATTATCTTATTTGATGTTTTGTTTCTAAAACTATTAGTTTTCTTTAAAATTATATTTTTAAAGTTGTTTAATTTTTTTAAACTCTTATCGCCTGAATAATTTAAACCTTTTAATATTATATTTTTATAACTTTTACTTTTTATTAAAAATTCATTATTTAAATTATTTAAATTTCTAAAACTCTTATCTTTAAAGATATTTAAACCTTTCACTGTTGTATTTTTAAGATCATTTAATTTATAAAGAATATTCATGATTTAACATCCTTTATTTTTGTCAATGAATAAAACTGTCTTTTACTTTCCATTAATTCGTTGTATGAACCTTGTTCAATAACAATACCTTTATCAATATGTATTATTTTCTTTGCCAAGACAAGACTAGAGGTTCTGTGTGTAACAAATAATATAGTTGAATCCTTATATTCATTAACTAATTTATTAATAATAAAATATTCACTTTTGTAATCTAAAGCACTAGTAGCTTCATCTAAAATTAATATATTAGGTTTTGCCAATAGTGCTCTAGCTATAGCAATTCTTTGTTTTTGTCCTCCTGATAATAGAGCACCTCTTTCTCCAACTTGTGTATCATAACCATTCTCTAGCTCCATTATAAATTCATGCGCAGAAGCATCAATTGCTGCCTGAATAATGTCATCACTTGATGCTGTTTTATGAGATATTGATATATTTTCAGAAATTGTTCCATCAAATAAATGAGGATCTTGCATTACAACACCTAACTGACCTCTATATGAGTTTATATCAACTTTATTTATATCATAATCATCAACTAAAACTTTACCACTGGTAGGAACATATAATCTGGATAATAGTTTAACTAGTGTACTTTTTCCACTTCCACTTTGTCCTACAATGCCATTTAAAGAATTAGGTTCAAATTCTATATTTATGTTGTTGAGAATTTCTTTCCCTGTCTCATTGAACTTAAAATTAATATTTGAATAAATAACTTTTCCATTTATTCTTGGCATCAAAATTACATTTGACTTATCTTCTTGTTCCGTAGTCCTATCCATTATGTCTGATAGTCTTTCAAAGGATATTTTTAATTCTTCTATTTTTTGCCATAAAGTAGATAATCTTAAAAGAGGTTGAGTTACATAACTAGATATTATTCTGAAAGCAATTAATTGACCTAATGTTAGCTTACCATTAATAACTAATGATGCTCCGACCACTAACACAAATAATTGAGATATTTTTTGAAGTAACTGAGATGATTCATTCAATACAGAACCTAATATGTTTTTTTGAAAGGACTTGCCGATATAATTTGAATAATTTTTTTGCCATTTATCACTTGTATGATTCTCTATATTTTGCGTTTTTAGATTTTGTATACCAGATATAGATTCAACTAAATGATTTTGTGTGATTGCATTTAATTTAGTAGAATCTCGATGTTGATGCTTAAATATTGGTCCACCAAGTAATGTAATTAAAATTTGTAGAGGTATTACACTCAGTGAGATTAGGGTAAGCAACCAACTATATAGCAGCAAAATAAATATATATATCAGGGAAAATAGAGTATCTATTATTGTTGTTAATGCTTGTCCAGTGAAAAAGTCTCTTATTCTTTCTAATTCGGCGAGCCTTGTACTTAATTCACCTACAGGCCTTTTATCAAAGTAAGACACTGGAAGCCTTATTAAATGATTTATTACTTCATTACCAACAGAAAGATCCATTCTATTTGTAGTATCGTTAAATATAAAAGTTCTTGCTTGTTTTAATAAACCTTCAAGTATTGTAACTATAAATAGACTTGTACCTAGAACAGTTAAAGTATCTAGGCTCCTTTGGCTTATTACTTTATCAATTATTACTTGAACCAATAATGGATTAGCTAATGTAAATATTTGAATTACAAGTGAAGAAAAGAAGATTTGAATTAATGTATTTCTATTTCGCTTTAATAAAGGGAAAAACCATTGAAAACCAAATTTATTTTGTGGAGTATTTATTTTCTTTTTTATTATTATTGCATTGAATTCCTTAGCTTCTTCATTGATTAATTTTTTATAAGAATATTGTTTTATTCCCGACTTAGAAGAATATAATTCTATCATATTTTGATCTACTCTATTAACTATAGAAAATTTATTATTATATTCAATAATGGAAAAAGGTAATCTATTAATATTTTTTGTATCAACTTTAGTTAGTCCCACTAAAACCTCACACATTGAGATTAATTCTGCTAAGAAGTCAATATCTATAGGCCTTCCACTATTTATTTGATCATTACTGTATTTATATATAGATTCATATCTAAAAGGTATGTTTAATTTATTGCATATTATTTTTAGTAGATTCATTAGATCATCAACCGGATCATCGCTATTTATTGGCTTATAAGTCTTGCTTTTTAATTCATTATTGTAAATGGTTGATTGATATGGATAGGTACCTTGAGAAAATGTTAATAATTCATTATTATTGTCTGAATCATTATCCTTATTAGTAATCAAAATACTAGAATTTACAATAGATTTGTTTATGCAAAATATTCGACTTGTAAAAATACTATTTTGATTTATTAGCAAAGAATTTTTATCTATAATATCTCCAATAGAAATATTCTTAAGATGGTTATGTCCAATAATATAAATATAATCATTTTTAAAATCTATTATATTGTCTGTAAGTTCAATAAAATTTTTATTGTTTAAATAAAAATCTAAAACATTAATTATATTTAATTCTTTACACTGACTGATTGTGGAAACAACCTCTGAAGGGTAAGTAGTCTTTTCACATAAATTCCTAAAATCTATATTTTCTTGATAAAGCTCAATAAAAAGTGTATCTGGAATTGTTAATACATTTATATCAGAAGAAGCAAGTATATATTCGCATCCTTGTGATCGTAGATGTGAAATTATTCCAATTGGTGTTCCTAATTTGCCTTTACCAAGAGTTCTTATTTCATCTTTATCTTGATATATTATTCTAATTTCGCCATCTAATACAAATGATACTTTATTAGGAATCGTATCAGGGGCAAGAAGTTTATCACCTAAGCCAAAGCTCTCAATAGTCGCAATATTTGAGATTTCCTGCAATCTATCAAAGGAAAAAGTATCAAAAAATCCAACTTTTTTTAGTGATGCAATTAAAACATCATTCATTACATTTGCTCAACTCAGTAAAAGTAGCAATCCTAACCTAGACTAAATTGTACTTCTATGCATACTAGTTAATTTTTCTTGTTTGGAGCTATTAGCTTTTTGTATTGACTTTTTAATTTTTATGTGCCCTGTTTTGACTAATCCTAAACTCGATATTTCATCCGTTTCTGGAAAGAGAATTGTCATTACGGCTCATGAACTGGAATCAACGGAACATAGAGGGATTTCTGCTTATACAAAATCTCTCGTAAAGGTTTTATCAGATAATGGGTGTGAAGTATGGCTATTGACTGAGTTTTTCCCTGGCAAACAAAGCAAAAAATTAAAAAAAATTAATTCGGATTTTATATATCATTCTTATTTACTTGAGTTTTTAGCTAGAGGATATAATATTGAAACCACACTACAAAATACGCTTTTTCGATTTCTACCATTAAATATAATTTTTAAATTGAGAACAAATATTAGGCATTATATATTATCTGTTCGCCTGAGATTTTACCCAAGAAGGAATCTTTTATATATTAAAAACCTTCAAAATAACAGTCCCTATTTTAAGCTAAAGAGACTTAATTACTTAACTCATGTTAAAGGATTTATTTGTGCTAGGCGTATCTATTATTCAAGCAAAATCAGATCAATTCTTGGTTTCACTAGTCCTGTAAAAATTGACTTAAAAGGTTTTGATGCCTATATATCTACTTCACCTCTCAATATTAGGCCCATAAATGTAGATACTTATATACAATCAATTCATGATCTCATCCCATTGGAGTACGATCCTAAATCATTTCCTGGAAAAGTTTTTAGTATAAAATTACTAGAGAGTCTAAAGGCTAATAGAATTTTTATATCTAATACAACAAAGAAAAAATTTAAAGAAGTAATTAAATACAATACAACAGAAAATTGCTCAAAAACCTGTGAATCTGTTGTTTTACAAGTTCCTACATTAGATATAGATAAAAATAAAGATTATAATTATTATTATCCACATTATTCTACACAATATCAGTCTAATTATAAATATGAATTAAAGCCATTAAAATATATTTTATTTAATGCTTCTGTTGATCCTCGAAAAAACCTATCTTTTTTGATTGAATCCTATATTGATTCAATGATTCATGAGAAAGATATTAAATTAGTAATAGTTGGAAAGTTAAATAAGAATTCAGAATCGGAAAAATCAATATCTTTAATCAATGAACTTAACGCTAACTATATTAAAAGACAATATAAAAATAAAATAATAACAACTGGTTATATAGATGATGAAGAAAAAACAATTCTCTATCTTAATTCTTTAGCAATGGTGAATCCCTCTTTGATTGAAGGGCTTGGCCTACCTGTGCTTGATTCAGCCTGTTTAGGATTAAAGTCAATAGTCAGCGATTGTGATGCACATAAAGAAATAAGTAGACTTTATGACTTTTCTGACTATTTAGTTTTAGAAGATCTATTGTACAAACAAAATTGGATAAATTCATTAATATCTTTGGCTGAACAATCTCGTATTAGTTCCATTGCTGAGGAAGATAGTAGATTGCCAGCTATACAAAAAACTATTAAGTCAAGAATTGATAGGTATCTTTCTTATAAAGAAATTATCTCTAATAACTGCTTGAAATCAATTTCATCTTTGTTTAACACTTAGTACTAATTTTACATGAATATATATAATTTATGGGATTTAATTAATCTGCTTTAAAAAATCTTTTTCATTTTTTATTTTCTTTTTGATTCAATCATCTCATTAAAGACAGATCACCTAAGTCTGCCCAATAATCAAAAGAAAAGTTTCCACTAAACAACATAACTAACAAAACGTATATGACCGTTTTCAAAAACGAATCCATCATTACCTTTTCACTAATTTATTTAGTGCATCAAAATATGATCAGAAAACTATAAATTAAAAATTTATACCTATCAATATCGCCAAATAAATCTGATGTTTTGGTGTTTTTTTATATACTTAGACTTATACGACTAAACCATCTTATTTCATTTAAGTTTTTAATATTATAATCATCAAAAGATTCGGCTATTGTTGCTCCAAAAGTAATTCTAGCTTTCTTTAAAGGTCGAATAGAACTCCCTATCATAAAGGAATAATTATTATACTCAAAGAATGCAGAAAAGTTTTCATTAAAAACAGTAGATACTGTACCAAAAGGTCCCCAGCAAAGTTGATGGTATTTATTAATATCAACGGATGCTCCCCCAAACAAATCAGTACAAGCAAATTGTGTTTCTTCTTGCAAAGCAAAGTAACCTGTCCCAATACCAGCGGTGGCTATATATACAGGAAATAAACTATCTTGCTTGCCAAACCATGCTCTTGAAGTGGTCAAATAGATATCTCTACCAGTATCTGTTTTTCCATCAAAATCTATAAGTTGTTCAGCCCCTATTGCAATACCAGATTTATTCGATAACGCGTAATCCCATCTAAAGCCAGCTGATAATCCTTCACCAAATTTAGTAGAACTTCCAGAAAAATCAGAATTACTATTATGGTACAAACTTCTAACACCTAAATTAAGTCCGAAACTATAATCATTATTGTGAAGTAGCTGATAATTAACATGAGCAACTGCATCGCCATTATTCCAGGCAAAGAATTTAGAGTTTGCTGGGCGTCGATTCCATCCTCTTACAGAGAAATCCCATTTACTTTCATTGGATTTAAATCCTAAAGGGACAATAAAAGCAACATCTGGTGTAAATAAATATTTATTTAGGACTATTGAACGGTTTAAGCTATTTACTTTACTCTCTAATTTTCCTATATTTAATTTATCGTTAGTATCAATATGATCATCTGAAAAAAAATAATTTTCAATTGAATCTTTACCTAATTTTTCCCAAATTATATTTTCTTTATTTTTATTATCATCTTGCTTTATTTCCTTTTTCCATATTAAATCTATTTTAGGGTTATAATTTTCAGCTTTTAGCCGATCTGAATTTATTAATAAAATACCAAAAAGCTGAATAATAGATAAAAAAATCGGTTTATTACGTATTTTCATTTAATTAATTTAATTATTGATTATAATAGTATAAAAAATTAAATATGCTATAGTATATTTAAAAGCAAAAAAATCATTTCTAATCTAAGCCAAATTTTCATAAGTGAAATCAATGAAAATCTCTCTTACGAATTAAACGAATTATCAAATTCAGTTCGAGAATGTTTCCCAGAAGAACAATATACATTGTTTAACAATTCAATGATTGAAGATTTCTTGCGAAATCATTATGAAACTATTGTTCTTTCGACATATAAAAAACTGAATCCTTTTTCTTATAAATCTGATTTTGCTCGCTACTGTATACTTAATAAAATAGGTGGCTGGTATTTTGATATAGGGTTAAAATGTGCCTCTAATTTCTCTATTCCGAAAAATATTCAATTATTAATTTTTAGAGATATAAATTTATATACAAAAACAAGCTGGGCATGCGCACCAGGAATAATTTATGCTGAGAAAGGACATCCTACTCTTCAAAGAGCAATAGATCTGATAATAGACAATTGTAAGAATCAATATTATGGTTTAACCCCTTTATGCCCAACAGGTCCTTCACTATGGGGTAAAGCTGTCGCAGAGATAGGTATTGATTCAACTACAATTGTGGGAGATTTTATCGAACTTACTCCTTTTCATTCAAACAAAAATAAAGCAATGGTGTTACCTGACGGCAAAATTTTTGCATATAACAAACCTGCCCAGGGAGGTGATTTAACTGTTTTTGGCTGTAAAGGGACAAATAATTATAATGACTTCTGGAATGAAAAAAAAGTTTATAATCAACGGGTGTAGTTTTTTCCTCAAAAAATTAAAACCAATGTTCAAGTGGAGATTTAACTATAAATGTAGGAGTTAAAAATATCAGATACGCCAACTATCAAACCGAAGCATAGATGACTGATTATTTAACAACGCAAGGACATGTGAGTGTTCTGGAGGAGATCGTTTAAGGTCTTGTATGAAAAAGCTGGAAAGATCATTCAAGAAGAGGAAAGTCTTCTGTAGATTTGCATTCCTTAAATGCGAATATTTTTAGATTATCTAGTAATGATAATGCATTCTGAGTTAAAATTTTCATGCTTATTTGTTGAAGATAATTTT
>Ga0163179_10003342_pt1 | contig 10906 bp, 29 predicted proteins | sample AtlANTMetagenome_FD_109643 | JGI IMG/M metagenome (GOLD analysis project Ga0163179, IMG submission 109643) | Marine eukaryotic phytoplankton communities from the Atlantic Ocean - Atlantic ANT 2 Metagenome | ecosystem: Environmental > Aquatic > Marine > Oceanic | place: North Atlantic Ocean... | reverse complement strand
CTTGGTAGATGCCTTTGCCTCTGTGACCTTTGCTGTTTCAATTTCATCACTCTCATCAGCATTTGTATGATGCGTGACCTCTCTCAGAGTCTTAAGATATTTGAGCACATGCTCTCGTATCTCCATCAATTCTTCATAACATCCTTGATTATGTGCACAACCCCTTAACTGGTGGTCAGGTGCCATAACAGACTCCGTAAAGAGAGTTAATGCTCGGTCATATTTAATTTCGGGAGTTTCCTTCCCGATTGCTCCTTGATCTCTCATTAGATTACCCTCGTTTTCTCATGACCTACACGCATCGTAGGATCACACCAGATCTCAAAACCTGCTTCAATTGCATCGAGGCAGAATGAGACATCCTCGCCACACATATCCTGTACCTCACCAGACTCAAAGACTTGCATCTTCGGAGCAAACCAAGGATACTTCATCTGCTCATGCTCGAATACTCCGTGCTTGATAAGAGTCCAACCGAATCCTGTGTAATCGCAGGTGAATGGTTTGCGACGCTTGCTCATCGTTTCGAGAGTCTCATGATTCATTACACCACCATTCTTACGGAAATCGCCCTCTTCCAACCAGTGAGCAATCGATGTAGTATTTCCATCCTCTGTACAGTACCAACCTGCTGCAATGTCTTTATCGAGTGATACAAGTTTGTATAACTGCTCAACGTTGAATACGATATCGCTATCAATCCATAACTGGTAGTCGTACTTCAACTTACCATCCCAAGGTTTCTGATCAGGTCCTCGTAGTACATTTGCACCAAGACACTTACATCTTGCGAAGTTCACCATACTACTGTAGTCTTGTGATATCTGTATCTGTGCACCGTTCTGTACGAGGTCGAAGCACATCTGCACAAAGTTCTTGAGGAAAATATATGAAACTCCCCTTCCAGGTAAACAAAATACAATTGTCTTTCCTCTGACTAATTCCTTTGCTTTCTGGAGATTGAATTCTTCTTCTTTCTTTTTAACTGTAGGCTTTGCAGCCTTTACGGTAAATCCTTTTGCCATAACTGATGAATCATTACTCTATTATTATACCATCTCAATTCAATAATTGCAACGGTCTGCTTTATGTATATGCGTTTTCTTCCAGTTTTCCTAAAAGGTCTTCCAAGTTATCTTTGAGGGTCATTTCCTGTATTAGATGGTCATCATGCTCTAAGCGATACTGAAGCGTCTCCAACATTAGGTCTTTTTCGTACTGATCAATGTCGATTCTCATTTTTCTGCGATGTTTAACATTTAGTTTTATATATTACTTTGAGATTCTCTGCGACCTCTGTGCCCCCTCTGAGTATATGGGAATTTTTTTCTACACAAGGGGTCTTGGAGTCTTTTTTCTATCCTGGAAATTTTTTCTGAGTCTTATATCTATCTCTCGGTTTGTCACCTCTGTAGGTTAGGGTAGTAGGTCGTTTTTATATAAGGGCACAAAACACTGTCATAAAGTGTTAACGAACCAACACGAATATAAGACTCTAAGTGTTAACGAAGGACACGAAGTCTGTCTCATATTCTTGTTACTTAAGGTCTTCAAGTCTTATGTGATTGTTATCAACGAAGAGGTTGTAGTCTTCACTGGTTCTTGACATCTTAAGAGACTTACTTTGTTTCCTTAAGTATCACATAAGACTCATAAGATCTTGATGAATTGTTGTTACTAACTGTCCATACACGAAGTTGTTACTTAATGACCTTATTATACTCTGAATTGTTGTTACTGTCAAATATATCTTTATCCCCTTATATTACACGAATGGGTGTTGACTTTCTTAGAGTTTTATGATATAATGAACGCCAAGATCACTAATAAAACTAACATTTAAGGACTCGTATTCTATAAGGATTCTAGTTACATTCTATGCGGATTCTATACACATTCCATATACATTTATTTAACCATTTATTAATACTATAAACTAACAACAATTCAAGAGAATACGCACCTCTATGTAATAACGAACGTAACTTAATAACCCTAGTGTTTGTAATACTTTTCAGAGGTTAATCTGTTTAGATTCAATATACACTCTAGAGGGTAATATACACGAAAACATTAATATTTAAAAAAGTGTTATTTATGAGTGTTTTTATAAGGTTTTTACCACTCTGCGATAGGTTGTTTTGATTGTGCTTTCTCCATCTTATTATAATACTTGTCTACTGAAGTCTCTAATACTTCAAAGATTGTATCTACTGATTGACAATATGAATCGAATGGTTGTAGGATTTGATTGTCTTCGCTTCGTATATGCTCGCTGTTATTAATGCTATCTTCAAGTGAGCATAGAATGATACTGATTTGCCCCTCTGTAAGTGTTACGTTATGAAGTGTGTTTAATCCCATAATTAAAAATCCTCGTCTGGAAATTCTCTTAATTTTGCTTCTGCCATAGCATAGACCATAGACCAAACTTTTTCGCCTGAGAGTCTCTCTTCGTTACAGATATAAGAGACAGTATCCTCTACCGTCTCAAATACCTTTTCTGCTTCCTTATAAAGTTGTTCGTTGTTCATAGTCCTATACAAGTTGGTAGTTAAAGTTATCAAGTAATATATCTCTTACTCTCTCCCTGTCTAAAGAATCGCCATCACCCCATGTTACATACTCAAGTTTTTCATCACTACATTGATTAAGATACTTTTCAGTAGCACCGTAAATGTCAACTTTTGAAAGAGGTTGTTTTGTCTCTCTGTTTATCATAGGATAAAGCGGATCGTTGACACCATAGAATGAATCGACATACTCAACAAAATCTGTTAACATATCGTTGAGTGCATTTGATGATTTTCCTGAGTTCATGTAGTTACCTTTAAGAAATTGGTTAAGTGTGATAGTTTTTGTTTTCATACCCTTATTATAAGGGATAGAGGTGTTTTTGTCTATCCCCAAAAGTGACAGTAATTAAACCGTCATACCTGATTGAAATGGAACAACTGAACCGTCTAGTCTATCTGATAGAAACCAAGTCCAGTTTTTTTGAAAAATTCCCATACTTGGAACAAACTCATCTAAGAGTGCATTTAAACGTGATTTGGTTGTAACTGATTGCCAACCGCCATCTTTGATTGTTAACTTATGAGTTGCTGTATCTAAAGATGCGATATGATTGCCATGTAAAAAAACTTCAACAACTTCCTTATAAACTCGAACCATAGTGTTAGATCCTGCCCAGTTCTTTCTGTATCTGATAGCGTGGTTCATTTGGATTTCAACTTTTCTCATAATGATCTTTGTTTGTTTATACTACTATTATAAAGGAAGATAATAGCAAATAGGAAAAGAGTAGACAGTATATAAACTGGCACATAGCTAAATCCTTTCCTTTAAAATTTCGTCATAATGAAATTCAGCAACCATATTCCGATAGATTCCAAAAAGTTTATCCATATTGACCCCTTCCCATTCAGTCCACTCTGATACATAATCAATTTGTGTATCATCATAACCGCCTGACTCAAAACTGGGTGCTGATAAAAACTCAAAATTGGCATCTATAAAAAAATGCCTACCAAACTCATCTGCTTCGAATGTGACACTCGGTAAAAACTTTCCGTTAGTCATATTCTGATAGTCTTTGAATAAAAAAGTTCTCATTTAATTGTCCTCTGGGTAACTGTGAAAGAGTGAGTAATAAAGATCATTCTGAAGTCCAAATTCAAATGAAACATTTGCTTCAATCTCGTCAGTACTGTTGTATATCTGACTGAGTAGGTTATACTCTTTTGTGGTTAGTGTTCTCATTTGTAATACTTTGATGAATTAATTGGGTTTTCATAGTGGATTGAGTTATTGAAGTTTCGATTGTTTACTTCTAACTCTTCGCACTTTTGAATTAAGTCTCTCAACTTTTGAACATCTTTGTTAAAGTGTTGTCTTGTATAGTGTCCGCACATATTAAGCAACCTCTCTGATATATCCGTTTTCTGCTTTGATGAATCTATCTAACTTAGCAACGTCAAGGTCTGCATCATCAAAATCAATTTTTGCACAACCGTAAACTCCCCACTCTTCTAACTCTTGAGTGAACTCTTGCCAGTTAGCACAACAACATGCCATATTTTGGAAGTTGTCAACCTGTACGATTCTGTTCATTACTGTCTGAGTTTTGTTCATAGTTTTAAAATTCCTTTGCTATACCTCTATTATAATGGATAGAATACAGGAATCTACTCCTCTTGTGCCACTTTATTAACTGGCATAAACAGGTCTTCAATTTCAATAAAATTTCCCATAGAATAAACGTGACTTGTCTCACTTGTCTTATAGTTGTATTGTAGAGTCACATAGTTCCAAAACAACATTCCATCAATATAATTGAGCAAGTCATTACCAGTTTTAACAAGTGGATTATTAGATAATGAATTTACTAATAGTTCACTTGTTGTAAACTCTTTTGAAAATGTTTTGAATTGTGTCATTTTAAACTCCTTTGATTGTGTTGGATAGATTTGTTTCTGTTGCTTGACATACATTATCAACAAGATTATCAAATGTCTGCATATCCCAACCTTTTTGCTCTGGTATGTTTAACTCATATGCCATCATTACTAAGTCATATAAAAACTCATATTGACTTGATGTAACTTCTATGTTTAATCCTTTTTTCATTGTGCTGACTCCTCAAATCTTTTGTTTGCTAATTCAATTTGTGCTTCCTCTGTTAAAAAAGGGAAACACTCTTGGACTTCTTCAAAAATTGTTTCTAGGATTGTTTCGTGATGTAGTGTTGACATTTTAAAATTTGTTCCTTATACTATTATTATAATGGATAGATTGCTAAAATCTACTGGTATTGTGCCAGTTCTGTATCTGGCATATATTGTGCTGGTCTTCTAGTGTTAATGGTTACTGCATAGTTATAGTTGTCAAGTCTATCAAACAACTCATCTGCCATATCATTAACGTGAATCAGTTTTTTATTAACTGTCTCTGTTACAAATGTCAAAACTCTCAATCTAACATTTTTCTTAACGTCTCCTAGAAAATCCTTGACCTGATAATAGTCAACTGTCATAGCACCGTCAGATGATTTGATTTGCATAATAAAAAATTCCTTTGTTATACTACTATTATAATGGATAGATCATTAAAATCTACCTATGATGTGACAGAATTTATACTGTCACACTTAAATGGATTTTCGTCATTTTTCCATTTAATCTTACCTTCTTCATTATTAATGTCAAAACAAATTTCGCATAGGCAAGAATAATCATTTGGCATTGTATAATCTTCCTCTATATCTCCATGCCAATAGAAATATAGATCGGGTTGATAATTTTTTCTTCTTTTTGGTCTTTTACCTAAATGAAAACAACCATAATCGTTTTCAATTTCTTGGTCATCAAAATTACCACACTGTTCGCATAATGCCATTTTTAAAATTCCTTTGTTATACTACTATTATAATGGATAGATCACTAAAATCTATCCATGATGTGACACTAATTAAACTGGTCTACAGATAACCTGCAACTTCCATTCCTGGTTCATCATAGAACCAACTGAATCCAACTTCGGGGAACAGTTCCCTTAATTTATGACATATTGCTTCGGGTGGACTCCATGCGGTATTGAAATTAAATTCAATTTGCTCATCATCATAATCATCTACCTCAACTCCACCTGCAATATCCCACTTAGTATCCCAATTTGAAATGTTCCAGTCATACCATCTATCGTCATTTTTCCCACTCTTAGGAAACTCCGTAGTCACAAATGACACTTCGCCAGTTTTTGGATTTTTGTGTTCAACAACTATTGGCAACTCCCCATCTTCATTTGGAGTATTTTTCCAATCTGGACTAGGAATAATCTTACCAAAGACAGTATCCTTAGATTCGAAAATTTCTTGGATTCTTTTAATATCTTGCTCGTTACCATTCTTTGCATAAGCGGTAACTCTGTTTCTGCACCAATTAGGCATAATTGAAAAATGAATAATGTTTGCTATGTTCTTATTATAATCGGTAGGTTACGAAAATCTACCGATTGTGTGACAGTAATTTAACTGTCCTTAAAATGGGTTGCTCCAGTTGTATGCTTGATAATCTGTAACTAGACCATCTTTGTTGAGACCATCAACATAATCGTTGAATGAACATCTTTTAGCAATACTATCTCCTCTGAAGTGTGGATTGCTAGAAAGAAAATCTCTCCATAGTTCTCTGAATTGAGCAACTGCTTCGGATTTGGTCATTCTGTAGTTCATAAAAATCTTTGCTTGTTATACTACTATTATAATGGAGCAAAGCACTAATTCAATCAAAAGTGGACACTTAGCTAACTGTCATATGCACTTATTGACAATTCAGCATCATCTGATAGTTTTATATTATTCTTTTCAACTGCTTCCCATATCATCATATTAATCTGAAATAAATCCTCATCAGGTAACAACGAGACTAAATTAATTTTATTCATTATACATTATCCTTATTTTTATTTTCTGATACTCTTTTTAAAAATTCTTCATCAGGGGTAAAAATAATATTACCTTCCCTGATTCTCTCATCTAACTCATCTAATAGTGGATCTCTGTTGTTTGATTGATTATTCATTTTAGGAATGTGGGTTGTAAACGTAAAGGACGATTAAAATTGAAACTATTAATGCAATAGTAAATATGAATAACATTTTTTTACCTCATGTATAAGTATCCACCTGCCCAATCAAGATTTCTTGAGTCAAGTAAAAATTTGAGATCTTTGACCTCTGTAAATCTAAATCTAACGTGTTTTGTTGCTGGTGCTTTCCAAGATGCTGGTTTATACACATTACCTAGATTTTTCTTGATCTTACCAACGAATGAATGAACAGAACGATCTCTGTACTCTCCAATTCTCTCATCATATTCACACTGCACGACCTTGTAGTAATTTCTACCAGTTCTTGCTTCAAACTTCATAAGATTCTCACGAGGTGTATAACCTCTATCATTATGATAATCACGATAGTTTTTAGTGATTGCTTCGCAATAATCATTAACATAAACTTTAAGAAAGTTTTGATTTGTCTGGTCAACTGTAACTGTCATAGTAAAATAATTTGCTTATGTACTCATTATAATGGAAATAAACGAGAAATATATCAAAAATGGACAGTAATTTAACTGTCACACGAATCAAGTTATTATGTTGATTCTATAGTAATATCATGATCTAATGAAGTTGCATCTTCATAGTACTCATAATAATCAAATGAATCATCATCACTAAACTTAATTAAAATTTCTTTTTCATTCATGTTAGATACTCTCCTAAATTTTCAACGTGGACATCATTCACTTGTTCCCGATTTTCCAATCTCAAAAGATTGTACCAATTCCAATATTCTGGGGAAATACAAGAAGTTTCATCAATCATTAAATCCAAAGTGACTCTAAAACGAGTCAAATTTTTCTTATCTGTGATCGTTTGATTCATTTTAGTTGCCTGTGGTTTCTTAATTTTACTTGATTTGTTAATAATTGTCAAGTTATTGTTTTACAGATTGTATAAAACAGTACAAATATATCACACACTATATGTAGCACTTTAGTGACATAAGTTTACAATTAACAAATTTTGTAACAATTAATTATCTTCCTCTAATGGCACTCTAAAAGTAACTTCGAACGTATCAGTATAATCAAGATAGTTTGCGATCTCAACTGGACACTCATTTAACCACTCTTGAAACTGCTCGTATCTTGTTTTTGGTTTTGGGTGCAACTCATTATACTGCTCTTGTTGATAAGTATTCATGATAAAATCTCCAGTTGTTTGTAATCATGACAAGTAATTCTCTTGCCATTGTTGTCAATTAGAATAGTTCGGTTTGATTTGGGTGTATAGTTTTTTGCATCATTTTCTCCCTTAATGTAATTGATTAAGACCTGATACTGATTGTTTCTATATTTGACATTATCCCCAACTCCAATTACATTTGGGTTGATGTATCTTTGAATAAAATTCATTCTTCTCTCCTATCTTTTTTGAAATCACACATCAAATAGTCTTGAATCTCGTCAATTACTTCTCCAAAACTATCGTCCCAATAATTTTGACATTCATCAAGAAATTCTGCATCTGGCATATTCTTGTATAGATCATCAAGATCATCAGTTACATAGTTAACTAGATCTTTTGTTGACATATTGTCAACGTATCTCTCAACTAAGAAAGATTTGAGTTCATTAATTAGTGCTTTGTCCATTAGTCGTATAGTGGGTAGTAAACTTCTGTATCAACTGCGTGTTTCATAGTCTCATACATAGAAAATTCTGGGTCTGATAAATCTTTGCAAGTTGATAGAATGTTAATGACCTCTTCCATAAGGTTGATAATCATTTTTTCTTTTGGTGTTGTTTTCATTAGATTAAGTTGTTTGATTAATAATATCCCAAGTAGAGATAAAGTTTTCTAACCAGTAAGTTTGATTACCTGTAAGTCTTCCTTTAGTGTCATCACTATAAAGTAAATCACTAGCACATCTATGTGGAAATTTGTTTTTCTTACACCAATCTGTAAGAACATCACATAAGAATAACATTTCTTTTGACATAGTTGAAAAATCTCTTTGTTATATACTCATTATAATCGTAAATGAGTGAAAAAATAGTGAGTGTGTGACACAAATAAAATTGGCACATATTTGGTTGATTTACCCATTTTTAAGGGGTTACTATCATACCTAGACACAAAAACAACCACCTTACAGGCGATCCTGGTGGGAGCAATTCTGTATCATTTGATACTTATTTGAGTTGAATGTCATAATCAATTTTTTTGATGCACCAACCTGCTGCTGCTGTGATTTCTTCGATCAAATCGTCCTCATCATCTGCTTCCCAGACTCCAAGTGTTAAATCTCTTAATTCAATTTCCTCATCAAATGTGAGTTTGGATTCATTAGCATAATCATCATCAAAATCAAATTCAACTTCGGTTACACTAAATTTCATAATCTTCAAATAAAGGACGAGAGGAAACAAAACATAACCAACTGCTTAAGTTCGACTTAAATGCGATTGAACGCAACCTTGAAAGTCTTATGTTGGTAGGTTTGTTTCCCCACTATTATAATAACATTAAAAAACTCCCTGTGTAGAGAGCTTGTGACACTAATTTAACTGGCACACTTACATAAAATCCTCTAAGTTTATACTGTATTGTGATAAACGATTCTGAATTAAGTCATTATATGATTCATGCAATTCACAACCAATATAATGACGACCTAAAGATCTTGCAACCATAGCAGTAGTTCCTGATCCAATAAAAGGATCTAGAATTATATCTCCTTTTTGACTCCCTGCTAATATGCAAGGTTCAATTAAGTCAGGTGGGAATACTGCGAAGTGACTTCCCTTATATGGTTTATTTGTTACTGACCAGACAGATCGTTTATTCTTTGTTGGATATGATTTTGTAAGTCCCGAATGTGGTTGTAGTCCTGTTCCTTTATTATGGTATTTTCCTTTTGTTCGATCTCTTGTTCCCCAATCTTGTGCTGGTTCTTTGATTGCTTCATTATCGTAGTAGTATTTTTTATTTTTACTTAATAGAAATATGTACTCATGTGATTTTGTACATCTATCCCTCACACTTTCTGGCATAGGATTTGGTTTATGCCAAATTATATCTTGCCTAAGATACCAACCATCAGATCTTAAAGCAAATGCTAATAACCAAGGGATTCCGATTAAATCTTTTTCTTTTAATCCTTGTAATTTGTTCCCTCGTTTGTTACATTTATCTGGTAGATCCTGTTTAGTTTTAGATACTGATTGTTTAGGATATGACTGACCTTTACCAGGTCTATAGTTATAATAACTATCTCCTATATTTAACCATAAAGTTCCATCATCAGTTAAAACTTCCCTTACATTTCTAAACACTTCAACTAACTGATCAACAAATTCCTCTGGACTATTCTCTTGTCCAATCTGATTCTCCTCTCCACCATAGTCACGAAGTCCGTAATATGGTGGCGAAGTGACACACATTTTTACAGGTTCAGTTATTGTAGAAATTGTTTTTCTACAGTCTCCATATAAAATTGTGTTTTTCATAATAACATTACGACTTTACTAATTGCGATACTCATTAAAAATGTGAGCATTATTACTACATCATATTGTTTATTATGAATATAAAATGGAATACAAATTATATCAGCAATAGTGTGCATTATTGCACCATAAAATGTTGACACATGAAGTATTACAAAATATGCTGCAATGATTAATGTTGAACCTGTAATCCTACCTACCACTAATAAATTCATTAGTCAATTAAGTCCTCTAGTCCTAAGAACTCTTGCATATAATAGTCACAAGTGACTTCATAATAAGATGCTAGTGCTTCAATATCGTTGGCATCAATACCAACTTTAGCAAATAAATCAAGTGTTGAATCGTGCATTGTTTTAATTAATAATGTTTATATTATAGCATAGTTAACTACGAACTATGCTGATTGCTGGTTCTCCATCTTTGAATACAGTATCGACAACTGTCTGTACTTTTCTTGATGTGCTGATACCAACCTTGTCAAAAACTGGAATACATACGAGACCAAATTTCTTAGTGGTGTCTCCTTTACGAATAACTCGACCAATCGACTGACTAATACCAATGTAATTCATTGATCTTAGAAACAATACTGCTTCGAGACCATTGACATTTATACCTTCTGAGAGTATGCTGTGATGTAAGACTACAAATCTCTTGTCTGTCTTACCCCACGCATTGAGAACATCAAAGAACTCTTCTCTTGTAACTTTCTGACCATCAATCACACCACCAGTTTTTGATGTAATATACATGTAAGAGTAACCTCTCCATGCTAACTCATCAACAAACTTTGAGAGTGCAATTAGACTTACGATTTGCTTTGTTGAT
>Ga0163179_10003341_pt1 | contig 10908 bp, 9 predicted proteins | sample AtlANTMetagenome_FD_109643 | JGI IMG/M metagenome (GOLD analysis project Ga0163179, IMG submission 109643) | Marine eukaryotic phytoplankton communities from the Atlantic Ocean - Atlantic ANT 2 Metagenome | ecosystem: Environmental > Aquatic > Marine > Oceanic | place: North Atlantic Ocean... | reverse complement strand
TGACTACAACTTTAGGTGGTAAAATGTGACCTTCATCAACTAATTTAGGTGCTGGCACATTACAAATGACCTGACCAAAAATGTCACTATCATTCATACCAACTTTCTTGGGTGTCAAAGAATGTTTTGGTGTAGCAGTAAAGAAGTATGATCTCTTTGCATATATTGAACAAAAGTCAACTGCTTCAATAAAGTTCTTTTGAACTGCGTTGTGTGCTTCATCAAAGTATATTGTGTCAATCTCAATCTCAAGTGAATCTGTAATTCTGTGTAGAGAATGATATGTTGTAAAGATCAATAAATTCTCTGTGCTGTTGTTGTACCAATACTCAAGATGATCTGTTTTTGTTGTACTATTGTGATGTGTCTCTCCACTATGAACGTGAATGACATCTACATCAGTAACAAACTCAAGAAACTCTGCTGATAATTGATTAGCAAGTAAGATACGAGGAGCAACCACAACAATAGTTTTAGGAACACTATTCTGTGAGAATATTCTCTTGGTATCTTCAATCATACACATTGTTTTACCACCACCAGTAGGCACAATAATCTGACCCTTGTTATATCTCTCCATACTGGCAAGTGCTTGTATCTGGTGTGAACGTAGTTTCATTAAAATCTCATTTATACTATTAGTATAACAGTTCCGTTAATGGATTGCAAATAGATTGTGACACTTTCTTAACTGCCATTATCCTTTCATATGCAAGATTAAAATAATTCTCATCTTTTTCAATACCAATAAATTTACGATCACATTTAATTGCGGATACACCAGTTGTACCTGACCCCATACAATTATCTAATACTACTTCATTCTCATTACTATAAGTCTTAATAAGATAGTCCATCAAAACAACTGGTTTTTGTGTTGGGTGTATTGAATCTTTATCCAATCCAAACTCTATGATCTCTGATGGATAATTTGTATATTTTTGTTCATACTCTGTTTCATGCAATAATTTATTACCTTTACCCATGTGTTCGGGTTGGTGTAAAAATTTACCCAACCGACTCGCACTATTCTTTTTCTTAACTCTTTTTTCAATTAATCCTTGTGGATTGTATGTCATATTCTTATTTGCTTTTACTGAACCACCACTAGCACCCAACGGAGAAAATACTAATATATCCTCAGTTTGTTTCATAGGTCTAGCATTTGCATGAAGAAAACCAGTTGTCTTTTTCTTCTTCCATATCCACTCATACTTAAACCATTCAATATTACTCATCACTAATTGACTTGTAAATGGTTGATCTGCTGTCAGGACGACACAACCAGTTGATTTTAAAACTCTACGATATTGTGTCCATAATTTATCAAGTGGAATGATAGTATCCCAACCTAATACCCTATTATCTCCTTTATTTTCTACTCCTTTTCTATCAGTTGTGCCATAGGGTAAATCACATAATATGAGATCAACTGAGTGATCTTCAATATTATTCATTTCAACTAAGCAATCACCACAATACAACTCAACCATGTAAATTACCCTCCTTCAAATACTTAATAGTACGTTCTAATGTTTCTATTGAATCACCTAACATACCAATACTTCTATTACAATTATCGCATAACCAACCTCTAAATGCAAGAGTTTCATGGTCATGATCGAACACTAATTTTTTATCAATTCTACCACAGTTATAACATGGTGTTCCCAATTCTGGACGTTTTGGTTTACCTGCTAACTTATATGCTTCATTTTTCCCTTTAGTTGCTTTTTTAGTGCATTTTTTACACTCAGGACGAAAATACTTATCTCCTCCAGTATTTGTTGATTGATTTCTACCAAAAAATTGTTCAGTTAAGGGATGTACCACACCGCATTTTGAACACTCACGAGTTTTCATAATAAAATTTATCTTATCCTTATTGTAACAATAAAAATACCAACATGTCAACCACCATACATTTCTTTTTTAACTATTTTTTGTATTTCTTCTGACGAAAGATTGTTTAACCAATTCCATTTAGGGTCATTTTTATCCCAATCAAACGAAACTGAACCATCATCATTAATAGTAATTTGCAACGAATCTTTATTAGTTTCCATCTTCCTCCATTGTTTTGTTTTTGATAATGATTTGATTATTGCGATAATCAGCAACGAAATCTAATACATCATCATTATCCCACATCAATTCCTCATAGAGAACATTTAATTTTTTCACATCTGCCCATAAATCATTGGGTTCATCACTCATTTTTTTCTCCCTTGAGACATTGTTTTTGTTTTTTAATCCTTTTCTTTATCATTTTAGCATAACTTACTTCTGCTTTTGAATAGAAATGTGGATCTTTCTTTGAGACTTTGATAATCTTTTTTGCTGCTTCCTTGTCTTTCATTTAACTATAACATTTTACCTTGTTATAATTATTTAGCACCACCACGAAGTAATTATACCTAGTAAACATTTGGATAGCGTTTTAAATCATCTCTTTCCTGTATGATAGTAAAAACTTCTGTAAGATCAATTAGACTTTGAGTCATCACACGATAACCAAGACCAATATAAACCTGACCTGCTAAAACTGCACCAGTAGCAACACCCCAAAAAATGTAATACGCATTAGATTTGATTTGAGCTCTTAACTTACTTTTGTTCGACATTTGAAATGTGTATTTAATACACTAAATTATACTCTATTTTTCACTGAACGTCAAGTGGTCGATACTGTTGAGATTTGTATGCACCATAACTAATATTTTCATCAGGATCACGATCATCTTTCTTTGACACTCTTCTCCTCACGAACTCCAACTGATTCCAGTTACCCTCGTAACAACATAAGCAAACGTGAATTCTTTTATGTAAAAATGTAGATACATTACACTGTGGTCTTGGTTTGGTTGCGATCTCAATCGTTATATAATTTGACAAGGGTATCCACCCATTTTTGATTCTCTTTTCATTATCATGTGTTTTACCTTTATAATACACCCACCCTTCATGAACTGCTCCTAAATCCGTTGTCCAACGAACATAATCATTTACTTTGGGATCGTACATAATTGTAAATTAGAATACATTTAGTATAGCACATTATCTATGTGTGGACGAATATTTATTTTATTTTTCTAACCAACCTTTGCTTTAAGAGCAGTAACTTCTGCTTCAAGAGTTTCAATCTTTGTAATTGCCTCTTGAAGTGCTTTTGTGAGGTGTGGAATTAAGTGTGAGACATCTAATTGTTGTGCAATTATGTCACCTTTCTTTGCATCATCTTCTGGTTTATCTTCAGTATAAACTGCATCTTTAGTTCCTGTGACTGCCTGTGGTATTATAGTTTCAACCTCATCAGCAATAAATCCTGTAATAGTATTTGCTTTAGCATATTTTAGATCATGACTATATGCTGATCTATTAAAATTAAATTTACGTGGTTTAAGTTGTTTAACTACATCAATCGCATTATCAAGATCAACGATATTTTCTTTTAAACGACGATCAGATGTTCTATTATAATCAACTTGATTATCACTTTCATCAAAAAATATACTTCCTTTAAGAGCAGTACCACTACCAACTCTCCATGCAACTAAATGTACGTCATCATCATCAGTTCCATCACCAGCATCAATTTTGTTAGACCATATACTCATTACATCTGTTCCAGAACCTGCTGTTCGAATAGCTAATCCTTTTTGTACGCCCTCTGTTTTGACATATAACATTGCATTTTGATCATTCAAAGTTCCATCTGACAAGTCTCCAACAAGAAGTCTTTGATCACTATCAAGTCGGAAACATTCTTTTCCTTCAGTAGATATTGAAAAAGTATTTGTTGTAGGTTTAAAGATTCCTGTGTCTGTGTCTGATTCAAAAGCTATTGCAGGAATACCATCAGTTCCGTTTTGAATTCTAGTTTGTGCTGGTTCAATTGTAAAAGTTGTTCCATTAGCATTAATATTAAGTCTGTTTGTGTAAGTATCGGTGCTTGTATCCCAATGTCCAATTTGAATTTGTTCACCAGATGCAACAGCAAAATCACCTTCACTGCTACTAGCATTTGCAACTAAAACACCAGGTCCACCAGCTGAAGCATCTATATGTAAATTTGCATCAGGTGTTGCATTTATACCAAGTTTTCCAACGATTTCAACTCCAGTGCTTATTGTTTTTAATTTTAAACCACTATTTCCACCACCACCATAATTTAAACGAACCTGATTTCCACTATAATGATTAAGATACATATGGTCTCCAGATGCAGCATCTATATGTAAATTTCCACTACTACAATATAGAACTGCTGTCTCACTAGCTGATGTACCAGCATGTAAAACTAGTTTTCTTTGACGATTACCATCACTATTACCGATATGGAAACCAGTGTGATCCATATGATATTCTAAATGTGATAATTTATTTTCAGTACTTGAATCTCCACTACGGAACTGAAGACTATTAGATATGTCATTGTGGTCACATAATATCTGCCAATCTGTGGCACTGGTGCTAACATCTTCAAAATGAATACTTGGTCTAAACTCACTTAATTTCATTGTTGGGACATCTGAAGCATTATGATTACTCTGAATGTGGAAAGTTGCTTCGGGTGATGTTGTCAAGAAACCCATTCTAAATGGTGCAGCAGTTGCATTACTCGTTAAGTTCAAGACATCTGTTGGGTTTACTGATTGTCCAGCAGTTACAGCAGATGCCAACTGAAATTTCATAAACGCAGCATTAGCAGTAGCAGTATCTGTGTTTACTTCAATACGACCACTTGCTCCATTTTGCTCTGGAACTCCACCATTATGGTTGAAGCAGACATTTGCGTTTCCGTATCCATCGTTGATCGTTAATGCAATTCCACCACCACCACGACCAGCAACAATTTGACTGGTTGAATAAATGGAACCACTAACATCTAATCTACCATTAGTACCTGCATTTGTTGTATCACTTTCACCATAACCAATACGAAGAGAATGAGCAATATTCATCTTACCATTGCTTGACAATGACATTGCACCTTGAGCATCACTATGTGCATCATCTAAAAATACCCAACCCATTGAATTTGTGTTGTCCACCTGAAATGTCATTGCATAGTTACTCACTGAACCAAATGTCATGGCATCATCCATTCCGATTGCATAAGTAGAATTATTCCAAACTCGATACTTATCTCTCGTACCAGCATTGTGCATTTGGGCAACATGACCTTCAGCAAAAATTAAATTACCATCTATCGTGGTATTTCCGATAATATCATCAACATCTATTTGTTGGGCACCTATTCTTCCGTTTGATGGTGTATAAGTTGCTCCAGAACTCGTATCAGCTTGTATAGTTACAGTTCCAGTATCCGCACTTGCAAATACAAGTCTTCTTGGAGTACTACCACTACTATCATTTCCAAGAACAAGTTGATTTGCAGTGCTAACTCCAACAGAAGATAAGTCACGTTCTCTCTTAAGATCTCTGACATATAAATCGGTACTACCGTGTCCAGCCCAATTTAATACAACGAGTGATGCCCATACTGCTGTTGATGTTGGAGTATATGTAAATGTTTTTGTTCGCCAATCTGTATCTCCTGCCTGATTTTCGAATGACGGTGATATTGTGGCGGTTCTTGTATCTTCCTGAACAACAGCATTTATTGCATCGTGTGATACATGAGTTTTTCCATCTGGTAACTCTGCATCATATTCATATACACGAATGTAAATTCCATTAGTTGTTGATGCTGCACTTCTGATTTGGACTGAAAGTTTAAATTTCTCACCTGTGTTGGTATTAACTCTAAATGCAGGAAATGCCATTCCTATTGTGGTATCACTATCTGATTGCAACTCGATTGCCATTTCAGTCAAGTTAAATCGAACACTATCAGCATCAGAATTATTATAAGCATGAACTACGTCATAAGGGTTAAATCCTATTGCTTCATGTATTACTTTACCACCACCGACTGATAAAACTCCAGCATTTGTGAATGCTAAAGTATGTTCTGTACCCCAACCTTCTTGCAAATCAGTTTTTACATAAAATGCATTATCAGATAATATATAAACATCTTCTGGATCTACATTTATATTTGAATTTGTAAATCCTCTACCAATATCACCATTAGCTAAAATCAGTGAGTCATCAGAAGAGGTAATCATTAAAGCACCTCTGCCACTTACCTGTGAAATAGAACCGTGAGCACCAAAAGTTATATAATCATGCTGTTCATTTGTTGGATTATCTGGAACAGTGGTGTTATCTGGGAAGGCAATTTTTCCATCTTGACCTGCAGTTAATGTTCCTGTAAAAGTATCATTTGCATCTGACCTTAAGAATTGTGTCAACTCTGTAGAGGCATTTCCAGTATGCAATATTGTACCTTGCGTAGTACCTGCATTATTTTCGATAATTGGAGTCTGATTACCAGATGATTGACGAATTACCATTCCTCCACCATTTTTCTTATAAAATCTACCACCACCATGAGTTGTCACACCCTCATCATCATTCTCAAATGTCAACTCATCATTTAACGAAACTCCAGTATCAATAGCTGACATTTTTCGACTGTTATTATAAAAGAATGCTACACCACTACCACCATCGTAAAAAGTAATACCATTAATTTGATTACTATTTCTTATCGTATAGTCACCACCAGAACTATTTCGAATTTGTAAACTATCTTGATCTCCCTTAAATTTTGCAATGATAGTGCTTGCATTTGCTCCACCACTATTTGTAACTGTTAATGGTGTGTGTGATTGAGTTGATGTACTGATTGCTACGACACCGTTTGGAATACCAAAAGACCTTAAATGTGTAACAGTATATCCAACACCAGTTAGACCACTTGAGAATATTTCATTATTAGCTGGACTACCTGTGATGCGAGTAAAATCTATTGATGCTCCTCTATTATTACCACCCTGTTCAAAAAATCTTAAGATATTAATATACTGGTCTATGGCAACAGTAGTGCCATCAAGAGTGCTATTTGGTGCCTGTGTTAAATTGATCTGTCCACCTTCATTTGCACTTACAGAACTACCACCGACAGTCAAAGTACCATTCATAGTATCATTTGTGTCAGATCTCAATAATGTATCGTAATCTGATGCACCAGCAATCGTACCACCAATAAAGTTTCCAGATCCATTAATACCTTTTGTTGTATCATCAACGAAGAAACCACCATCTGCTCTGATATATCTTGGAGTGTAGATGTTTTTAGCAACTCCTTGATTTATTCTAAACCACGAAGTATCTTGACAACCAATTTCTCCAACTTTGGTAGTGCCATTGAAAAACTGAATGTGATCTGAAAGATCATTATCTGCTTTCTTGATTAAAATTCTACTCTGTGCAGAACCATCACCCACATTTACATCAGCAGAAAATGTTGAAACACCAGCAACTGCTAGATCATCTAAATCTGTTTGCCCATCTACATCTAAATCACCAGTGACATTTAAATTATTACTTACTAGTACTAGTCCGTTATCAGCATCAACTGTCAAGAACTCTGCAGCATCACTAGATCTTCTAAAAGCAATAGTATTAGGGGTTGTTCTATAGGCTAAATCTATAGAATCAGCATCAACAGTTCCACTAGCATCACTTGCAAATCGAATAAAATTAGGACCACCACCTTGAATTTTTATTACTGGATTATTAACATTACCAATTGAATTTAAAACGAGAGACTTACCTGTAGCTATATGTACATGATCAGAAAATGTAGAAACACCAGCAACATTAAATTGTTTTGTAAATAACGTTTCACCTGTGACCGTTGCAATTCCAGCAAATGTAGCTAACTCTGCTACATTTAATACATCTAAATCTGTTTGTCCATCTACATCTAAATTGTTAGTAACGTCTAAATCTCTGGTAGTTAATTTTCTATTTGGATTATCAACAGTTAACCAAGTTACACCACTTTTTTGTGCTTCAAAAGTCGATATTTGGTTGCCACTTCTAGTAAAGTAAAATAAATTACCACCACCAGTGCCAGCATCATTTGTTACTTGAATAACAAGTTTTAGACTTGTATTAGTATAAAAATTCCATTTTTGATTATCAGCAGCAGCGTTTGTATCAAAGAACTGTAAATTTGGTTGAGATGATTTTATTTTTATACTATTGGATGTTGTGATACCAGCAACATTTAAATTATCAGTTATACTAACTCCTGTATTGGTAGTCTCAAGACGCTTGGTTCCAGCATGATTTAATTCAACAGCTGAGTTTCCGTCACCAGTTAATTTTAGATTAGTTACGTAATTTCCAGTTGCATAATTTTGAAAGAATAAATTAGTTCCATCACCAGCAACTATTCTGTAAGTATCATTATTATCATCTCCTTCATCTCCTCTTATAAGGATAGCTGCATTACCACCTTCAGCACCAAGAACTTGTACTCCTTCATTATATGTTCGGAATCTAGGTACACCATCATTGTATAAGTAAACTGCTCCATCATCTTCACATTTAATGGAATCTTCTCCTGCTTTTGCTCTGATGTAAATATCACCACCTACATCACCATCCTGATTTGCTTGAATGTATAAGTCACCTGTTACATTACCAATAACACCGACAGAACCTGTATGATAAATTTTTAAATCACCATCATTACCAAGTCGTAACTGTCCACTATCAGGTAGATGTAATCTTCCTTGTGGATCTGTGACTCCGATACCAAGTAAACCACCATTTTTGAAAGTAAAGAGTTCTACTTCTGATCCACTATTAGTACCATCAATAGTAAGTCTCGGAACACCACCACTGTTCACTTTTATTTTATGTTGGAAACCAAAAGTATTCCAGTTTGTTGCTGCACCAGTCCAACCTTTAGTTCCTATGATTAAATATGGTTTATCCTGATTAGCATCGTAATTAACATTACTGACTAATACACCGCCTGTGTCACTTGGAGTGCTGTTATATGCGTGTAATTGCATTTTTGGATTTGTAGATCCAATTCCAACTCTACCAGTTCCTTTGATACTCATTCTTGTGTTACCAGCAGCACGGAATAGCATAACATTATCAGTATGTCTATATGATACTGCTCCAGAATTTCCAGAAGCAGAATCTCCAAAAGCTAAAGTTCCCATTTGAACTCCAGTACCAGTAATTATTGAAATCCCATGATTACCACCAGTTAATGAACCAACTACCAGATTATCACCACCATTTGATGCAGAATAACTTGCATTATCTCCAATTCTTACAGATCCACCATCCTTAACTGTAAAAACTCTACTCGTTCCATCATCAATTGTCAGTGCATCACCAGTACCACTTTGTGTGATTGCAACACCGACTGTTGTATTATTTGCTCCAACTTCTAACTTATCGACTTCTGTTAATGTTGTATCTAATGTTGTTGTAGTTCCTTGAACATCTAAATCACCTGTAATGACTAATTTTCCTGTTACAGTTGCTCCTGTTGTAGAGGTGTTAAATTTTTTCTCTGCTGATGCACCATCCATTCCATGATATAAATCAACACTACCATTAGCAGTTGCAATAAACATATGCTCTGCACCAGTATTCAACTGAATCTGATTCGAACTTAATATTCTTAATTGTCTACCCCCATTTTCGATTCTATTATGATTATCTGTTGATGTATGATATATTTGAAAATCATTACTATTACCGAGTCTTATTCTTGCATTATCTTTTAAATCATATCCAGTGCTATGTAAATGAGAATTACCAATAATTGCTCCATCACTATGTGATAGAGTTAATGCTGTTCCAACTTGTATTTTATTATTACTTCCATCAAGAACTAATGAAGATGTTCCGACTGTTAATATACCAACAATTCTTACATCACCATGTATATCTAAATCGTGTGTTGGATTTGCAGTTCGAATACCAACTTTATCAGTTAAAGAATTTAAAAAAAGTAATCCACCATCATAATTAAATGGATTTGATAATTTGACTCCAGTCAGTGATCCATCTTCTATGCTTCCATTATCAAAGACACCAAAAGGTAATCCTAAAGTTATTGAAAAGAACGAGTGTCCAGCAGTAGGTGCTGTTGCAAATACAATTTTACTGCTGTCTATACCATACTGTGTAACTGGTTCTAAAATTGTACCATTAAGAGATACTATGATAGATTGTGGTGATCCTGGAAAAAATGGATCTCCACCCTTTGTCAAATTAAAAATCGTTTCATTCCCATCAAAAGAGGAACCGATATCGTCTAATTTTAAATACGTCCCTCTTTCAAGTTCTCTACCAATATATGGCATCTAATATACTCCATTATCCTTGGAATATAATTATTTATTCGGGTTCTACTTCAGGTGTTACAGTTTCTGGAGTCTCTTCTGCAGGTGCTTCTTCTTCAGGAAGAGTTACTCCTACTTGCTGTAGGTATTCAATAATACCTTGTGCTTTGACTGCAAGTTCTCTTTTTGAAGCAACCTGATTTTGTAATGTTTGAATTTCATTTAGAAGTTCACCTTGCTGTTGAATAGCAGACTTTAAATGCTGTTGTTGATCTGTCATTTCTATAAATCAATTTTTACTTATTATATATGATGTTTTCATATATGTCAAGTGTTCGGTTATTTGTATCACATAAAGGTGAGATAAAGCGTAAGTTCAGTTGAAGTTGGAGAAGTCGTCCATTTATTAGCAATTCGAATTGTTCCATTTCCAGAACCTGGCATAAATGTTACTTTATTATCAATAAAACTAGCAGAGTTGATGTCAGTGACCGTTGAATTGATGGTGCGTAGACTACCACTCACATTATTTTCAGTTATTTTGTCAAGATTTTTACTCGGTCCAACATCAACATATATCAGTCCAGCTCCACTAGGTTGTGGATAATTGGTTCCTCCTACATCAGTAAAAGTAGTAACTGCCATGATATGTCCATTTCTTGGTATTTTAATA
>Ga0163179_10003339_pt1 | contig 10912 bp, 17 predicted proteins | sample AtlANTMetagenome_FD_109643 | JGI IMG/M metagenome (GOLD analysis project Ga0163179, IMG submission 109643) | Marine eukaryotic phytoplankton communities from the Atlantic Ocean - Atlantic ANT 2 Metagenome | ecosystem: Environmental > Aquatic > Marine > Oceanic | place: North Atlantic Ocean... | reverse complement strand
GAATCTAGGGTTAAAGAGATTATTTCTCTTGGCGCTGGAAATAGAAAGACAGCTCTTCGTTGGATCTTAGAAGGTGAATTTGGTAAGGACTTAGATCATTGGACTATGCAACCTGGATATGCTTGCTATACCTTTGGTATTCCTTACTCTTACGAAAAAGAATTCGAGCCTATTGTTAAAGAGGCTTATAACCATAATACATTCGAGGAGGTTGCTTAATGAGTATTATATTAACAGATTGTGATGGGGTTCTCTTAAATTGGAGAGATCCATTCGACGCATGGATGATGAGAGAACATAACATCTTTGCAGAAGGTGATGTTCGGGTCTATGACCAACAGGAGAGATATAATAATCCTGATATTTTTAATTATGTAATGAATTTTAATGGATCAGCTAATATAGGTTTTTTACCACCCCTATATGACTCGGTTAAATATGTAAAAGAAATTCATGAAACATTGGGTTATAAATTTACAGTTATAACTTCATTATCACTTAACCCTTATGCTCAACAATTAAGAACACAAAATCTTGAGAGAGTATTCGGCGCAGAAGTATTTGATGAATTTGTTTATTTAGATACTGCAGCAGATAAAGATGATATCTTAGCTGAGTATTCTGGTTTTTACCCCAATGCATATTGGATTGAGGATAAAGTCCAAAATGCTATAGCTGGTAAGGAATGTGGATTAGAATCAATTCTAATGAAACATCCACATATTAAATTAGAAAATACCGAAGGTATACCGGTAATGTCTAATTGGAAAGAATTATACGAAACTATAAAATAATGGTTGACATTACTACAAATATGTTGTATAATTATATTATAATTTAAATAGCCAATAAGGAGGATTTATTATGGCTCATCAAGTAGAAACAATGGCATATGCAGGTGAAAAGCCTTGGCACGGTTTAGGTGTTCCTGTATCTAATGATTTAACACCACAACAAATACAAACTAAAGCTGGTTTGGATTGGAGAGTAGAAAAAAGAGATGTCTATGTAAAAACCGATAATGGCATTGATGTTAGGATAAAAGGTAAGAAAGCTCTTACTAGAGACATTGATGATAAACACTTTGATATTGTTGGTGATGATTGGAATCCTATTCAGAATACAGAAGCATTTGCTTTCTTTAATGAATATGTTGCTGCTGGTGATATGACTATGGAAACCGCCGGTGCTTTAAATGACGGACGAAGAGTATTTGCTCTTGCTAAGGTAAAAGAGTCTTTCTCTATCCTTGGTGATGATAAAGTAGATTCCTATCTTCTTTTTTCTAATCCACATGAATATGGTAGAGCTATTGATATTCGCTTTACTCCTATTCGGGTTGTATGTAATAATACTTTAACCTTTTCTTTGCAATCTGCGTCTAAGAATTTTGTTAAATTAAATCATAGAACATTATTCGATGCTGATTTAGTTAAGCAACAGATGGGTCTTGCTTCTGAGAAGTTTGCTATGTATAAAGATATGGCTGAATTTCTTTCAACTAGAAAATTCTCTGTAGAAAATCTTGTAAAGTATTATAATGATGTATTCCCACATACCTATGCTAAAGGTAAGTTAAAAGATATTAAATCAAAAGAAGATCTAAGCTTAAATGCTAAGACAGCTTTTGAGGTTCTTGAGACACAACCGGGTGCACAATATGGTGAAGGAACTTGGTGGTCTGCACTAAATTCTGTAACATATATGACTGATCATATGATGGGTCGTAATGCACAATCGCGTTTAACCTCTGCTTGGTTTGGCCAAAACGGTAGACGTAAGGTTCGAGCTGTTAATAAAGCTGTAGAATATGCGACTGCTGCCTAATGGTAGGTGAGTATGATATGGAGAAAGAGTGGTTAGATTTTATCCACTCTACCTCTATTATATACGAAAGAGACAGTGATGGTAAGTTACGGAGTGTGGCGCAGTCTGGTAGCGCATCTGGTTTGGGACCAGAGGGTCAGAAGTTCGAATCTTCTCACTCCGACCAGAGAGAAAGTTATTATGATTATATGGGAAGGCGTTTAAGAGAAGAGGATGGTAAGACTTGAAGATTTAAACATTACGTTTTTTCATATACCTAAAAATGCTGGTAGCAGTATTCAATATTGGTTAAGAGATAATTGTGATAGTGAAGTATACGATGGTGAAATAAGACATGAGACTCCTAAAAATTTAAAAGGACTATTCGATGACTTCGGATGGTCTTTTTGTGTTCTTAGAAATCCTTATGATAGAGTAGCTAGTTGGTATAAGCATTTTGTAAGACAAAATAAAATAAATGTCTCTTTTAAAAAGTATGTTAGAAGAGCAAGTGAATTTGAAAATTCTAGGTATTATAAATGGCCAGGAGAACAACTAGAATACCTAACCTGTGATTATATTATGAGATATGAAAACCTATCAAAAGACTTTAAGGTTATACAAGATAAAGTAAAATGCTATAAACCTTTAGGCCTAATAAATGCAAACGGTGGTTCTTATGTTGATCTTTATAAAGATAAAGATACAATAAACCTAGTTCGCGATCGATATCAAGTAGAATTACATAAATTTAATTATGACTTTGGAGGATAATATGAAGTGTATAAATGATGATAAAGAACCTACATTAGTAGGTATTATAGAAAAACCTGAAGATATCAATTGGGTTAATAATATTGTTCAAGGATTAAACCAGGATTTAAAAGATTCAGGGTTTGATCAATACAATTTTTCGGTTAAAAAGGAGGGTCAAAAGCTCTATATAGAAAAAGATTGACATATAAATAGTGTGAAAGGAGCCCTTTCATGGCCTATACATTTTTCCCTAAACAAAGGGTTGAAATAGAAAAAGAATTGAAGAATATATGGGATGAGAATATCATAAAAGATATTCAAAATGTATTCTCTTTACTTGTGAATAAGGCTCCAGATGGTCAACCAATTGCTATAGATCCGGATGATAAAAAAAGAAAACCGGCAATAAAAATATCTAGAGCATTTCAGGTTACCACAGATATTTCTACTATTAGAAAAAATTCTGATGTTAGTTATATAACTATATCTTTTGGAAATGGATCTAAAGGTAATAGAGGAAAAAATAATACTGGTAATGAATTTGAGGATATCTTTAAAAGACAGCTTGATAAATGGTGGGCAGGAGAAGAAGTAGAACCTATTATGTTAAAAGCCATTGAAGATATGAATAAAACCTATAAGTTAAGTGATGCTAAAACATTTGAAGTAAAAGAAGAAGGTGCAGCTAATACTAAAAGACCTTTATCTTTTGATAATATAGGACCATACGTAACTAATCCAAAAGGAAGAGGTGTAGATGTTGGAGAATCAGTTACGGATCTTACAGTAATATTAAATAATAAACAAAAAATATTTTTAAGTTTAAAATTAGGAAATACAACCACATTTTTTAATTTAGGTATAAAGAAACAAATTCCTACTAACGATGTAAAAAATAATACTATAAAAGGTGATGGATTAAAATTATTAAACACATTAGGTATGGAACCAACACGATTTTGTGATGTATTCAATGGGGTAAGAGGCGCGAGCGGAAAGATATCTACAAATAAGTATAACAAAAATGCTCTTGGAAGATTATTGAAAACTGGTATAGGTATGAATTACCATGTTATCCATAAAATAAGAAATACAATTATTTCTAAAAAAATGGATTTAAAAGCTTTAAAAGCAGCATCAACTATTCAAGGACCTGTAACAGTATATTATGGAGGTAAAGGTGGATCCGGTAAAAGGGTTCAAGCAGAATTTAAGACACAGTCTTATTTTTTTAGTATAAACCTTAGAGACACAGCAGGAGCAGGAGGATACCCAAATCGTATAATGTGCGATTTTAGACCACTATAGGTGAACAATGGATTTTGCAGAATTTATAACTGAACAAAAAAATACACATATGACCCACATAGAAGATAAAGTTATCTATGGAGGAGTCAAAGGAACACGTCAAGCAATTTTAGCTTTACGCGAATTGCGAGATATGTTAAGAGGAGTACACGATGGAGCTGTTTCAGTTAAGTGGGATGGTGCCCCTGCTATTTTTTGCGGGATCGATCCTACTGATAATAGATTTTTCGTTGCGAAAAAGGGTATCTTCAATACATCGCCAAAGGTTTATAAAACTAACAGTGATGTCGATGATGATACTTCTGGTGATCTCAATTCTAAGTTAAAAGCAGCGTTAAGATATTGTAGTGCTTTGGGTATAAAAGGTGTTATTCAAGGTGATTTTTTATATGGTCCCGGTGACCTAAAAACAGAAGTTATAAAAGGAGAAAAATATTTAACTTTTCATCCTAATACAATTGTATATGCTGTTCCTATTAAAAGTGAAGCAGCTAGGATGATTAAAGCTTCTAAGATAGGAATTGTATGGCATACTACTTACACAGGTAGTACATTTGAAAGTATGAAAGCTTCATATGGGGTAAATGTAAATGCATTAAAAACAACTAAAGCTGTTTGGATGCAAGATGCTATGTTACGTGATTTAACTAAAGTTACTATGTCAAAAAAAGATACGGAGATTGTAAATGAATATCTTTCAGAAGCTGGGTTTATTTTCAACAAGATCGCAGGATCAACCCTCAGGCAACTTGAAAAAGAGGATGAGTTACAGAGGCTCATTGAAACATACAATAATACCTTTGTCCGAAAAGGACAAGTTATTGGAGATACAGGAAGACATGTATCTGGCCTCATTAGGTGGATTCAAACAAAACACAAAGCAGAACTTGATAAACTCAAAACCGATCGAGGAAAATCTAATAAAAAAGCAAAACAAGATCTTATATTAAATTTCTTTTCTAATAAAAATAAAGTATCTTTGAAGTATATGTTTGATCTTCAGAAAGTCATTGTACTTGCGAAATTAAAACTTATAAATACTCTCAATAAAATAAACAATGTCAAAACTTTTGTTAAGACTCGTAATGGATTTAAAGTAACTGGAGCCGAAGGTTTCGTTGCAATTGATAAACTTGGTGGTGATGCTGTGAAAATAGTTGATCGTATGGAATTTTCATATAACAACTTTTCACCAGATATCTTAAAAGGATGGGACAAACCGGGAAGAAATTAAATGTCAGTAAAGTTTAAAAATTTTATAGAAGAAAAAAAATGCAAATGTGGACCAGATTGTGCCTGTGAAGGTAAATGTGATTCCAATTGTAATTGTGGACCAGATTGTAACGAAGATGTTTCTGAAGCTTTAACAATGGTTCAGAGACGTCAAAAATCTCGTACCATGAAAAAATATCAAGCTCGATTAAGAGTAGGTAGAAAAAAAGCAATGGTAAAAGCACCTAATGCTAAAGTAGTAGCACGCCGTGCACGTAAAGCCGCTAGAAACGCTATCGCTAAAAAATTGACTAAAGGTATAAACAAAGCAGACTTGACCCCCGCACGTAAAGCTGAAATAGAAAAGCGTCTTGATAAGATGGCTCCTAGAGTAACCCGTCTAGCAAAGAAACTAACACCAGGTATAAGACAAGCAGCACTTACTAGACGTAAATAAGCGGGAAGAATTATTATATGATAAACAGATTTAGTCAATTTCTTGTTGAGGAAGAAAAAACCGTTTTCTTTACATTCGGTCGTATGAATCCTCCTACTATTGGTCATGGTAAATTGCTGGACTCATTGTCCAGGAAATCTGGACGTAATCCTTATAGAATTTATCTTTCGCAATCGCAAGATAAAAATAAAAATCCTCTACACTATAAAGACAAGGTCAAGCATGTTAGGAAAATGTTTCCAAAGCATGCTCGATCTGTTATGGTTAACTCAAAGGTTAAGACAGCTATTCATGCGTTAACATCTTTATATGATGAGGGATTTAAAAGAGTCACTATGATTGTAGGCTCTGATAGAGTAATGGAATTTGATGTATTATTAAACAAATACAACGGTAAGAAATCTCGACACGGCTTTTATAACTTTGAAAAGATAATGGCTGTATCCGCTGGAGATAGAGATCCTGATGCAGAAGGTGCAGAAGGTGCTTCAGCTACTAAACAAAGACAAGCAGCTAAAGAAAATAACTTCACATCCTTTTCACAAGGATTACCTAAAGCTGTAACTAATGCTAATGCTAAACAATTATTTAATGCTGTTCGGAAAGGTATGGGATTAAAAGAACAAGCTGACTTTAAAAATCATATACAATTACAAAAAGTATCAGATCGAAGGGAAGCTTTTATAAAAGGTAACTTATTTGAATTAGGAGAACAGGTAATAATTAAGAATACCGATGAGGTAGGAATTATAACTGTTCTTGGTTCTAATTATGTTATCGTTGAAACGGCTAATATGAAATCAAGACAATGGTTAGATGCCGTAGAAAAAATTGAGGAGAAAAAACTAACACCTAACGAAAAGAAAAAAAGGGAAGAAGTTGCACAAGCCATTAAAAGAGACAATCCACAAATGCCTATGGATCAAAAAATGGCTATTGCCACCTCGGTAGCCAAGAAGGCTGTAGAAAGTAAACAGCCTGAATGGGGAACACCGGAGTCAACAGCCAAAGCAAAGTCTATAACTCCTGGAGAGAAAGGATTAGAAAAAGCCTCTAAAATTATGAGAAAACGTTTAGTTAAAAATCGCCAGATGGAACAAACCAAATATACAAAATTAATTCAGGGAGCACTGTAATGGATACGCCAGATAATATGAGTCAAAGAAGACTTCAAACTATAGCTAAAGATCCAAAGCACCCTATGCATACACACGCTGTTAGTATTCTTTCAAAACAGGATCAACACGAAGCCGCGAGTAAATTTGATCGTGTAAAAATGATGATTAATAGAGAAAAACAACGAGACGCTATTAAACATCAAAAAATGAAGAATAGAGCTAAACTTTCAGATATTAGAAACCCATAAATAAGAAAGTATATCGGTTGTGCCCGAAATAGAACAAAAATTAAGAGTAGTGCAAAAGATGACGATGGAAAAACGTTTAGATAAGATCGAAAATAAAATTGATAAACTAGCGGAAGCCATGGTATCTATTGCCCGGGCAGAAGAAAAATTACATATGATGGAAGAGAAATATAATTCTCAATATGATAGAATGAATCGGTTTAGCCAAAAGCTAGACGATATAGAAACTAAAGTAACCACCAACGCTCAGACAGTTGGCGTAATTAATAAGTTGTTCTGGGTAGCAATTATTGCTGCTGGATCAGCATACGCAGCCCAACTTTGGATGTAAACAAGGAGATCAAATATGAGCATAGAAATGATGCGTAAGTTGGCTGACGCTTATAAACTAGTCAACGAAAAGAAAATGGATCCTGTCGATAAGAAAGAGTTAAAAGGAACTCATTCGGATCGTAAAGATAAGGATATTGATAACGATGGTGATGCAGATTCATCTGACAAATATCTTCATAAGCGTAGAAAAGCTATTTCTAAAGCTATGGGTAAAGATGAAGTTAATATGAATCCTAAAATGAAAGGCAAAGAATCATCTAAAGCAGATGCAATGGAAGCAGCTGCTCCAGTAAGAGATCACTCAAAACCAAGGAAAGATGGTGAAAGAGTTCCACCTAAAGCTCAAGCTTGGCGCGATCGAATGAAAAAGAAATTTGGTGGCAATTCTGATGAGGATCCTAAAAAATCAAATGAAGAAACCGTTCAAGAAGGTCCAAAGGATGCACAAGGTAAATCTATCTTTGTAAAAAAGATAGCTAAATCCGCTGGAACCTCTTATGAGAAAGCAGGCGCTATCGCAGCTGCTGCTGGTCGTAAGCGAATGGGCAAAGCTAAATTTGATGCTAAAGCTGCTGCCGGTCGAAGAGCCGCTGCAGAATCAATTATAGCACCTGTTTATGCTAAGATTCTTGAAAAGAGACATGGCGGAGAAGGTGCTCCTAAAGAAAAATGGGATGAAAAGGAAAAAAATAATAAAGGCGCAATGGATATGCGAAAGGATATGAAAGCGGGTAATCCAGATATAATTGATAATCCGGAATCTGAAAAGCTTAAAGATCCTTCAAAAAAAGCTCCTTTAAGAAAAGGCGATAATGCTCAAGGTGATAAAAATATTATCCCATCAGCAACTCCTGCGAAAGGAAATTAATTATGTCTATTAAAGCTCCCGGTTGGTGTTCTGGTGCGCAACCTACATTAAGGGGATGGGAAGATCCAAATTCAGGAGAACTTCTCGTCTCTGCTAGGCATACTCAGGATCAAATAGATGCGTTCCACGGTGTTCCATCTATACCTGAGGTAAAAACTATTAAACCAACGCCTCCACCACCGCCAATAACTATTGATGAACCTGCTGCCGAAGAGGACGCTTTAGATGCAGGATATACAGATGATGAAGGCCTTGAAGATATGTTAGATGAGATTGATGATAGTCCAGAGGTTACCATGGATGAATTACAATCAATGTCTAAAATAGAACTAGAGCTTTTAGGTAGAGAACATGGTATTGAATTAGATCGGCGAAAAAGAAAAGCTGATTTAATTATTGAATTGAAAAAGATTAAGAAAGTAGGCATCTAAATAAAGTAAAATACTTTAGGATGTCCAATGCAATTATTTGATACTTTAGATAATAAAAATATATTAATATACGCTGCGAAAAATTATTATAAACCTAATTGTGCAGACGCAGATGAATTTTATAATGATATAAAACGCTTTATGTATTTGAAGAGACTATTCAATAGATATGATAAGACGAAAGAATTATCAGAAAGATTAGTATTAAATCATTTAATAGTAATTTTTAATGTCTTTGATATTAACCCTAGTCTTAAAATGCTAGAGTTTCATATTGATAATAAGTATTGGTATATTTTAAAACCCTTTTTAATTTATTTAAATTATATTAAAAATAATGAGTATACAAATATAAACATGGATAAAGAAATTGTAGATAGACTAAGGAAAATTTAAATGGGTATATTAAAAAGAGCTGGAGACCTAGTCTATACTTTTAGATTTCTTCGTTTATTAACAACATCATTTGAAGATACTGAAGCATTTAAAAAAGGTATAATAGATAAAGACGGAAAAAGGAAAAAAGAATTTAAATTAGATACTATGGATAACAGAGATGATTATTCAAATTATTACACTCCGTTTCATAGGTTAGTATTTAATATAAAAAAGATAATGGCTAAAGCACCTGGAGGTGGTTCTAAACTAGCTTCATATGCTGCAGCTTTATATCTTTTAAAGGAAGAATTTGGCATATCAGACAAAAAAATTAAACAAGGTCTGGCCGAGATTGGGATAGATCCTCTAGATTTTTTAGAAGAAAACTCTAGCTGGTTTATATTAGATGATAATAAATTAGCACCAGGAACCTATAAGGTATTAGAAAGTAAACTATTGAATTCAACATTAGATGAAATTGTAAGACCAAGAGATAGGGTTAAAATAGACGAAGATTGTTTTCCGGTGAGTGATGTATTTGGATTAAATATATATAAAGCAACACATATAAAAACAAGACAACCTGTTTATGTTACTGTAGGAGAACTAGCAAGATGAGACATTTTAAATCTTATGTAGAAGATATAAAAGATCTACCTAAAGATAAGAGACGGGCGTTACAAAAAGCGGCATCTACAGCTTCTAAAAAAGTAACATTAGCCGGTCCTGGTGGAACAAAAATTCATATGAAAAAGGATGGTGATTCCTGGAAACAAAAAGACGAAGCAACTGGTCTTTCAAGGGATACATTATCTAGTTATTCAGCCAAAGCATCTGATGCTAGGCTTCATAAAAAACTTCCAATTAAAAAAGTTGATAATAGATATTCTGGGGTTGCAAAAGCTTCAAAGCATCTAGATGATTATAATAGTGGTAAGATGAAAGAAGAAACGCATGACCCAAAACATGTAAAAATGGCTATTGGAATTGCTTCTGATCCACGTTATAAACAAGGTAATTATACTGGCGCCCACAAACAAATAGAAAAAATTAAAAAGGGTTTAGCTAGTCATCCTCAAGTAGCTGCGGTTCTAAAGAAACAAAATGAATCAGCTGATGAAGATGAACATTTAAAAAATGCACAAGCAGGTTATGATAAGTATAAAGGTTCATTAGGTAATATATTTAAAAAGCATGGATTTAAAAGACCTACTAAAGATACCCAAAATAGAGTCAAGCCAGCACCTACAAAAGTAAAAGAAGATGTAAATGAAGGAACCGAATTTGGTCAAACTAAATGGGTTGCTGTAAATCGACATGCTGGTCCTAAAGAAATGGGTGTTAGTGTTCAAATAACAGGATTAAACGGCCAAGGGAAAGCTAATATGGATCTATTAAAACAAAAAGGTGCTTATGTTAATTTCCCGGTAAAGGATATTCCTAAAGTTATTAAAATGCTTCAAAAGCTACATTCAGATAAATAGTGAATACGCAAGTATAAGAAGGAGTAATAAATGGAAACATTAAATACAATCAGGGGATGGGCATCCGCACTAGCAGACGTTGGTGTGAGTGTTGCAGCACTTGCAATCATACTCGAAGTTCTGGGTCTAGGCAATATGCCTTTTATGCCAGCGAATATGAGTGTAGTCGATAATGTCTCTGCGATGCTAGCTAGTCTAGGATCACAAGGTGTTATGGGATTAATCGCAATATGGGTCTTATGGGCTATATGGCATAGAAAGAGTGCATGATTTAATTAATGACTTTATCCAAGAACATGATTAATTTCTTTGAAAAGCAGGACAAGGGCACTGGTCTGAGTCCTGCTTTAATGAATAGATATAAGAAAGCTGCTTCGCAAAGTAATTATGTAGCTAATCAAAGATATGGTAGAATAAGTAGTACTTCTGGTTTAAGTAAAAAATATAAAGATTCTAAATTATCAGACCAACAAAAGGTAATGAAAAAACGTGATAAAGGTTTGAATATGGCTG
>Ga0163179_10003337_pt1 | contig 10914 bp, 1 predicted proteins | sample AtlANTMetagenome_FD_109643 | JGI IMG/M metagenome (GOLD analysis project Ga0163179, IMG submission 109643) | Marine eukaryotic phytoplankton communities from the Atlantic Ocean - Atlantic ANT 2 Metagenome | ecosystem: Environmental > Aquatic > Marine > Oceanic | place: North Atlantic Ocean... | reverse complement strand
ATTACTCCACTCATAGTTAAACGGCGGAACACCTCCAGAAATAACAATATTTATAGAACCATCATTAGCACCAAAACAACTTACATCTTCATGGTTTTCTTGAACTATTATAGGTTCTTCTTCAGGTACAAAAAAAGAAAAATCATAAGAACAATTCAAATCATCTATAATTGTTATAGTGTAATCACCTGTTAATAAACCTGAGATATCTTCATTATCACTATTAAATCCATTTAATGAAGACCAATTTATGTCATATGGAGGAAACCCTCCACTTATATCGATCTCTATAGCTCCATCATTTCCTCCAGGACAAGAAACGGTGGAGATATTTGTATTTGATACAATAACAGATTCAGGTTCAGTAATGTTCACTTCAATATCTATAGAACAATTATTCTGATCTGAAACAGTAACAGAGTAGTTGCCAGTAGGAATATTTGTAAGATCTTCTGATTCTGAACCATTAGACCAATCATATGTATATATACCAGTACCTCCAGAAACAGTTATATCAATAAATCCATCTGCCCCACCATTACATGAAACACCATACCCATCATAATCAGAGTGAACTTCAGAAATGCTCAATTCTTCATCAGGTTCTGTAATAAAAAATGTTGTAGATACAGTACAATTATTACAATCTGTTGTAACTAAATTATAAGTACCTGCACATAAATTAGAGATATTACCATTAGAAGAAGTAAAATCATTAACACCATCACCATCTAAATCAGCTGTCCATTCATAAGAAACACAATCATCATCTGGTTCAGGATCAACTTCAAATCCTGTTCCACCAATGACATCAATTCCGATAAATCCATCACAACTACCAAAACAAGATACCCCATAACCTGAATAATCAGATACTGAACCAATAACAGAAATATCAGTTGGCTCAGGAACATTAATGATTTGACTTGATGAACAGAAATTTTCTGTATTATATATTTCTAAAAGATAGTCTCCTTGAGTTAGATTACTCAAATCTTCATCTGTAAAAATAGTACCAGAAGGAGTTGTCCATGTATATTCATACGTACCATCACCGGCTTGAGTGATGTCAATAGAACCATCTGAAAAACCAAAACAACTAGTACTAAAAACTTGAACATCTACTATCGGATCTTCAGGAGTTTCTACAGTAAAAGGAATTGTAAACAAACAGCCATCAAAAGTATCTTCCACTATAACATAGTAATCATTTGGAGACAAACCTGTTAAACTAAATGGTCCAGTAATGTTATTGTTTACAGCAGCTATATTTCCAAAAGGATCTAACCAAGTTAGATTCCAAGGCCCTTCTCCATCAGGAGTTACATATGCTAAACCTTCTGGAGTTTCACAAGTTGGTTGAACAACTGTTAATTCTGTTTCATCACAAGTAGGACAATTTAAATTAGCATAAAAATACAAAGAAGGGTCATCTTCACAACCTTCCTGAGTGTAACTACCCATTTCACTATCAGAATAATTAGTCACCTCCATAATTAAACTAGCTCCATTATCCGCCGGAGGACATTCCGAAACAGTAATTTGCCAACAAAAAGTCCAAGAACCAGCACCCCCATCACCATAATTATCACCTGGGTCACCATTCAACCCACCACCTCCTGAACTATCATCATACCACCAACCCGGCTCCACCACTAAATTTCCACTGTTAGTACCTATAACATTATCTGCCCAAATCCATTCTCCATTTTGATTCACAGATTCTGGTTGTCCAATTGGCACCAATGTACTTTGATCCCAACCGGGCCCAAATAAAGGAACAATACCATGCATCCAATTGTTATTATTGTCTGCAGATGCACCATTATAACTTTCAATAGTATAACAAAATTCAATTACTTGACCTGGAAAATATGTTGGGTTCCCACCTGTAAAAGGGTCTGACATTGGTGGAGGAGAAGCCTCTAAAGCATCTTCTTGAATACATTGAGAATTTGATTCAAAAATGAAACAAAAGAAAATTAATAGAAATAATATTTTTTTCAAATTCAACATATATATTTTTATCTTTTTATTGTGACCCTTCCAGTAATCACCTGACCTTGAATTGGTTCAATTATATAATAATAATCAGCTATTGGAAGAGGTTTGTTATGATAAGTTCCATTCCAATACTCTTGATTTCTTTGAGAATAAAAAACTCTCTGACCCCAACGATTAAACACTTGAACATTTGCACCAACTAAATACTGAGCACCTCCAACAACCCAAGTATCATTAAACCCATCCCCATTTGGAGTAAAACCAGATGGTATCTCAAAACAGTCATCTTCCACAACTCCTAAATCAATAATAATATCTCCTTGACATCCTTCAAAATCTGTAATTGTCAAATCATATAAACCTGTCATTATAGACTCTATTTCTGTTCCATAGTCATCATCAAGTAAAGAAGAAGTAATCATGTAAGGTTCTAATCCTCCCTGTACATCTAGAAATATTGAACCATCAAATGAAAAAGAACAAGTAGGCTCTATAACTTCATATGATATCTCAAAAGGAGCAGGTCCTCCAACTTGAAAAACAAAATCATTAAAACAACTAATAGAATCTGTTACCTGAACTCTATATTCACCTTGAAAAAGACTATCAATAATTAAATAATCGGATTCAATAGAAGATCCTAGCAATGAATCCTGTGAATTAAAAAATAATATATCATAAGGAGAAACACCGCCATAAACTTCTAACTCGATTGAACCGTCTCCATTACTAAAACAAGTTGTTTCCTGTATATTAACATTTGTTAATATTTCTGCAGGAGAACCAACAGGAATTATTAATTCAAAAACACAATCATTAAAATCTGAAAATGTTAACAAATAATCATCAGAAAAAATACCCGATAAAGAAATATTTGTTTCTGTAGTATACAATTCATCAACTAAAATATCTCCTGAACTAGAAGAAACAGTATAAGAAAAAGGTGCCAAACCACCATCTATATCAACATTAAAAGACCCATCATTGTAACCAAAACAAGAAGCGTCTGTAATCTCCATCAACTCTACAAATATTTCTTCAGGCTCTGTTAAGCTAATCGTACTTGTTGTAATTGAGCAAGAATTTAAATCCTGCACAAAAACAGAGTACTCTCCAACTGGAAGATCTTCAAATGCATAAAAAACCTCAGGAAAATTTTGAAGAGGATCTTCTTCAAAAATTACTGACTCTATAATTTGATTACCTTCTCCATAATTCAAAGTAAAAATATAACTACCTGAACCACCTGAAATAAACACCCCTATAGAGCCATCATTTCCGCCATTACAACTAACACTATAACCATTATAATCATTACTTTCTCCGTCTAAATTAAAATCCGAAATATTGTATGAAATATTTATTGGCTCAGGATTTGGTAAAAAAATATTTTCGTAAGCAATACAAGAATTATTAGAATCTGTTATCTGTATAAAATAATTCCCTGGTTCTAAATCTGAAATACCAGGATTTGAACTAGTAAAACCATTTGGACCGGTCCAAGAATACAAGTACTCATCAGTACCACCTATAACAGATAAGTTTATCCAACCATCTGACGCATTATTACAAGAAACACCAAAGCCACTAAATTGAGTCACTGAAGAGGTGGGTGTAATTATAATTTCATTTGGTTCAGTTAAAAAAATCGTTTCTGAAACTTGACAACCATTATTATCCTCAATTATTAAATTATACTGACCTGCAAAAAGATCATCTATAAACGATGTTGTTGCAGAAAAACCATTAGGTCCTGTCCAAGAATATGAAAAAGGAGGAAATAATCCTTGGGAAGAAGCTTCTATAGCCCCATCGGAACCACCCGAACATGACACATTAAAACCGTTATAGTCAGAAGAAATATATGAAAAAGGAATTTCTTCAGGTTGAGTCATGTAAACTTCAAATTGAACCGAACAACCGTTTAAATCAGTTGCTATTTCTGAAAAATAACCTATTTGTCCATTAGGCCCAATCGCAGAATTTGCAATAGTAATTGCTGTGTTTACTCCATCTGGGTCAACTCCTGTTGGTTGAGTAAATTGATATGGTGAACCTGCTGGAAATGGAACCCCACCAGACCAATTTAAAACTATATCCCCTTCTCCAGCAAAACAAGGTATCTCAGTAATTTCAGCTATTACAATTAAAGGATCTGGTTGATTTAAAACATAAGTTGCGGAAGTTCCACAACCATTTGAATCATTAACTATAACAGTATATTCTCCCGATTCTAAATTATTTAAATCCTCTGTAGTTGCCCCATTAGACCAATCATATGTATATGTTCCTGAACCACCTGTAACAGTGATATCTATAAAACCATCTGTTTCTGAGTTACAAGAAATTCCAAAACCTGAATAATCAGAATATGTTGCTGAAATTTGCAATGGCTCTGATTCAAAAATCTCAAAATCTAAAGAAACAGAACAAGAATTTTCATCTGTAACAATAACTGTATAAGTATCTGAACCTATATTGAAAATATCCTCTGTTGTCTGATTATTAGACCACAAAAATGTATAATCACCTACTCCACCTGAAACTGTAATATCAATAAACCCATCTTGTTCTCCTCCACAAGTAACTCCGAAACCATCATAATCTGATATTGTAAAATCAGAAATTTGAAGCTCAATTGGTTCTGTTAAAATAATTGTTTGCGTCACATCACAACCTTGACCTATATTATTTCCCGTAATGTCAAAATTTTGGTCTGTTACAATGACTGTATAAGCTCCAGCTGGTAAATTAGAAATACTTGATACTGAAGGTATATCTATTTGCTCATTATTTTCATCAAACCAAGCATAAGTATAAGGTGGGGTGCCACCTAAAACAGAAATATTAATAAACCCATTCTCCTCTCCAAAACACTGAACTCCAAAGCCGTTGTAATCAGAGGTAATTATCTCGTTAATCTGCAGAGGAAGTAACTCAGGAATCTCAACTGTTAAATTTGTTTCACTACAAAATGTTAGAGCATCTCCAGCATCATAATTATCATCAGTAACAAAAACAGTATATTCTCCAAAAGGAACATTATTCAAAGTATAGTCAAATCCTACAACCTCTGAATTTTCATTTAACCAAACAATTGCATAGTCTCCAACACCTCCTTCCACACCAATTTCAATAGAACCATTCGTTTCAGAACTACAAGAAGGTAAATCTAAATTTAATACTGAAATTTGAAGGGGATCTGGTTGAGTAATCACAAATGTTGTGTCAAATTCACAACCTAAACTATCTGTAACAGTTAAATCATAGTCACCTGCAAATAAAAATGTTAAATTTTGATCTGTACTAGAAAAATTATTAGGCCCTTCCCATGAATAAGAATAAGGCTCTACGCCACCTAAGATTTGTGTAAATATTTCACCATTAAATGTTCCATTACAACTAACAGCATATCCATCAAAATCACTAATTTGAGTACCTTCAATTGAAGTACTTATTGGGTTTGTTGGGACAACACATTCAAATTCTGTTGAATAAACACAATTAGCATTAGATAAATTAAAAGTATATGTTCCATTTATAGGTTCAGTTATAACTACTTGAGTAGGGTCAGCTTGAGTATAAACAGAAGTTGTAATCATAGAACTAATAGCAGATAGTCCATTTGGAACATAAACAGAGTCAAATCCAGGGATATCTTGGAAAGTAACTGATAAGTTATATATAGTTCCATCAGGTTTTAATGCTAAAAAAACCATTTCATCTCCACTCTGAAAACCCTCTAATATACCAGGCGTTAAAGCATCATCACCACACCCAACTAAAGAATTTGTAACATTAGACCAAGGAATTGAATCTGAACAAACATATGAACCTAATTCGTTAACGTAAAACAAACCAATTTGATCACCAGTTTCTAAATTGGTCGTCATTGTATTAGGAACTGCTATAGAATTATTTGTTGCGCATGCCTCATTAGGATTCGAAAATTCTAATGAACCTGCATCACCATTTACAACTGTTTCTTCATAAATAATTTCAGTTCCATTGTCAATAATAATATCAAAAATACCTTCACCTGTAATCAAGTATTCAAAAACTGCTTCATCACCATAACAAACGACATCTTGAACTACATTAATTTCCACACTTATTTCATCAAGAGAAGATATAGTATATGTTTCTTGATAAGGTGTGCAACCACTATCATCAAATAAAACAAGAGTATAGTCACCTGGATTCAAACCTGTTAAATCTTGATTAGAAACCTGACCTTGAGGAATAACCCCACCATTTGAAGCAGTCCATGCATAAACATAATTTCCGTCTGAAAAAGGTTCTCCACCTGATGGTTCAATATCAATTGCACCAATTGGGTCTTCTGAACAAACTCCTAAAACACTATTTTCTGTATTGATAGTAGCAAATAAGAATGATATATTTTCAACTGAAATTGGTGAAGAAACAATTTCACAACCACCTGAATCAATAATTTGCACAAAATAATCTCCAAAGGACAATCCATTTACAGTTGATAAACCACCTGGAACAAGTTGATCAAATAAAGGATCAAAAACTTGATTTCCATTTGTATCATCAAACCATTGATAAGTATAATCTCCATTACCACCACTTACAGAAATAGAAATAGAACCTGTATTAGTCCCAACACAAGAATTATTAATTAATATATCATCAATACTTAACCCTTCTGATGAGCCAATATTATACGATGATTCAACTTCACAAATTACATCTCCACCAAAATCAGAAACTAGTAATGTATAATCTCCAGATGATAGATTGTTAATTTGGACAAATCCAGAAATGTTATCTAATTCATCAAAAACAATATTATCATTTTGATCAGTAAGCGTAAAAGAATATGGAGCAGCCCCTTCTACTAAAACTTCAATAAATCCATCATTATCTCCACAAGTAGTATTAGAAGTGGTTTCCGATAGAATTTCTAAAGAAGAATTATTAATTACTTCAAATGTGTATGGCTGACTACAAACACCTGGATTGTCACCTGCAGCTATGTGGGAAATTAACATGGTATATATGCCGTCTCCATAAAAAGTAGGATCAAATTCAAAAGTTAGTGGAAGTTCATTATTAAATGCCCAATTGATAAAATTATTTTCATAATAAAGCTCAAATGCATAATACCATCCGTTTGCCGCATTAGGATCTTCAAAATTTTCTTCATTAGAAGGGTCAGTTGAACCATTTATATCTAAAATTGTGAATTCAGCTAATTCTTCTCCGCAAGAAGGTGATGTATAAGAATAATTGACTGTGAAAGCACTAGGTTCTGTAATCTGAACAGGACCAAGAAAAGCAGAAACTGAATTTTGATCAGTTACTTCAACATAATACGATCCCGCACCAATATTTTCTAAATCTTGATCAAGACCAACTATATCCCCATCTTGATTACTCCAAGAAAAATTATAAGGAGGAACGCCTCCTGAAACAGATAGGAAAATTGAAGCATCTGTGGCACCATTACAGCTTATATTTGTTTCAAATCCATTGTCAAAATCCCAACCCTGTAATGGTGTTGTAGAAACATCTAAATCAATAGACCCTGGTTCAGTAATTTCAAATGACTCTGAAAAAACTAAACAGTTATTTGAATCTGTTAAGATTAATGTATAAGTTCCTGAATTAAGATTTATTATATCTTGTGTAGTTTCTCCATTTGACCAATTATAACTATACAAACCAGCACCCCCACTTACAGAAATATCAATAGAGCCATCTGAGGCACCTGCTTCACTAACTCCAAAATTATTATAAGAACTAATATTTGAGGTTAATGAAATTGTTGGGGGTTCTGTTAACTCAAATTCAAATTCTTGTGAACAATTATTATTATCTGAAATGATAACTGAGTAAACCCCTGAAAAAAGACCTGATAAATCTTGGCTTGTTTCACCATTTGACCATTCATAACTATAACTTCCCGAACCTTCCGAAACTGTTAAATTAATAAAACCATCACTAGCACCACTACATGAAACACCAAAGCCTGCATAATTTGACACTGATGTTTCAATATTTAATAACTGAGGCTCAGTTAAAATAAATTCTTCAGTAATAGAGCAGTTGTTTTCGTCTGTCACAATAACAGAATATGTACCTGAAGGTATGTCAGAAAGATCCTCTGTAGAAGCACCATTTGACCATTGATATGTATAATTCCCAAAACCTCCTTCGACTGATATATCAATGAAACCATCTGAGCCGTTAGCACAAGAAATATCAAAACCAGAAAAAATAGTTGAATTACTAGGGATGTTAGTTGAAGAAAAAACTAATGGTTGTGATTCATCTATGAAAAAAGTTTCTGTTTGACTAGGAACGCATCCATTACTTGAAATAATTTGAAGAGAATATAAGCCAGAAGCTAAACTATTAATTGTTATAGTACTTTGAGAAGATGAAAAGGAAGACACAACTTGATTAGTGAAAAAATCTACAACTTCTACAGAAATAGGAAAACTAAGATTTTGGCCTGTTACATCAAATACATTACTAAATGATTGAGTTTCACAATCAAAATTTTGACTAAGTAATGTTGTTTCTACAAACTCATCAGGATTAACTTGAAAATCCTGAGGATTATAGGCAACCGAACATCCTATATCTGTGACAATAAGAAAATAATCGCCTGGCTCTAAATTTTCAAACAATTGAACCTCTGAATTTACAATAGCAAAACCAGACGGCCCATATAAACTAACTAAATAATCACCTGACCCACCAGTAATATCAAAATCAAGAATACCATCTTGAGAAAATTCACAAGAAGAGTTCGTAGATTGAACAGAGACAAAAACATCTTGAGGTTCTTCAATTTGAACATTTGGGTCATCATACACCAAACAGCCAGATGAATCAAAAATTTCTAAAAGATAATTTCCTGGAGAAAGATTGGTGTCAAAAGATTCCACAAAAGGTTGTAAAACATTAAAACTAGTAATGACTGAAATTCCATTTTCATCGAAATCGCTAGTATTGGTAGCTGTCATCGTTCCAGCTGGAGCATAAGATAAATCTACGTCATACACAACTCCATTTGTTTTTTTTACTAAGAAAACAAATTCATCTCCCTCTTGAAATCCATCTTGAACTGAATTAGTACTGGGGTCATCTCCCCATGCCGCAATAGCAAAAGTTGGAGCACTAACATCTGCATCTGTTAATGTTGTTAAACCAGAGCAAACAAAGCCGTCATTAGAAGTAAAAAAAATTCCAATTTGATCTCCACTTTCTAAATTAGAAAAATTAGTTATTGCAATAGTATGACTGCTAGGGGTTGGAATACTGAATGGAATCTCAAAATTAATTTCATTAATACCTAGAGTGGTTTCTAAAGTAAATTCTCCATCGAAATAAATATTATATATTCCACTAGGACCATCTAAAGTTCCTGAAAAAAATCCATCAGCGCTAGGACAAAGAGGGTCAGAAATAGTGTAATCTAAAGTTAACTCACTTTGTTCTGAAATAAAAAAAGAAACATCAGGTATAAAACATTCTCCTGATTCTGTAGCAGGATTAGAAACTGAAAAAATGTACTCACCAACACCACCATTACCTGTCCCTGGATTAGTAGGATTTAAGTATTCAGAGTCGATAATAACTTGAACAGAATTATCTTGTGCTGTATAATTAGTCATTACAAATTGTGTCGAGCCCCAGCCTGGTGGATCAATAGTATACACCGCGTTATCTAAATCAGAAATATCGGGAGCAGTAACAATAACAGTGACAGAATAAAGATTATCACAAGAGATAGATACTGATGGAACTACACTAATACCACAATTTTGTGTCAAACCTGTAGAAACACAAAAAATGCAAAATAAAAATGTTAATATTTTTCTATACAAAATAATCAAATAAACATTAAACTATATTAAGGGCGCTACAAGAGATTAAAGTTACAATTTTTGACCTTATTTAAAGAATAATATCGCATAAAATTAATGCACCAAAAAAGTTTTCATGTCCTTATCAAAAGAAACTAATTTATTTTGAAAAATTTCATTTTGACCTAATTTCTTTTTTATGATTGTCTTTGCAACAAAAGGCTTTAAAGAACCAAACGTGTTTAATTCTAAAAACTGATTTTTTGGGGTAACAAGAAACTTGTCAGAAATAAATGGATAAATCCAAGAGAATCGAGACTCATTAGATTGACAATTATAAGAAAAATCAACAATCGAACACTCAAAATGATTTTTAAGTAATAAGTTGATTTCTTTATTATCAATTAAATTTGAAAAACTAACAATTTCCTCTGAAAGATTTAAAGTAGCAAGGTCAAAATTTAAATATACCTGAATTGAAGGAAGAAAAAAATCAACATCGCCTTTTATCATCAATAAATTATTATCATTTTTAGACCACTCTACACTAACTCCTTTGGCCAAAAATTTATTTAATTCGTTTTTTTTAATTAAAACTGAAGAATTCCCTCCCATAAATTCATTTTCATTAAATGAAAAATAATCAGAACTGATGTTTAAAAAAGGGGTCATTAACTCACCTTTTCCATAAATATTATTCGAGTTTCCTGAAAAATCATAATTCAAAACGCCTAAAAAGTCAAAATTATCATAAGAAAAACCCTTTTCATTTGAGGCAAAAAACATCATAGAATCAGAGTAATTATAATTAAAAGAACAAGACGAAGATTTAAGACCCGATTTTAATTCATTTAAAGAAACTGAGTTAGAATAGGAAAATTTAGAGTTAACAAAAATAGTGTCTGAATAAAAAGAAAAATTAGAGTTAGAAACGTTTGCAGATGTAATTAAAAATTTATTTTTATTTAACAATATATCCCCAGAACAAATAAATTCTTCATAAAGCTTTTTATTTTCAACCTTTGCAGTAAAATTGAATCCACTATAAGGATCTAAAAATACATTT
>Ga0163179_10003334_pt1 | contig 10919 bp, 12 predicted proteins | sample AtlANTMetagenome_FD_109643 | JGI IMG/M metagenome (GOLD analysis project Ga0163179, IMG submission 109643) | Marine eukaryotic phytoplankton communities from the Atlantic Ocean - Atlantic ANT 2 Metagenome | ecosystem: Environmental > Aquatic > Marine > Oceanic | place: North Atlantic Ocean... | reverse complement strand
TGGTGAGATGGGGATGTCTACGTCGCTGCAAGCAAAAACTAACGTTGATGTAAAAGCGTACTATCAGGCTTCGATGCTTGATTTGCAGCAGAAGCATTCGTCTTGGTGGACTGAGTTCAATGTCCAAGACAGGCTTGCGACTTCTAGGAAAATAGCGGGGTTGCGAGAGGTTGTCGCTAACCAGGTTTTGATGGAACGTGAAGACATTCAAATTCTGTCAATGTATTTAGATGATAGGGAAATTGTTGAGAATGAGTTGCGGGCACGTAAAGATGCTGGCGGTTCTGCAAACCTGAATGCTCAAAGTAATGCTGATGTAAACTTGTATTGGGAAGCAATACGTTTGAAGTATTCCGACATTGAAGAGTTCAAAGACGTGTATAACAGATACCTAAATAATGACACAGTTTTAGAAAACACTTGGGGTGAAGCGTAATGGCTCCTCAGACGCAAGCCGCAACAGCAGAGTTCGGGACTGTCATAGCAGAAATGATTGCTAGTGGACAGTTTGTTATGCCGATGGCTACTGATGATCCGATCATTGGTTACCAAGACCTTGATGTTGACCCTGCCGATTTGAAATTTGGGGTAACTCCTGAAACTGAAGCAGTTACCCAATCTGGGGCTTTGCGCGAGTTCGCTAATTTAGACGTTGATGAACAAAACTCTTATGCGGAAGCAATGTTCGCTGCCGGTTTAGGAGACGGTTTAGGTATTGAAAGCATTGACGAAATATATGACCCTTTCAACATTTCTTACATGTTGACACAGGCTTTATATCGAGCTGAAGAATCTATGAAAATTGGTCGTCAACAGTTACCTAGCGAAATGTATGGGGGGCAGGAAGCCACAAGTCTTAAAGATGCTTTAGCGATGTTTGATGAGAAGAAACCTTCGGTTACTTTGTATGATCCAGCGACTTTGAGAGAAACAGCACAAAAGTATTTCCAAGATGAGCTTGGTCGTGACGCCACGATGCAAGAGTTGAAGTCGTTTACCGCAGGTATTCACGCTGCCCAGAATCGTGGGGATAGTGGCGCTGCGTTGGGGATTGCTTCTCGTGCTCGTGAGTTCGCTAGGGGGGCTGATCCTGATAGGGCTGCTGGTATGAATTATTCGCAAGCGGCTGGTCGTGCTATGAAAGCGTTAGGGATGAACTGATGCAAAAGTTTTCTGACTATTTTGTAAAACGTGAAGGTGGTGCTGTCGGTCTTAACCGTCGTGTATTAAACGAAGAACGCATAAAGTTTTTGAACGCTTTAGAAGCAAATGGGTTAAATCGTAACGACCCTATCTATAGTTTAGTGTCTGAAGATTTTAACGATCAATTTGTCAAAGTTGAAGAAATTGCTCGTCGTTTAACTGAATTAACCAAAGAACGCAAAGGAATGGAATACGACTTTAATCGTGTTCTCAACGTTGTTGGTTCTGCGGTAGACAAAGAAGGCTGGGGTGAGGGGGGTAGTCGAGAAAATGTTAGTTATACAGAAGAGCAAATTGCGCGAGATATTGCTAAGGCTGCTGAAGGCGAAGAGTTTGCTGCGTTAGAGGAACTAAAAGAGCTTTTAGATTCTTCAACGCTTCAAGGTAATAAAATTGTAATTCCTAAAACTATTCTTAATGTTCAAGATGAAGAAGGTGACCCTGCTGTTTACAAAGTAAGCGAAGGGGAAACTTTGATGGGGCCAGCGGTATTTGCTAAGTACCTCCGTCAGTTTGAAGAAGAACGGGGAATTGATTTAGAAAACATGCTTCCTGCCCGGTTTGCTTCTGCAACAGGGGAGCAACTTAAAAAAGATTTTGATGAGCTTTACAACAACGCAACAGAACAAATTGAATCAAGCCAGAACATTATTAAAGAATTTGAAGGTTTAACTAAAGATCTTGTTAGAGATACTTCAGTTGTTAATAACTTTTTTGAAAACGTTGATCGTCCTATTGATTTAATAAAGGTTTTGAGCCCAGACACTTTGCGGCTTATTGAAGATCAACAAGATCTTTTAACTTCTGCTGGGAAGGAAGTAGGGAGAGAGACATCTCCTTACGGTACGCTTTTAGCAGACAACATTTCTGATGAATACGCTCGTAGAGAGGCTTTACCTGAATCTCCTACTTATGGGTCTAGCGCATTTGAACGAGAAAGATATATCCCTTCGGCTGAGGTTACAAAATCAGATGATGTTAGACGAGATCCTTCTCAATTAGCGCCAAACGATCCTCGTCGGAGTTTGCCAGTCCCAGAGATGGAAGCTGCTGCTATTGAAAATGAGATAGACCTTGAAGAAGCAGAAATTGAAAAAGATGAGCTTCAAGAAAGTTTTATCGGCAGAGTCACTGATGAAAGCCAGATGGTGCCCGAGTTCGGAGCGCCTGTTTCTACTGGCGGTGGCGGCGATGGGCAAGACCCTGCACTAGATTTGACTAGCCGTTTAGGCGACATCGGAGCAGCGTTCAATATCTCTGACCAGTTCGGTTACAGGTATTTCTTGTTTGATCCAGGCACCGAAAATGAGCGTCAAGACATGCTCATCGACGACCCAGATAACCCTGGCACACAAATCAATGTCCTTAGATATATCACTGATAACAACCTGACTAACGAAGCAGAAATCCTTGAAGCATTCAAACAAACTGAATGGTTTAACGAGACTAGCGAAACCATGCAAAACTTTGATCTTGCGTGGGACGCTGCGGGACCGTGGGATAACTGGGACAACTTAACGGCTCGACGTGAAGAACTTATAGGCGATGAAAAAGATTACATTGAAGACCAGTTAGAACTTCTTGGGATCACCGGCCAAGTTGACGAAGCGGAAATAAACAAGCTCGCTACGTTTGTGAAACGTAACGGTATGGACACGGGCGAAATCCGTGACTACCTGAGCGATGTTGAATCTATCGATTTTCAGTCTTACATCGCTGACGCAGACGAAGGTTTGCTAGGAACTTACAAAAGTTCGCTGGCGACTACCGCTGCACAGTACATGGTTGAGTTGGACGATGATCAACTAAATATGTTTGTTGAGGGTTTGTATGATGCCGATGACCCTGCGGCGCAGTTGTCGTTGTTTAAGAACCAGTTTAAGAACATGGCGAAGGAACGTTTCCCTACGTTGTCCGGTGTGATAGATCAGGGGATTACTCCTCAACAGTATTTCGCTCCGTATTCTGCGAGGGTGTCTAAGCTGCTTGATCGTCCTGTTGACTTTATGAGTGAGCGTGATAGCAGCATCTTTGACCAGATTGCTTCTGGTACGCCGGATGAGAAGTTTGGTCAGCGGACTATGACGTTTACTGAGATGAACGAGTATGTGCGTGGTTTGGATGAGTGGCAGTACACGAAGAACGCTAACGATGAGGCACGTCAGATTGCTAACAACGTTGGCCGGATGTTTGGATTTGTAGCATGATTAAGTTGGTGCCGTAATGGCTACTCGTGAAGAAATAAGGGATGAGCAGCGTGACATTAACGAGGCTAACGCAGGCAAAGTTGATGCTGATGGAAACGAGTTTGTTCCTTTAGTTGTGGACGGTATTGTCGGTCCTTTGACACGAGCCGCTAGAGAGATGGAGGGACGCTTTTTTATGCCTACTCCAAGTGGCGATACTGGTGACCCGCCAGGGGATGGAGAAACGCCTGTAGAAACGCCAGAAGAGCGGGCTGCACGAATAAACCGTGAGGCAGAGCAAATACGTGCTGATTCTTTAGCGGCACAAACAGCGGCAAGAGCAGAAGCCGACAAGCTACGAAAAGCAGAGAACTTAGAGTTGCGTGCAGGAGCAGCAAGAGATGTAATGGGATCTCTGATGCGCGACATGTTCGGCAACGACCCCCGATTCGCCAACGAAATATCTGCACTCACGACACAACTAAACAATCTGATGGTCAAAGGCGCATCAGAACTAGAAATCGTACAAGAAATACGAGGAAGCACCCAATACGCCACACGCTTCCCAGGTATGGCAGCTAGGGCAGAAGCGGGAATGCCCGCAATCAGCGAAAGAGAATACATCGATCTTGAACGTAACTATCGGAACATGATGAGAACATCAGGGATTGAAGAACGTTTTTATCAAGACCCTGCACGTTTCGGAGAACTTATCGCTGGTGACGTGTCTGCTGCTGAGCTGCAAAGCAGAGTGGCTTTAGCGGAAGAAGCAGCGGCATCTGCTGATCCAGAGGTTGCTAGACAGTTAGAAGAGTTTTATGGCATAGACCGCACGAAACTTGTTGAATACTATTTAGATCCTGACGAAGCAGTAAACCTTTTCCAAGAGGAACGCAGGCTTGCTGCTGCGGGGCTTTCAGCCGCAGCTATAGGCACTACAGGTCAAGCGTTTACGCAAACTGTTGCAGAAAGATTAGAACAAGAAAACGTTCAACGTCGAGAAGTTCAACAGCGATTAGGTCAACGAACTGGTTTGACTGAGCGTTTGTTAGGTGAAGAAGAAGCGTTGACTGCTAGCGAAATAGCTGAAGCAGAGTTCGGTTTAGACGCACAAGCAATAACACAAATGCGCCGTCGTAGAGAAGAAAGAACTGCTGCGTTTGGTGGTTCTGGTGGGGTTCTTAGCACTCGTGGAGGCATCACTGGTTTAGGTGCAGCAGAATAAGTTACTCAAACTTGACATAACCAGTTGATGTCCTGTATTTTGTGGATTGTTGATCGGCCCCAGGTTGGGCGAGCTAGTTGACACCCCTCCGTCTTGGTACCACCGCCGAGATGCGTTACAGGACAGGTGAGTGACATATGACAGACTCTGACTCCACTTACGGTGAAGAAGGTTCTGACAGCCCAACCGAATCGAAACCTAATTGGCGACGTGACTTAGAGAACCGGGCGAAAGAAGCCGAACAACAAGCGGCGGGCTACGCATCGGAACTTGATAGTTATAAGCGTCGAGATACTTTTAGGTCAGCAGGAATCGATCCTGACGATGCTAGAGCAAAGTATTTTGTTAAAGCGTATGACGGTGAAATGGACCCAGATGCAATCCGTTCAGAAGCGGAAGCGGCAGGGTTCCTTGGATCAGATGCCCCGGCAGCTAATCCCACCCCATATATGCAAGATGCGCTTCAAGCTGAACAGAGGATAGCGAATGCTGGCGAAGGTGGAGACCCGGTGTCACAAGCCGATCTGAATGCTCGTATCGCAGCGACGAAGAACCCTCAGGAACTTCGAGCTTTGATGGAGTCAGAAGGTTACCTGTGGGGCGCAGCAATCTGATTTAACCATGTGGAGTCCTCACCCAAGGACTTAACATCATGGCAATGACCGGAACCGGTCAGGTATCTTCAGATACAACGGCATTTCAACAACTAGCGTATTTCGCTCTCCGTTCAAACCCTATGTTTGAAATGGTTGCGGATGTACGTTCAACTGCTCAAAGCCACAACGGCTCGGCAGTACAATTCAACATTTACAATGATCTAGCGCAAGCAACATCAGCTTTGACTGAGGCTTCCGACGTTACCGCAGTACAGCTCGGTGACAGCACTGTGACTGTAACTCTTGCAGAGTACGGTAACGCTGTAGTCACAACCGCAAAACTGCGTGGCACTTCGTTCCTTAACGTAGACGCTGACGCTGCGAACATCATCGGTTACAACATGGTTGACTCGATGGACAAAATCGTTGCTGATGTCGCTAACGGTGGCACCAACGTCATTTATGGTGGCGTTCGTACTTCGCGTGGCACAATCACTGCTACCGATCTTCTTACCGCAGACAAGAGCCGTCAGGCTGTAGCCGAACTTCGTTCAGCTAACGCACCTGGCTTTGACAACGGTAACTACATCGGAATGATCCACCCTGACGTGGCTTATGACCTTCGTAGCGAAACTGACGTAACTGACGTTCTTGCTTTCCAGGTTCGTCAAGATGCTTCTGCTGTTCGCAACGGCTCCATCGGCGTGTTCGGTGGTATCGAGTTCATTGAGAACCCACGGGCAGGACTGATCGCTGATGGCGGTTCAGGAAGCGTTGACGTATACCAGACTTTGATCTGTGGTCGTCAAGCTCTTGCTAAAGCGTATTCACGAGCCCCTGGCTTTGGTGAAGACCCTTCAATAGTATTCGGTCCTGTGACCGATACTCTTCGCCGGTTCAACCCGGTTGGCTGGTATGCCCTGTGTGGGTACGGACGTTTCCGTGAAGCTGCTTTGCAGCGCATTGAAACTGCGTCCAGCATCGGAGCTAACTAATAGTTAGCCCATAGCAGATGTGGGGGGGTTGGGTTTCCCCCTTTCCCCAGCCCCCCCATTTCTTTGCTATTCTTGCTATTAGCGAGGAATCAGTATGCCTAAAGTAAATGGAAAAAAGTACCCGTACACCGCTAAAGGTAAAATGGCGGCTAAGAAAGCGCGTGCTAAAAAGCGGAGTAAGAAGTAATGGCCGGTTCGCCTAGAAATGGTGATGTCACTATTCGGCCCAAACCCATAACTGGGACCGGAGGAGCTAAACGTGGCTAGTGGTCTTTTCTGTTTGCCAATGGAATACAACCTGGAGCAGACAGCGAACTTTAATATTGATTTTAATGATACGACTGCTGATCGTTTCAAAGTTATGTTGACGACAGCATCGTACACACCGAATTACAGCACTCATTCAATTAAGACTGATGTGACTAACGAGGTGTCTGGTACTGGGTACACTGCGGGTGGGGAGTCTTTGACTTCTGTCACGTTTGCTACGAGTGGTGGAACTATCACTTGGGATGCAGCGGATGTTGAGTGGACTGGAAGTACGATTAGCGCTGCTCGGTATGCAGTGATTTATGACGATGATCTTACGAACAAACCGTTGATTGGGGCTGTCGATTTTGGTGGGGATTTCTCTACTACGGCAGGAACATTCAAAATTACTTGGAATGCAAGCGGAATCTTTACGCTTGACTTGACCCCGTAGGAGTAACTGATGGCAATCCCAACTTCCGGTTATCCAACAACGCTTGACGATACGAACGCTACGCCTAGCGCAACGGTTGAGTTTCCTCAGCCAGCTTCAGCTACTGATTTAGATGCAACGAACGTCGAGCATGATTTGTTGCACAAGAATCTGTCGTTATCGATTGTTGCTTTGCAAACAAAACTGGGGATCACTGACTCGAACCCGACTTCTGGCACAATATTGCAGGGTACGGGTTCTGGGTCTGCGTGGTCTTCTACGTTGCCTGCTGTGACTCTTGGGGGAGCTGTTACTGGTGGCGATCAGGTGATGTCGGCGGTTACGCATAAGGATTATTCCGAGACTGTGTATGCCGGTGGTAATACTGGTGCGACTCCTGCGATTGATGAGGCTAACGGCAACACTCAGTCGCATACTTTGAATGCTGCGACTGTGACGTTTGCTTTGCCAGCGGATGCTGGTTTGCAAGCAGGCACAGCTTTGACTCTTATCTTAAGCCAAGATGGTTCTGGGTCACGGGCTGGGGTGTTCCAAGTTAGTGGCGCTACAACTAACGTTAAGTGGGCTGGCGGTACGGCCCCTACGTTGACTACTACTGCTTCGAGAGCAGACATTATTGCTTTTGTCACGTTTAATGGCGGTGCTTCACCTGTTTGGTACGGGTTTGTAGCTGGTCAAGACTTCCAGTAAGGAGTAAACATGCCGTTAGGGGTATTCAAAGTAGCATTATTAGGTTCAGGCGCTGGTAGTGAGTCTGGTTGGGTTGTAGAACCCACTACCTCGACACACGGTGACGGCTGGATTTACGGTGTTGCTTTAGATAGCGAGAACAACGTTTGGTTCACCCAGTTAGCTTCGTCTGTTAATCAACTGCCTATAGGCCAAGTGATGGCTGATGGAACAGCAGGTGCAGCTAACAACTGGAAAAGCATGGACCCGAAGGGCGGCAACTATGGGTCTGGGCGTGGCGTAGCGATCGATAGTACTAACGGCAAAATTTATTTAGCTGGCGACGGCATTAATGATGCTGGCTCTCAATATGAGACTTTGTTCGTTGGGATGACAGACGGCACGCTTGTCCAAGACTGGGATGTAATGCGTGCTTACAGTTCTGGGCATACTTTCTTTTATCAAACCCCAATAGTTGTTGGCAGTAATCACTTAGGGGGTAGAAGTCTGTTCTCTAGTGCTTACATATACGATTCTAGCCAAAGCCATTATTTTGCTGTGACCGGTCAGAACGCTGCTAGTGATGGGGCAAAAGAAAATATGACTGGCGGTTCAAGCGGATCAGTTATCCGTTTCTACGGTGCTTATGGTCAGACAATATATCCGGTTAGCACTATTAGAGCGACTACTAGCTCAAACCCGTGGGTTTATGCTGCGTTTGTTACTAGCACCCAAGGCCGTACAGGGTTTTACGGTTGTCAAGTAAATACTACGACGTACAACAGACGTGCTTACACATTCAACAGTGGCACTACTGGCAGTATTGGCGGTATCGCTGAATGCGATGCCACCTATCTTTACTTGACCTGTTATGACTACACAGGCAACACAATGCACTTACTTAAAGTAGCTAAGAGTGATGGTGCTATTAGTTGGCAACGAAAAGTAGCGGTTACTAGTATGTCTGCTTCGGGTAACCAATATGTGACGCCACCTGTTTTAGATTCGAGTGGCAACATTTATGTTGCTTGGACTGGGTTTGACTCCCAAAGCATCGTTGATACTGCTTACCGAGTACATTGGATGTCTTGGGATAGCAGCGGAAATGTCCGAACTCTTGACGGCACAACGATGAAGTCGTTTTTCTGTGTCCCCGGTCATGGAAGTCCGGCTTATGTAAGCGCTATGGATATTAGTTCTGACGACAACTTTATTTACCCTTGCGGTCAAACTAATTCTCCTGCCGATCCGTTTATCGGAAAGTTTCCTACTGATGGAACAGGGACTGATAACAGTAGTGCTTTGTCTGGCAACACTGACGGTACTTACTATTACCGGAATGATATTGCTCACACTGAATCTGCTGGCAACATGTCTTACGATTCAGAATACGCAAACATAAGTAACTGGGCTGACTGGAACCAAGTTGACGACGATGTAAACGACGCAACGCAAGCTAGTAGTGTTGCTGTGCGTTTGGATGCGTTGGCCTAATGTCGAATTATGAAACATATGTAGGACCTGACGGAACGTTTCCATTGCATCCGGGGGACATCCAAAGAGAACACCCTGATTGGGAAATAGGTGATCCGCTTCCTGATGGATGGCATGAAGTGTCTAACACTGTGCCGCCTGAAGATATTCTTATTTATCCTGAGTTTGGTGAAGGGGAAAGCGAACTAAATACGGCTCCCATCCAGCACACAACTCACGACAAAGAATTGTCAACTGTTACTGATGGCAACGGTGTGACGACGTACACGATCGTTTGGAACCCTGTGACGTACGACATTGTTGAGGAGTCACCTCCCCATGAAATTGGTTGATGCCCCCGGCAAAGTAAACACCGGACGGCCACTGAAACCAGTAGGTATAGTCGTCCACCACACCGCTTCAAACCGCAACGCCAACCCCGACAACGTGGTAGCGATGTGTGTTCGAGGTGTCAACAAAGTCCCCGGACCTCTATACAACTACCTCATCAAACGTGATGGCACCATTGTCAAGTTGACTGCCGACAATGTGAAAGCCAACCACGCCGGTCGAGGCATGGGTGACGTGCTTGCACGCATGAAAGCAGATCGCCCTATCAAAGGCAACGCTACAGCTCCTGGCAAGATCACAGCGAACGGCTCACTTATCGGTGTGTCGTTTATTAACGACGGGCTAGGGGAAGACATTCCGCAGGAACAGATGGATGCAGCGGTAACGTTGTGCGCCTATCTGTGTTTAACGAACGGGTTTAGTCCTTTCACTCGCGTGGCCGGACACAAGGAATGGTCGTCACGTAAGGTGGACCCGTCGTTTGATATGTCAGAGTTTCGTGCAATGGTCGCCCATGAAGCGAACATAGCGAAACCAGAGATCAAGTTACCGAAAGAACCTGAAGATGGTTTGGTGCCGTTCCCAGGTGTTCTGAAGAAGGGCTCACGGTCTGCTGCTGTGAAGTTCGTTCAGGAACGCATAGGTGCGACCCCAGATGGTATTTTTGGGGGTAGAACAAAAGCCAAGCTTGTTGCTTGGCAGAAATCTAATGGACTAGTACCTGACGGTATATGCGGTCCACGGACGTGGGCTGCTATGCAGATACAAAGGAATGACATTGTTCAACCAGCGTTTTATTAAAGACTCACTCGAACGTGGAATCTCTACGTTCGCACAAGCATGGGCCGCAGCTATGGCTATCCCTGGCCCTGATTGGCTTGACGCATTGAAAGTAGCGGGCGTCGCAGCCGCTATATGCATAGCGAAAGCTGTGGCCGCCACTCGCGTGGGGGATTCAGAATCGGCTTCACTAAGCAATTAAGGAAATGAGGCTATACGGTGACGCAGTATCGTCAAACGGGGGTTCAATATAGGGCATCTGGGGTGGCGTATGGCGCCCCTACTGTCGTTACCCCTGCGACGATTGCTGCTACCGCAACAGTCTTAGACGAAGTAAATGTTCAGTACCGTGAACCGGGACTGGCATACCGCAACAACTACACGTACAGCCAATCTGATACAGGTATTGTTGAGGTCGTAGCGACCGTGACAACGGTCACTGCTACTGTCGCTTTCTCAGCGGCTGCCAGCATTGAAGCAAACATTTCTGTTTCAACGATTGCTGGTGTAGCAGCGTTACCTGGTGCGGGTGTAACCGCTAACTACGTTGATATCGCAGAAGTAGACATGAGCGCTGTAGCGGCGTTGCCTACTCCGACTCTGCGAGCAGATCGAGTAATTAGCGTTTCAACGATTGCGGCTACCACAGCGATCAGCGGCACAGCAGTAGTAGACCTGCTCCCCGCCACAGTTGCAGTAACAGCGACTGTTCCAGCGGTCACCATTTCAGCTCACGCC
>Ga0163179_10003333_pt1 | contig 10926 bp, 12 predicted proteins | sample AtlANTMetagenome_FD_109643 | JGI IMG/M metagenome (GOLD analysis project Ga0163179, IMG submission 109643) | Marine eukaryotic phytoplankton communities from the Atlantic Ocean - Atlantic ANT 2 Metagenome | ecosystem: Environmental > Aquatic > Marine > Oceanic | place: North Atlantic Ocean... | reverse complement strand
AAGATGAGTAGGGGTTACCCCCTAGGCAAAAAAGGAACAGCCATTTTATACGCATAAGGCTTAAGGAAAAAAGGGAATCTGTGGGGGGCATCACAACATATTGATCCTTCTAGTATTTGACTTTTTATTTGAATAAAAAGGTTAAAGAAGTAAATAATATTTCTTTTAGTAAGAAGAAAAGATTTTAAAAACTTTTTTAGTTTAATACAGAATGTAGCGCAGTTGGTAGCGTACCTGTTTTGGGAATAGGGGGTCGTGTGTTCGAATCACACCATTCTGAAAAATATTTATGTAGGAGTAGTTTTGTGTTCATAAAAAATCTCTAATAGCTCAGTAGGTAGAGCAAGTGGCTGTTAACCACTGGGTCGTTGGTTCAAGTCCGACTTAGGGAGTTTGGAATGTAGCCAAGTGGCAAGGCATCCGTTTTTGGTGCGGGCATTCAAAGGTTCGAATCCTTTCATTCCAGTTTTAATATGCACGTAAGTATTATAAAAAAGTATTTCTTACAAAACGAAACCGTCTATTCAAGAAAAGCATCTCAAAGGAGTCGAAAATCTTGTTTTAGAGGTCAAAATATTGAAGTTAGTAATTGCGTTTTTATTTTTCGTTTTTGGTGTATCCGGATTTTTTTGTACATAACCTAGTGAAGCAAGAGCTAGGTGAACCCGCATAACCTTTTTATTTTAACACAGAGGCAGAAAAGCTAATAAGTTTCACTGCTAGCGGGAGGGAAACTGCAGATTCGGTTTTGCAAAACACCAATAAAAATACTTTTATTCCGTTAGGTGGTGTTTTAACGTCTTTTGTAACATTCGTTCGGCTCTCGTATCTTTTTAAGGGCTATTCCCTTAATTTGAACGGATTGCTAGAAGAATTTTTTAAGGACTGTTTTTATTTAGTACCCACAACGCACAGGCCCCCTAAGCGCGGCCTATTTGTTAGGCACTTATAAAAGTTGAGTGCATTGGGATTTGAACCCAAGACCTGCAGATTAAAAGTCCGATGCTCTACCTACTGAGCTATGCACTCCGCGAAGATAACACGTGTATTTTTATACATTTATTATTCTAAGACATAGATTAAAAAGGGTTTTACATTTGTTTATTAAAAAGAAGCTGCATAGAAAAACAATTAGTTTTTTACTCCAATGGTCTCAATTTTTTATTACTGAATAACACAAAGTACCATTTCGTATGTGATTAACCAAAGAAAGTTAGGGTTAACAAAGAAAAATAAAGTAAAGAAAAAAGAGAAACTCAAAACTAAAGAGATTTCTTTTGAGATAGGCGCATAAAAAGTTTTTGTTGAAACTTTTTCAAAATAAACTGTTTTTATTAAGCGTATGTAATAATATGTGGAAACAACGCTTACTAAAATAATTAAAATAGAGTATATATACATGGAAGCGTTTATAGATGCTACAAACACACAAAACTTTGCATAAAATCCTACTAGTGGCGGAACACCTGCCATGGAAAAAAGTAGAATGGCGGCAATAAAAGATAAAACTGGGTTGGATTTGGAAATCATGGCCAAATCGGTCAGTGTTCTAGTACGTTTTAACGACTGGGGAGTTTCTAAAGAACTAACTATAGCCCAAATACCGACACTCATTAGTATATAGGTTACGATATAGATAGTAGAGGCATGAAACCCCTCGATACTTCCGGAAGATATCGCGATTAGTATATAGCCCACATGCCCAATCGAACTATATGCAAGAAGACGTTTTAGTTTACGTTGCTTTAAAGCTAAAAAAGAACCAGTAATTACAGAAGATACCGCACAAAAGGCCATTAAATATTGCCAGTAATTAGGTTGAGATCCAAAACAAAATACGAAAAGTCTTAAAAAAATAACGATTAGAGCGATTTTAGGTACTACAGCAAAAAAAATAGTGCTGTTTAATGGAGCCCCATCGTAGACATCTGGTGACCACACGTGAAAAGGGCTAGCAGCAATTTTAAATAAAAAAGCACAACTTATGAAGATAATACCTGTTTGAATGGCATGTTGGTTTTCTGATTCCAAAGAGAAAAGAATGTGTAGGTCTTCGAAATTTGTTGTTCCAGTAAAACCATATATGATTGATATCCCAAATAAAAGAAGACCAGAAGCAAAAGCTCCTAAGATGAAATACTTCAAACCAGCCTCCGTTGAATACGCGGATTCTCTGTTGAAAGCAGCCAAAACGTATAAACATAAACTTTGCAATTCTATTGCTAAGTATACTGATATAAGATCAAAAGAGCTGCACAGAAGCATTAAACCAAAGACGGCCAATAATATTAATAAAAAGTATTCAAAAGAGTTAACTTTGTAATTACGAATATAGGGCAAGATTATTAATAAACAAATAATGGTTGCACCAAGAACAAATAATTTAGCGTTTTGTGATAACAAATCGCAAATGAAAGTACCGTTAAATATTATTGAGGATACTTCTCTAGTAAATAAGACCAAAATAAAAGTATTAATTAGTGTAAAAATAGTCACCCAACAAGTGGATATGTTAATTATAGGGTAATTATATTCTTTCGATACACTGTAAACGGAACCATATAGAACAAGAGTTAAGATGGTTGTCACAAGAAAAAACTCGGGTAAAAAAAGTTTTAAATCGTTTTCAAATAAGTTTATAAACAACATAGTGGATATTTTTTTAATAAATAAAGTTTAACATCTTTTTGTGTTTAAAAGAAATTTTTTAATTTTTATTACTAAGTGTGTTAAGCACCTAAAAGAATAGCGATGATTTTAAGATACGCACAACAATAAGTAAAAAGGATATTAACGGAAAGAGGACTTGAACCTCCAACATTTGGATTATGATTCCAATGTTCTGCCTATTGAACTATTCCGCTGCTTTTGTCGTTAAAATTGGGAAGCGTCTATTTCTAGGAATTTTAACCCCTTAACATTTGAATGCTTTCAACTGCTATACTATTTCTTACCTTATAGTAAGCGACTAATATAGCGAGACCTATAGCAGATTCGGCTGCTGCAACTGTTAATATAAACAGAGCAAACATTTGACCTATAAGATCATCCATGTAGACCGAAAAAACAACAAAATTTATATTCACTGCCAACAACATAAGTTCGACTGACATCAAGATAATTAAAATGTTTTTTCTGTTAAGTACAATTCCTAAGATACCTATTAAAAAGAGTGTTGTGCTTACACCTAAAAAAGTAGTTATATATACCATAATTATTTAAAATTAAAACCAACGATAATGTGCGAAAACTTTATTTTGATTCCCTAATTTATGGGTCTCATTACGTTTTTTAATAAGATCCCCCTGGTTTAAAGAAGCTTGGATTAGTTCTTTTGCCAGAGATTGGCTAAGATCTATTTTAGATTTTCTTGCGGAAGAAATAATCCAATTAAGAGCAGTTTTTATTTGATCTTCTTTTTTCAAAAAAAAAGGTATCTTGTACGAAGAACCCCGTAATTTTACGTTTCTGAAACCAATGAGAGGTTTTATGTTATTAACAGCTTCGTATAAAACCAAATCAGGGGATACTTTATATTTTTTTCTAAGAATCTTTACGAGTCGTGTTATTAAAAATTCTGCGATAGGCTTACCCCCTTTTTTCATTAAAGATAGGGTTAATAACTCTAGTAGTTTTTGATTCGATAAGCGGGACGGCATAATTATTTTTTAATTATTTAATTTTGTTCCGTATTTAGAGCGAGAAGTTTTTCTTTTTTCTAAACCTGTTAAATCATAACAACCCCGTATTAAGTGATATTTTACTCCGGGCAGATCTTTTACCCTACCACCACGAACAAGAACTGAAGAGTATTCTTGAAGGTTGTGTCCTTCTCCAGGTATATAGGCACTTACGATTTCTCCATTAGAAAGCCTTACACGAGCTACTTTTCTTAAAGCAGAGTTTGGTTTTTTGGGGGTTCGAGTAAACACCTTTAAACAAACACCTCTTTGTTGAGGGTTCTTTCTTAATGCGGGTGCAGAGCCTTTATTTATTTTTCGCTTTCTTATGTTCTTACATAACTGGTTTATAGTAGGCATTCTTTTATCATAAATATTAAAATATTTTTAATTAATTCTACAAAGTAACAACCATAAGATAGCTATACTTTTGATAGTATACCTTTTTTATGCTATTATAAAAAATATACTAATATTGTTTAATCTAAAATCATAAACTTATAGTATTAAAAAGCTCACCGTATACAGAGTGTTAAAACGAAAAAGACGGGGCTCGAACCCGCAACCTTCGACGTGACAGGCCAACGCTCTAACCATATTGAGCCACTTTTCCTTCTATACAATAAAATTTTCCTTTTTTCACTCCTATTATAAGGTAAATGTTGTTCCTTTTTCGTTTAGTTTGTTTTGTTGTTTATACTATCATGTATTTTTTTTAGAAAGTACAAACAAAAATAAAAGTTTTTTTAACCCTAAAATCTTGTGACAATATAAAAAAGGTGTAACCATTACAAAATTCGCGTTTTTTTCATGTACTAAAGATAAGAAAGACCAATATTCTTGAGTTTAGGTAGCTCAGTAGGTAGAGCAAAGGACTGAAAATCCTTGTGTCAATGGTTCGATCCCATTTCTAGACAAAGGTTGATTCGTTATTAAGAGTTGATGCACAAAACGTGCCCCCCTGTGATTATATTACCACTATTCTTATGATTTTACAATCAGCTAAATTAATCGGAGCAGGATTATCTACTATCGGTTTAGTTGGAGCAGGAGTAGGTATTGGATCTGTTTTCGCGGCTTTAATCTTAGGTATCTCTAGAAACCCATCTTTAAAAGATGAGCTTTTCAGAGTAGCTATTTTAGGATTCGCTTTAACTGAAGCTATTGCACTATTCGCTCTTATGATGGGATTCTTAATATTATTCGCTCTTTAATCTTTTTATTGGAGACTGTGTGTAATTTTTACAGGTGCACTTTAATATTATATTAAAAACATTGGTTCAAATCCAGTGACAGTCGTTTAATTTGGTGTACTAAGTATTTTTTTTACTTAAGTATAAATCTACCTATTCACAATTTAATATTTAACATTTATGAGTGGTAATCAAATAGTGAATTTTGTGTCGGCGATTTCGAATGCACAGAGCACTTTAAAATATTCTTTTTTTTGGCCTCAAACTAAAATTATATTAGAGGTACTTAAAATTCTTAAAAAAGAAGGTTATGTTAGTCATTTTAGGTTATGCCGAATTAAAGAGAAATCTTTTTTTGAGGTTTTTCTAAAACATGGGGATGGTCCAGAGAAGTCTAATAGTTTTAAATTAATATCTAAGCCAAGTTTAGATAAATATTTTTCCAAAAGAGATGTTTGGAAGTTTTCTACCAAAGTGGGTCTCTTTATATTGAGTACTCCTTTTGGTATTCTTTCAGATCGAGAGGCAAAATTTTTAAGCACTGGCGGTAAAGTTTTGCTATATGTATGTTAAAATGCTTATAAAAAATCAAAAAATAAATATACCTAAAGGTATTTCTGTAGAGATTGGAAAAAATTTAATTACCATATCGAATTCTAAAGAAAAAACTTCTATAAGAATAACAAAAGCTTTTAAAGTTTATTTAAGTGAAAATGGTTCTTTAGTTTTATGCGGTTCTCCTTTGGTAAAAAAAGTAAGAAGACGTATTATTAGAAGATTATCGCCAATGACGGGCACTTTAAGAGCAAATATCATGTCAGCGATTTCAGGATTAACAACAGGTTTTAGTAAAGAAATAGAAGTTGTTGGGGTTGGTTATAAAGCTGAGTGCCTTAGTTCTAATAAACTTTCTTTAAAATTAGGGTATAGTCACGATGTTCTTATTGATATATCTAAAAATATAGAAGTTGTTTGTCCCAAAGAAACTCTTATTATTTTAAGAAGTAATTGCAACGAATCTTTAGGATCTTTTATAACAGAATTAAAAAAAAGCAAAGTACCAGATATTTATAAAAATAAAGGTGTTTTAATAAAAGGAGAGGATTTGTTAAGTAAAAAATTTAAAAAGAAATAAAAATTTATGAAACAATTTAATAAAAATCTCTTTAAAAAAACTCTTTTGAAAGGCCTTTTGGATTCGCAAGGTTTTATTGGAAGTAGCTCTCAAGGGAATGTTAAAGATAAAAAAGGATTTTTTTTAGGTTTCCGTAAGGGTTTTACTGTATTTGATTTGGAAAGGTCTTTGACCACATATTTAAAAGCGTTAAATCTAGTTAAATTCTTTAATGAATCTTCGTTACAAATTCTTTTTGTAGGAGTTCCTCTCTATTTGGAGAGTTATATCCAAAAAGAACTCAAAAAAACGAGGCACGTTTTTATACGTGAGGATTCTTGGGTTTTAGGTTCTTTGACTAATTATGTTCAGTCAGGGTTGTATCCAGATCTTATTATTACTTTTAATAGTCATAATTCTTTTGCGAGTAAAGAATGTTTCAAGAGGGGAGTCCCTTTAATTTCTTTTGTTGATGATAGTTGTGATATTGCTTATATTGATTATCCAATTTTAGTTAATTTGAAATCAAAAGGGGTTTCTCACATGTATTATAACCTTATAAAGCAATGCAGCTCTAACAACAATGTCTAATACATTATACAAACCGCGTTTAAAAAAGGGTATCTTAGGAAATAAACGCTTTGTTTTATCAACTAAGAATTTTAAAAATTTAAAAAAACGAAAATGGCGTGTTGTTTCGAAAACTTTTGTAAATAATAGTTCTTCAGATTCTTTGATTAGGAATGACGTGCATTTAATTCAAAATAAAACGTTTGATTTAAGACGAAGTTATAAGAAGGCTCTTTTATGTAAACAACAGACGTCTGCTTTTTTCAGTACATTCAGAAAAAAAGACTTACGTAATATCTTTTCTTCAAAATTAGGGATAAAATCTGCTTGTGACTTACTAGAGATGCGTTTAGATATGGTTTTGTTTAGATCTAACTTAGCTAAAACGATGCATCAAGCCCGTTGGTGTATCACGAGTGGTTTTATCTCTGTTAACAACAGTCCTGTAAGAACGATTAATTATAAATTGAATGTAGGTGATTTAGTTCGAATAAAGCATAAAGAAAAGTTTTTTTTTAACTCAAGGGTGTTTAACCCCCCTTCAGATTATTTAGAAGTAAATTTTGATATTTTATCTGTTGTTATTGTTAATTATCCTAGTACAAAGAATGAAAGAGAAATGAGCAAATTGTATCATTTCTTTTTTGGTTTGGAGGAAATAGCTAATTTTAACAGAACGAATTAGGTTGGGGCAATTAACTCAATGGCTAGAGTATCTCGCTTACAACGAGAAGGTTAGTGGTTCGAATCCTCTATTGCCTATTGCTCGTTTGGTGGAATTGGTAGACACGACAGACTTAAAATTTGTTTCTTTTTGAGTATCGGTTCAAATCCGATAACGAGTAATCCTTTTTTTAAGCTTAATGTATTAGTGCTTCTATAAAAGGATCAGTCTTTTATTTTATAAAACGTTTATTTTTGGTATGCAAACACTTTTTTACGAAGAGTACTCCCCTATCTTGGTTATGGCTATTATAGCCACGATATTATCTATTATTATTCTTGGGGCCTCTTTCTTTCTTTCAGTTCAAAAACCAGATACTGAAAAGCTTTCTGCTTATGAATGCGGTTTCGATCCGTACGAAGATGCCAGAAATGCTTTTGATGTACGTTTTTATATTGTAGCTATTCTTTTTATTATTTTTGATCTTGAAGCAATGTTTCTTTTTCCTTGGGTAGTTTCTATAACTCATATAAGTTCATTAGGTTTTTGGGTTATGGTAGATTTTTTAATTGAATTAAGCATAGGTTTTGTTTATGCTTGGAAAATTGGTGCCCTAGAATGGGAATAAACGAATATGAAAAATCTTTTAGAACGAGATAAAATAAAGCGTGTGCTTTTTTCACGTAAAGAATCTTCTCGAGTGGCTTTGAAATATATTTGCTCAAATAAGCAACTTCCTTTAAAGGTTCGGTGGGTTGCGGGCGTTAAATTAGCAAGTTTGCCTCTTAGAAGTAATTCTGTTAGAATAAAGAACCGCTGTACGGAGACTTTTAGAAGTAATTCTGTTTTCAGAGATTTCAGACTCTCCAGAATTTTATTCCGCGATTATGCTCGATTTGGTCAAATCGCGGGTATCATTAAAAAAAGTTGGTGACCTTTAACAAAATATAGATATAATGTTATGCCTCAATTCGATAAAATCACTTTTTTTAACCAAATATTTTGGTTAATCTTAATTTTTTCAAGTTTTTACATCGTATTATTAAAAAATTACCTTCCAAAAATAGGATCTGTTTTAAAAGCTAGAAGTAAAAAATTACTTAAAAGTAATAGAATGGCGGATCAGTTTAAAACAGAGGAGTCTTCTGTTTTAGCAGATTCCAGCCGCATCTTTATTGGAACAGCTGCTCTTTGTAGAACAAATCTTTTCAATGGTGTTGGAAAATCTAATGATTGGTTGAATTCATCTAACGAGAATCTTCTGGTTTCTGGATTAAAAAACGCACAAGGAGAGTATTTTAATTCTTTCGGTAAAATTTCTGCGAAAAAATTCCTTATTTAATTCGCGAAACTTAGGCGAATCGAGAAATCTATTTAGCCGTAGTTTTGTGATTTTAAAGTTTTCTTCTGAGAATACGCCAAAGTGGTGGAATTGGTAGACACGCTGGGTTTAGGTTCCAGTACTTATGGTGTAGGGGTTCAAGTCCCCTCTTTGGTAGAGTTATAAAGCTTTTTGTGAGTATATATTAAAGGTAAATTTCCTGCCTTCCAAGCAGGCGATGCCGGTTCGATTCCGACTACTCACTAACAGAAAAGTTTTGTGGAGTAGAGCAATTTGGTAGCTCGTCAGGCTCATGACCTGAAGGTTATAGGTTCAAATCCTATCTCCGCATTAAAAAAAACCTTTGTAGTAATTGTAAAAATAGTTTTGACTATATAGCATAAAAGGCAATGCGTCCGACTGCAACTCGGAGAATGATGGTTCGATCCCGTCTTTAGTCTAATGTTTTTGCTCAAAAACAAAAAAAGCATTAAGGGGATGCCTAGGTGTTAAATTATTATAAGAACGTTTAGTAAGACGAAATGTCAAAGGTAAATCAAGAAAAATTTTCGATCTTTGGCGCTTCTTTCACAGAAAACTGTTACTCAATGTATTTCAATTAGAAAGAAACTAGGGGAACTGAAACATCTAAGTACCTTTTGGAAAAGAAATCAACCGAGATACCGTAATTAGTGGCGAGCGAAAGCGGTTTAGGCTTAAGTTATTGTTTTGTTTTTTTTGAATACCAACGCCATAGAGGGTAAAAGCCCCGTAAAAAAAAGAATTCAATCTCTTTATAGTATTACGTTATCAAGTTATCTCGTATGAAAAATGGGGTACCATCCTCAAAGCCTAAGAAATTTTTAACAACCGATAGTGAACGAGTACCGTGAGGGAAAGGTGAAAAAAGAGGATACTCCCAGTGAAAAGAACCTGAAACTTAATGCTGTTATCTGTCAGAGCTTTTTTAGTGATGGCGTACCTTTTGCATAATGGGTCAGCGACTTCGTATAAATGGCGAGCTTAAACTTTTAGGTGCAGGCGTAGTGAAAACGAATATTAAAAATTAAGTCATTTGTGCGAAACCCGAAACTGAGTGATCTAACCATGAACAAGCTGAAGATAAAATGGTAACATTTTTCGGAAGGCTGAACCCGTGTATGTGGCAAAATACTGGGATGATTTGTGGTTAGGGGTGAAAGGCCAATCAAACTCAGAGATAGCTGGTTTTCTGCGAAATCTATTTAAGTAGAGTGTTTATTGCGATGCTTGAGGTAGAGCTCTCTTTTAGTGCGGGGTTGTACATCTTCTACCAATCTTTTGGAAACTTCGAATGCTAAGTTATTTGCTTTAAACAAACAGACTTAGGGTGCTAAGATCCTAAGTCGAGAGGGAAACAGCCCAGATTGATCGCTAAGGGCCTTAAAAATACAGAAGTTAAAGGAAGTTAAAAACTTAAAACAGCCAGGAGGTAGGCTTAGAAGCAGCCACCCTATGATGAAAGCGTAGCAGCTCACTGGTCTAGGTTTTTTGCACCGAAAATTTAATGGGATTAAAAGTATTTCCCGAAGCGGCAAAATTTGACAAGATTTTGTTAAATTGGTAGCAGAATGTTCTGTAAATTTTTAAAGTCAAGCTGTAAGGTTTGGTGAAGATATCAGAAGTAAGAATGCTGACATAAGTAACGATAAAGAGTGTATAAAGCACTCTCGCTGTAAACCCAAGGTTTTCAATGTAAAGTTAAACTGCGTTGAAGAGAAATTCAAGAAGTATAAAACGGTCCCTAAGAATATAGTGAAAACTCGTTTTGATGGGTAACAAAATCCTGTTTTGAAAGTTGTGACAAAAAGGCTTAATTCTGTGTAAAAAATTTATTTTTATGCGGATTGACTTTTTCAAGAAAAAGCACTTTCATTTATACCGTACTGTAAACTGACACAAGTGGGTGGGTTGAGTAAACTAAAGCGCTTGAGAGAACTGGGTAAAAGGAACTCGGCAAAATAACTCTGTAACTTCGGGAGAAAGAGTGACTTTTAATTCAATAAATGTTTTAAAGGTTGTCACAAAAATGGAAGAAGCAACTGTTTAGCAAAAACACAGGTCTCTGCGAATTCGCAAGAAGATGTATAGAGGCTGACGCCTGCCCGGTGCTGCAAGGTTAAGGGGAAACGTCTTGGCGTAGAACTTAAGCCCCAGTAAACGGCGGCCGTAACTCTGACGGTCCAAAGGTAGCGAAATTCTTTGTCACCTAATTAGTGACCTGCATGAATGGCGTAATGACTTCTTTACTGTCTCTTACCCAGACTCAGTGAAATTGAAATATCCGTGAAGATGCGGATTACTCACAGCTAGACGGAAAGACCCTGTGCACCTTTACTGCATTT
>Ga0163179_10003331_pt1 | contig 10931 bp, 5 predicted proteins | sample AtlANTMetagenome_FD_109643 | JGI IMG/M metagenome (GOLD analysis project Ga0163179, IMG submission 109643) | Marine eukaryotic phytoplankton communities from the Atlantic Ocean - Atlantic ANT 2 Metagenome | ecosystem: Environmental > Aquatic > Marine > Oceanic | place: North Atlantic Ocean... | reverse complement strand
TAGCAAATAGAAAACAAGAAAGTGCAAACAAAGATTTACAAGGTAGAATTGACCGTTTAAGTCTTGATCCAAGAAAACAAGCAGGAAATGAAGCGGCTTATGAAAGAAAACTGGACGGCGGAAACGAAGCGCAGGTAGCACGAGCTAGACAATTAGCAGAAGCACAATTTGATTTAAACTTAGAATTAGAACAAACACAAGGTTTATATAATACTATTAATAATAGTATGGCTTCTGCCTTTGAAGGAATGATTACGGGTGCAAAGAGTGCTAAAGAAGCTTTTGCAGATATGGCAAAAGCAATACTTGCTGATCTTGCCAAAATGATTGCAAAACAAATGGCGTTACAAGCCATAGCAAGTGCGAGTAGCTTTTTTGGATTTAAAGAGGGTGGTATAACTCCAGAGTTCGCTGGGGGTGGAATAAGCCCTATGAAAGGAAAAAGATATACAACAGGAGGAATTGCAAGAGGGCCTGTGCACGGATATAATGCAGTTCTTCACGGTAATGAGGCAGTAGTACCTTTACCGAGTGGTGGAAAAATACCTGTAGAGTTTCCTCAACAAGCAACCGCACCTATCGGCCAGCAACAAAATAATGTTAGTGTTACTGTCAATATGGATGGAAATACTTCTGACTCAGAAACTAGAGCAGATTCTAATATGGGTGAAAATTTAGGAAATATGGTAGCTAAAGCAGTACAAGAAGAACTGCAATATCAGAAACGATCAGGTGGTATTCTTAACCCCTATGGAGCAGCATAATGGCAATCGGATTCATAGTACCAGCAATTAGTTCAACAGTCTCTGTAAAGCCTGATAAGACTTTATCTCGAGATACGAAACCTAATACTATAACTGCAAAATTTGGAGACGGATATGAGCAAAGGTCAAAAAGAGGTTTAAACCCTTTAGAAGAGACTTATAGTGTTAGCCTTGCGAATAGACCTAAAGCAGAAGCTGATGATATTCTTAAATTTTTTGATGATAAAGCAGGAGTAACTAGTTTTGACTTTACTATACCTGATGCTAACAATACCACTACAACGGACGAAAAAACAATACGAGTAGTTTGTGATGCGTGGAACATACAATATAATAGTGGAAACCATTATAGTCTTAATGCAACTTTTAGACGAGTTTATCAACCATGAGTCAAGACCATTTAATTTCAACTGATCTGCAAAGTTTAGAGGTCTCCGAGAGCTTTGTCGATTTATATGAAATAGAGTATACCTCTAAGAAAATTTTACGATTTCACCCAGGAGTTGATGCTACTGTTCGTGTTTTATCAGTATCTGGATCAACAATTAAATTAAATACTATTCAGACTTTATCTGATAATTCTTCTTTAACTTTTACAGGAGTTAATGCAGCTACTGGAGCAACCCAAACTAAAACAGCACAGGTTAACGGAGCAGTAACAAATAACAATACAGTTACAGTAGATACAATTTCAGGACAAACTGCAACTTCAGGATGGAGCGGTAATATAGAAGCAGGTATGGTTGTAACTGGAACCGACATAAAAAATGATGAGTATGGAGAAGTTGTTTTTAATGGAAATACTTATTACGGCTACCCGATAGCTATGGATTCAGTAGAGATTGCTAATGACGGTGCTATGAACCGTCCCACTCTTACACTAGCTAATGCAGAATCAATACTAAGAACAACATCGACTTTTCAAAATTCATTTAGTGCGGCTTTCGCTGAAGGCAGTACAGCTACAGGCCTAGAAGGTTTTAAGGTAGACAAATTAGTTGGGAAAAGAGTAACTAAGAGAAGAACTTTAGCAAAGTATTTAAGTATAAATTCTGGACAGTCTAGCGATGCGGCAGCAACCAAAGATCTTATAGAACTGCCAAAAAACACGTTTGTTATAGATAGAGTTGTTGATAAAACATCTTTAGCTATTACTATAGAATTAGCTTCTCCTTTTGATTTGTCAGGGCTACGAGTACCTGCACGAGAAGTTATCGGTAAATATTGTAGTTGGATTTATCAAGGAAAAAATTATCCGATTTCTAAACCAGATGCTACAGGAACCGTACATAATAGCGGTAGTGCTAGCGCAACTCTTACAGGAGTAGGAACCGAATTTAAAGCAGAACTGACTGTAGGTGATAGAATATTAATAGGTGGGGAATATCTTAGAACAATTAGTGCAATTGCAAATGACGACAGTACAATAACAGTAAAAAGTAATGTTCCCGCGATAGCCAACGGTTCTGGTAGTAGCTCTATAGAAGCGGGACCAATGACTTTTGCACTAGCTCCAGCTCAGAAAAAAGGAGGTTGTTCTTGGAGTTTGAATGGTGCTGCAAGATATAATATCTCTGATACTGATTATTCATATCGTGTGTATTATACTGTAAATGATGAACCAATTATCTTTTTCGGAGTAACCCATACTTATAGTGGAGGTACATGGTCTAAAAGAACCTCTGCGTCCGCACCTCAAATAGCACCACAGCAATGGAGCTCTGGTATGACATTAGCAGTAAATGATATAGTTTATACTACTGATACTGAGGTTTCTCCCGCTTATGAAAGGTTTTGGCTATATCAAGGAGCCGCAGGAACTGTAAATAGTGATCCCGCTAAAAATTCTATCTCATGGCAAAGAATACGCCATTACTCTGGATGGACTGATAGAGTATATACTGTAGATACAACAAATACTTTAAGAAACGATTATGTATTATATCCTATGAGAACTTTTGATACTGAAGATAGTATAGGATATGTGGATACTTCAACCATTTGGAGAAATACAGCTAGTTTACCAACAAGTAGTGGAGAAAAACCTTCTGCTGGTTCATTATATTGGGGTACTGGTGATGCATGTGGAAAGCTATTACTATCTTGTAAAAAACGTTATCAATTTTTACCAAGAACAGTTGCTAACTCCGAAACTTTTACTGTTGAATCCACAGAGCGAGATACAAACGCAATTTTACCTTTTGGAGGATTCCCTGGAAGTAGGAAGTTTAGATAGTGCAGTATATTGATGAGATTGAAGAACATTTTAGAAATGAGTACCCACGAGAAGGTTGTGGTATATTAGCAGTAGTAAAAGGCAAAAAGAAGTGGTTTCCATGCACAAACGTTGCCAAAGATGATGAAGATTTTATTATAGACTCGTCTGAATATTTAAGAATATTAAAAACGACTGATATTATAGCAATAGTACATAGTCATCCAGATACAACAGCAGAAGCTAGCGAAACAGATATAAACTATTGTAATGCATTAGGAATACCTTATTATATATTTAGCTACCCAGAAATGGACTTAAATATTTTAGAACCAGAAGAAAATATAACCAACTTATATGGTAGAAATTATAAGTTTGGAACTATGGACTGCTTCGAAGCTACACGAGACTATTTAGCAGGACAAAATATAAATATTCCTCCTAGAGCATTATTTGAAGATGACTGGTGGGACAAAGACTTAGATTATTTCACGGAAGAAATTATTAAAGAATGGAATCATGTACCAGTGTCTTTAGAAGAAATTAAATCAAATGATGTACTTATTTTTAAACTATATGCTCCAAAAAATAATCATTGTGGAGTGTATATAGGAGATGATATTTTTTATCATCATGCAATAAATAGATTATCTTGCAGAGAAAGCCTATATCCTGCATGGTATAAACGGATAACAGGAGTGTATAGACATGCTGCGTAAGGTATATTTAGAAGGCACATTAGGCTCAAAGTTCATCCCTAGTTTTGAGGTTGAAGCTGAAACATTACAAGATGTATTTCGTTGTGCTGATGCTAATTTTTCAGAGTTTAGACCTTATATGATAGATTGCATGGAGAATGAGACAGGGTTTAGTATTACAGTCGAAGGTTCGGAAATTATAGATGAAAATCAGTTGCTTCTTCCTATACAAAAAGGAGATATTATGATTACTCCTATTCCTGCAGGGTCAAAAGGAATAGGAAAAATAATTGCAGCAATAGTAATTATGTATGTCGTTTTACAGACAGGAGGAGGGCTTGGCCAACCTCTTAATTTTACTAACTATCTTGCAAAAGATGTAACAAAAATAGGTATAAAAGCGGCGTTCAAGAACGCTATGGCAAAAGGTTTTGGCATGAAAATGTTAGCAGCTACAGCCGTACATTTAGGTATGACAGGGTTAGCAGAAATGACAGCTCCTGACCCTGCTACAGATAGTGACCAAGAGTCTTCATATATGTTTAATGGTGATGAGCAGAATATTATTGAGGGGGATCCTGTACCTGTATTATACGGCCATTTACGGGTTCCAGGACAACCTATCTCATTTGATGTTATTAGTTCTAGTTATAATCCTATTACAGGTAACAATGTAGCCCTTAATACAGGCTGGCCTAGTCGTACCAGAGAATTAAATACAGATATAGCACAAGATAGTGCGATAAATTAGGAGAAAAAAATAAATGTCATTTACTTCTATTACAGCTAAAGATCGACGAAGATTTGCTGCAGGCATGCTATATAAAAGAGGTATTGCATCAAAAAATCAAATAGCTTCAATAACTGATCTTATCTGTGAAGGTCCAGTTGAAGGTCTTTATGATGTCTCCGCCTCTGTATTTTTAGATGGCGATCCCGTACATGATACTGCTGCAGAAGCCGCATTTTTCAATGATACACTAAGTATTTCTATAGGAACGGGTGCGACACAACTAGGAACAGTTTATACAGGTACAGGAGGTAGTGCCCCTGCTAATGTTTCTGCACTAAATGTTATTGAAGAAACTGACTCAACGCATCACAGATTTGTTTTTATATTCGGTGTTGCGAGTTTTACCGCAAATATTAACCACTTTCAACAGCAGTGGTATACTACTATAAACGGTATTTTTTCTCCTGTTTCAAATGCAGAATTAGGTTTAACTGCTTCGAGTGGTAATCCTTTCGAACAATTCTATCAATCGGATAGCGGAACGTTAGCCAATGGTAATCATCGGTTACGAGTACATATGCATGACCCTCTCGGAAATAAACTCGATGATGTTTATGATGAGTATAGAATTGACCAAATTAGAGACTCTAGTGATAATGCTATAACTAATGCAGCAGGTCCCAAAGCAATACTAAAAAAGATAAGTAGTGGTTGGGGTATTCATAATTTATTTTCAAAAGAAGATGCAGATGAAGGAAACTTAGTTACTGTAGAGATTGATCTTGCCCTAAAAGCAGAAATTGTACTATCAGGCGGAAATAAAAAAATACAAGTTAACAATAATTATACAAATGCCTATGCTATTACTAAAAAATTATTTAGTTTGTCTGCTGTATTGGACAAGTCAAACAGATCCGCAAAAGTAAAAGATAGTACAATTCAGTTCAGAAGAGGGACTGAATTTCAAGCTCCACTAAAACAGTTAGCAGGAATTGGAACTTCTAGTCGTTCAGTATCTTTAAGCGATAGTCAGAAAGCTGCCTTCGAAGTGGTAGGAAGTCATTGGAGAGATGATGCAGTCGGAGGTACAGCATACTATAGAGAAGATTTTGGAACTGTAGGTACACAGGCTTGGGTTGAAGATACCCCAAGTAATAGTCGTATAACTTTAATGACAAAAACTATTACACTCAGTGCTACTGGCATGACCAGCGGACAAATTTCAGAAATTGATGAGTTACGATTACAGTTAAGATACCCCGCAGGAATATATCATACGGGAGGAAGTGGTGGAGATTATTACCATGCAGCAGGTCACCAAGTACATGTAATAGTAAAAAGAGACGGAGCCTGGCAGTACGGAAAACAGGCTATGTATAACTCCGGAGGTTTAGTCGACTATAGAAAAACAAAGACAGCTATTTCTAGGGATCATGTTATTGATATGACTCCTTTTCAACCTTATGAAGATTTAAAAGTTCTAGTAACTAGATTAAGTCCTACTGCTATAAATAATGAAAGTAACGGTAAATATCAAGCCGCTACTATGAATGGAACAAAAGTTCAATTTTTACGCAATTCAGACGACAATAATTTAGCCGCTGTAGATGGTTCACAGATAACTAGTTTAGTAGCTATAATTAAAGAGAAATTAAACTATCCTTTTACTGCTTTAGGTACAGTTACCTTTAGTGCTAGGGACTACTCCGGTATGCCTACAAGAATGTATGAGGTTCTTGGAAAGAAAGTAAGAATTCCTTCAAACTATACACCTCGACATTTAGCGTCAGATTCTACTAAAGCAGAATACGGAGCTTTATGGGACGGAACTTTTAAACCTAATTTAGTTTATACAGATAATCCAGCTTGGGTTTTTTATGATATGGTAACTAATGACCGTTATGGACTTGGTGGCTATATTGAAGATATTGATATTGATAAATATTCTTTATATAAAATTGCAAAGTATTGTGACGAATTAGTACCTGATGGCAACGGGGAGAAAGAGCCTAGATTTAGAGCAAATATTTATCTTACAAAGGCGACAGATTGCTATAAAGTATTAAAAGATATGGCTACTGTATTTAGAGGTATGCTATATTGGATGGACGGGCAGTTGTTAACCGTACAAGATAGCCCTGGAACTCCTGTATATAATTTTGGTAAGTCAAATATTATTGACGGTGAAATAAAAACAGAAGGCACAGGCGCAAAAACACGCGCCAATCAAATTATAGTTAGCTGGAATAATCCTAAATCTCAATTCAAATTAGAGCCAATAATCATTGAAGACAGGCAAAATATTTTAGATACAGGACGAGTAAACAAAATAGAAGCAAATGCTTTTGGTTGTACCTCTCAAGGGCAGGCCCTACGATACGGTAAGTGGAAACTATGGACCGCTGTTAATCAAACAGAGATTATTAGTTTTAAGACTGGTATTAATGCTGCTTTTTTACAGCCAGGAGATATAATTAATGTAGAAAACTCCGATGACTACGGTATAGCATTTAGTGGACGAATTTCTGCTTATGAACTTATAAATTCAAGTAGTCAAGGAAAACTAACCCTTGATAGAGATATATCTACAGAATCTGGAGGAGCACAAGTAGACGGAGGAGATTCTGAACGATCTTCCTATGCCTTTAATGCAAATTCGACTTATACTATATCCGTATTAGTAGACACAAGAAAGCTTGTATTAGCTCAAGATTCTGTGACAATTACTCCCTCTGGTGGTGGATCAGCTATTACTTATAATAGAGGCGATGAAATCCAAAGTATTTGGTTACCTTCTGACAATTCTGCCACTCTTTCGTACGGGGCTGTAGATATGGGTCAAGAAGATAGTGTTTTAAGAGGGCATATTGTTTCTGCAAAGAATAATAATAGCGCTGATAACGAAACCGTACTGTTAGAATTACTAAATGGCACAGCTATAGAGACTCTTCAATTTAATTCGGGGGATGCGTCTGTAGTTAGCGGTAAAACAGTTATTACCTTTGATACTATGGGAGGCTCTCAAGCAAGCCCTAAATTTAATGACGCACCCACAGCAAGCAACTCTATTTGGGCAATAAAAGAAGATACAACTACAGGCAAGGCAGCATACTCCTACAAAGAATATAAGATATTAGGAATAACTGAAGAAGATAATTTAACAGTAGGAATATCTGCGGCTAATTTTTCAAATGCAAAATTTGATGCTGTTGATCTAGAATTTAGACTTGATGTAGAAGATACAGTTTATGTAAATGAAGAGGATAATGCTCCTCCGCCTAGAAGTGTTTATTTATTACGTACTCCTAAGCCTGAAACTGCAGGAGATGAAATAATTGTTCAATGGGATCCACCTTTAAATGCAGAAGGAACAGCAACATATGAGCATGCTAGTGGTTATGAAATAGAAATTTTTCCTTCTGTTGATGAGAACGTAATTCAAATAAAAAATGCCAATCAAACTTCGTACCCATTAACAGAATTAGAAGATGGACAATGGAGTATTGGAGTTAGAACTATAACTCCTGAGAGACGAAGCAGGTACACATTTGCAGATATAACTATTAAAGATCCGTACGGTTCTTACTCAGGTTCAAGAGTTGCAGAGTTGCCTATAGGTGTAAAATCTGACTTTGACACAGCTTCAATATCAAGTACAACTTTTAGTTTATTAAATCGTAACTGGGCCATGGTTAGTCCTGCTGCGGAATTAACTAGTTCTTTAACTAACCCCTCTCCAACTACAGCAGCTTCTTACTCTCAAGAATTAGCTTCAATGGGTTATTCTAATAGCACTTACGGAGCACTTCTAACTGCTTATTTAATGTTTGATAGGGATACAAGCTCGAATGATTATTTAAGACTTATTAACTATAAAGGAGTTACTTTTGAAAATACTGAAATTCAGTTATGGTATGATGTCAGCACTTTTGCACCCAATTCAAGCGGTGGTGTAGAGAATAATAGATGGACAAGTATTAATTGTAATGTAAGTGTTGGTGCAAGTTCAGGAACAAATATTGTTACTCAAACTGGTGGGGACGACTTTAACGATGTTTTTCAAGTTGGAGATGTATTACGCTTATATGATGGGTCTAAATACTATGCAGGTAAAGTTGCTTTTATTGACCCACAAAACAATAAATTATTTGTTGATAGACAACTAAATAGTGGTACTTCTACGTTAGCAATTACTGCTAATTCGACTACTAAAGCAGTAGCTAGAGCAGCTCTACGAGTGGATCCAATAAATGATTCTATTATAGCAACAATTAATAGAACTAGTGGAGGGGTTTACTCTTTTATCAATCATGTTATATTAGCAGCAGGAGTTAGGGGTCGTGCTGTAACAGCAACTCCTGATTTAAACTTCTTAAACTATACCTCTGCCAATGCGTTGAGTTCTAGCTGGACGGATAATATAAGTATTCAAGCAACAGCTATAAACTATCTTGACCCTGTTTTTAAAGTGACAGGTGATTTTGCGAGTAATGCGAATCCAAATAATACTACAGAAGCAGGAAAAGCAGACGGCTCTTTTAAAGACTCAGACTCTGGTACTACCAATACTTATACAAAAATAGTACATAATGCAGATGAGTCTAGTAACCCTATAGCCTATGACGACCCCAGTGAGGGAGCTGCTCAAGTTTTTACTGTTACTGTTCGTGAAAACAATGACCAAAGTAATAGTCTGTATGAGACTAGCACTAAAGTAACTATTGGAAAAATTCGTGAAGGTGTACAAGGAAGTTCAACAGCAGTTTTATACTTATATGCGGTTCAAGACGTTAAACCTGCTGCAACTACAACTATTAAGGATCCGAACGAAGATTCTAATTTCCCAACTGTTACAGCAAAGCTTTCAGGAACTGGAGGCGGTGCTTTAGTACTTGATGGTACAGCAATACATGCAACTGGCAGCGTTTTAATTAGTGGGCAGGCATCAGGATGGTATACTACTCCACAAGCACCTACAGGAACGCAGAAACAGTGGGTAATTGTTGCAAGTGCAAATGGTACAGGAACTACTGATACAGTAGCAAGAGGCGAGTGGTCAGTACCTCAGCAATTCTCAGGGGCAGACGGCTTAGATGGGTATAGTATAATTATTGTAGAAGCTTACCTTTTAAATAATAGCTCTACTACTCCTGATGAGCCGAATCAATCCACTACCTATAATTTTACAGGAACTAATCAAGGCCACCAAGGAACCCTACATAATAGTCTTAGTTGGTCAACTTCTATATCCGCAGTTACTTCTTCGAATCAATATTTGTGGAAGAGTACAGCAGCAGCTATATCCAATACCCCCAGTGGGGCTCCGGTTGCAACTATTGCTGCAAATGATTGGTCTACCCCTGTTATAGTTAATCAACACATTACTGGTGCCCAGGGCGTTCCTGGACAGAGAAAGACGCAAATTTTCATGTATTATCAGACGGCTCAAAGTAGCGAACCTTCTGCACCAACAGCTGGACAGCTTAGCATGAACTGGACTACAGGTGTATTAAGCTATACTGGGAGCGGTGGAGGCAATACATGGAATGTATCAGCCCCAACATTTGCTGCATCAAACACTAATAAGTATTGGTATTGTCCTGTTTCTGTAGCGGAAACGGGAACTTATAGTGGTAGTGCGTACACAACAACAATTACTGTTGGAGACGTGGAACAGACTATAGGGTTCTCAGGTTTGGTAACATTTGTAGCGAGTGGATCGGATACGTTGATTCAGGATGGAAGCGGTAGTAGCTTTAATTATACCAGTATAAATGGATCAAATATTAAAACGGGCGCAATTCAATCTACTAATTTTGTAGTGGGTTCATCTGGTGGTGCAGAGGAGAATTTTGCGACTAGGGGAGCTAGATTTGATTTAGCAGGTGAAAGTATAAAAACACCGTTTTTCTTTTCTAAATGGGATAACTCAACTAATTCTGGTTCAGCAGGCTTTAACGGAAATATAACTTTCGGAAGCGGTGATAGCTCTTTTGGAGGTAATGCTGTTTTACGACTTGGACCTTCAAACGCTGCACATATTAAAATGCATGTTGATAGTAGTGCACAAACCCCTAAGATAGAGATATATGATGCGAGTGGGGATGTTAGGGTAAAACTAGGCTTTTTAAGTTAATACTGACCACTTGAAAAATAAAACTTGACTATTTATGTCCTTTGAGATATAATTTCAGCATGGAGAAATATAAATGAGTGCAGGAACATACAACTTAGTGATCGACCAAGGCTCCGACTTTGCTTTAGACTTGGTTATTAAGCAATCAGGATCAGCTTTAAATTTGACTAATTACACAGGTCGAGCACAGCTGCGAACTTCTGTGGACGCAAGTTCAGCTTCTGCTACTTTTACAGTGACTAAAACTAACGCTACTGAAGGTGCTTTAAAAATGGAACTTGGAGCATCCACTTCAACTAGTTTATCCGCTGGACAATATGTATATGATTTAGAAATTTTTACATCAGGCGATAGTGTTGTAAAAAGAATTTTACAAGGGGATGTA
>Ga0163179_10003330_pt1 | contig 10932 bp, 10 predicted proteins | sample AtlANTMetagenome_FD_109643 | JGI IMG/M metagenome (GOLD analysis project Ga0163179, IMG submission 109643) | Marine eukaryotic phytoplankton communities from the Atlantic Ocean - Atlantic ANT 2 Metagenome | ecosystem: Environmental > Aquatic > Marine > Oceanic | place: North Atlantic Ocean... | reverse complement strand
GGAAGGCGAGAAGCTTCCTTGGCTGGATGTACGAGAAAGCTATGGGCGAGAACTGCTGGGGCGAGCATGCCGGGCACATCAAGAGCAAAACTATGGTCGTGCCCAATTCCTCTATGCCGCAGCGAGGCATCTCGGCATCGGCCATCGGAGCGAGGTAGTTCGCCGGGAAGCATTGGCCTTGGAGGCTCAGGGGAAGAAAGAGCGCGGTGCGCGTCTGTGCCTCGCATATCGAACGGAACGACGTTCAGCTCTGGATGTCGGCCTGCATCGGACCGGGCGCCGGCTCTGTCGTGCAGCGGGGATGTCCTGGGTCCCAGATAGGCCCTATCAAAAAGCCAAGCGGCGGGAGGTTGGGTTGTGCCCGAGGGTCAGTGGTTGTGCCGATTCGGCCCCCCTCGAGAGACAGGTTGGCGGAATGCTGCAGGGCCGAATGTGGGTCCACGGGGAAGGACGATTCTGGACGTCCCTCTTCTGCCTCTTGTTTTATGACCTCTTGTGGATTCCTGTTCCCGGAATGTTGCCAGCGCCTTGCCTGCCGGGTCCCCTCGATTTGGGCACCACGGGCTTTGTTGCCCGAAGGCGACTCCAGTTTAAAAAACGCCTTGAGAGCTTGAAGGGTGACCCTGGGTTGGAAAGGCTGGAATCCGCTTTCTGCGATTATGGGGTTCGAGTCCGCGGTCTCTCTTGGGAGCTTTGCACTCTCGAGCAGTGGTCGGCGTTTCTACGAATGTTTCCCCGGTATGCGCTTCTGGCCATCATGGAACAGCTGGGTAGGGAAGGTTTCCGGGAGGCGGCTGGATTACCCGACCTGGTTGTGTGGGGTGGCGATCCGATTCGCCCGACAGGCGTGTTCCCATCTCGTGTCCCTGCAAAGCCGTTTCTTATCGAGGTGAAGAGTCCAAACGATAGCTTGAGTGACCGGCAGATCTGGTGGCATCACTGCCTACTTTTGATGGGGGTGGGGGTAGAAATTTGGTCCACGAAGACCGTAAACTCAGCGCATGCGAATCACCGGAGGACGATTTCGAGGCCGCCAGCTGCCACGGCAGACGGGCGGTCAGGTGCGCCCGACTTCCGACCGGGTTCGAGAGGCACTCTTTTCGATCTTGGGGCAGGATCTTGAGGGCTGTACCGTACTGGACGTCTATGCCGGCTCCGGCGTTCTATCTCTGGAGGCCGTCTCGAGGGGCGCTGTGCATGCCTGCTGCTATGACCGCGATCCCAAGGCGGTCCGTCAATTGCAGGGCCTGGTACGGGATTTTGGAGTGGGGGAGTTTTTCAAGGTGGAAAAAGGCACGGTGCCGGGCTGTCTACCGCAAGAGGGGAGTTTCGATATGATTTTCCTCGATCCGCCGTATGCCGACGACGCAAGCGGGATCCTTTCGCGGGTCGCCGGGCTTTTGAGTGGCGTCCTTGTCCTTGAGCATTCTAGCGAAGCGCCAGAGGTGCAAGAGTTAGAGCGAGTAGACCAACGAAAATATGGCGGTACGAAGCTCAGCTTTTACCGGGGTCGGGGCGGAGCCCAGTTGCCCTAAACGTAAGATAGTCATTGAGGATCTGCCGGTGGTCGAATGCCATCTTGTCGGGCAGGTCGTTCAGTCCAAAAACACGTGCATCCGCGGCATCGTCGCTCGCGATCGGTGTCCCTGTAGATTTTCCGATATAGACCGCACTAATCGTGTGTTGGCGGGGGTCGCGCTGAGGGTCGGAGTAGACGTAGAGCAAGTCGGTGAGTTCAACCCGAAGCTGGGTTTCTTCGAACAGCTCTCTACGCGCCGCGTCCTCAAGGCGTTCCCACTCGTCGACAAAACCGCCTGGGAGTGCCCAGCCGTAAGGAGGATTTGCGCGTTGGATGAGGACTATTCCGCCCTCAATCTCTGCGATAACGTCGACCGTTGGTTTGGGGTTGCGGTATTCCATTCGCCTACACTTGCACGGGGGAATCAGATGAGCGAGTCTTAAGGTGATACGTGAAGGAGCGCTCGAATGGCGGACATAGTATTCGGTGGAGGAATGGGAGCAGCCCGTGCCGCGGCAGTCCGGAGGGGTGCGACCTTGGTGGAGCCATCGGCCTTCTTTGGAGGGCGTGAGCTCCCACAGATCCCCGAAAATGGAGGCAGAACGTCTGCAGCAAACCGGCAAATGGTCTCGGATTGTTATGGTTCAGCCCCATTCTGCCCTCCGCCCAAAGCGCGAGACGTTGCGGTGTTCAAGGATAAAGATGTGGTTGGGCTTCCGTTGAATCCTTGGACGATCCGAGGCTTAGTTAGCCGGGAGGATTATGGTCGGCTGTTGAGTGGACAGTTGAGGGCGCGGGGTGAAGTGCTGTTTCGGATGCTGAAAGGTGGCGGGGTCGAGGAGCGGACGTATCGGGATTGGGTGCTTCATCGCTATGGGAAAGAGACGTACGCCCTGCTGCACAGGCCGTACGCGGAAAAGCGTTTTGGAGATCCAGGTCAGCTGCATATTTCCGCTGCCCGGGTGCATCATGCTTCGACAACGCGCGAAGAGGTGTTCTTGGGTTCCGAGCCCGAGCGGGGCATATCGCTACTGAAAAGCCAGATCGATAGGGTCTCCCTCGACACCTCTGTGGAAGGGTTGGGATTGGTGGACGGGCGAGTCAGAACATTACAGACGAATCAGGGCGGTTTGGAGGTGGATGCAGGGCTCTACTACTCGGGTCGACCGATCGACCTGTTGTCCTTACTGGGAGACGCAGTGACGCCCTCACTGCGTGCGGATTGTGGAAAACTAGTGGCCCGTCACAGGATTCAGGTGGCCTTTGAGTTGGTGGATGCACCCGACTCGGAGGCGAAAGCGATCCACTGGTTGTCGGAGAGTCATCCGTTTTATCTCGTCCAGGATATCAGTCGCAGTACAGACACGTCTCGGCGGTTTTGGTGTGGACAGATCTCAGTTTCAGAATCATCGCAGTTGTGGCACGCGCCACAAGGGGTGTTTGAAGAAATGGCCGAGACGTGCGTCAAGGCCTTGGGCTTTCCTGATGTAGTGCGGGGTACGGTGGGTGTGGATCGGCTTGCACATTACGATCCCGGCTGGGTGGGGGTCTGGCACCCCGTGCATGCACGGATTCGAGCCAGCCTAAGCAAGATAGGAATCGAGCTTGTGGGTAGGACTGGCCTGCATCGTTTTCTGGACGCTGGCGAAGAGTTGGCGCTTGTGGACTCCCAGCGAAATTCAGGGGGAGTCTTAGACGAAGACCTGTTACGCCTACTGGGTGACCCGCCAGTGGTCTTGGAAGATGAAAATCAGCGTTTGGACGCGTTTGTGACCCGTTGAGCGTCCCATGGAGAGATAGAATGGAAAAGCAATGGACACTTGGATTTGTCGGTGCTGGCGTCATGGCCGAAACCATGATTTCTGGAGCCATTGGCAAAGGTGTGGTCAGTGCAGATCAGATACTGGCGTCAGACCCAAATGATTCTCGCAGGGCACATATTTCGGACAAGTGGGGTGTACGTGGGGTGACGACACAGAACCAAAAAGTGGTCGACGAGAGTGGCCTCATTGTCGTGTGTGTGAAGCCGCAAAGCTTGCCGCGAGTCTTCAAGGAATTGGGAGGAAAAATTCCAGCGAACGCACAGGTCCTGTCTATTGTTGCAGGGGCGTCGATTGCGGCGCTTCAGGCTGGGCTGCAGCATAAAAAAGTCGCACGCGCGATGCCAAATCTGCCATGTAGGATTCATAAGGGCACCACGGTATGGACCGGCGCCATGGGGGAAGACGCGGATCGGATTCGTCAGGTGCTTTCCTGTATGGGTGATGCCATTGAGGTAGACCAGGAGGGGCACCTTGACCGCGCCACCGCCGTGAACGGCACGGGTCCGGCAATTATCGCCGAGTTCGTGAAAGCATTCATGGAGGCCGCCACGTTTATCGGAGAGCCCAGGGAGCTCGCTCGAGAATCGGTGCTGTCCACGCTCAAGGGAACGGTGGATATGATCGCGAGCTCGGATGAGCATGTTGCGCAATTGATTGACGAGGTCACCTCGCCGGGTGGTACAACATCACGGGCACTGCAGGTCCTGAAAAAGGGTAAAATGGCCGCAGTGGTTACTGACTCGGTCAACGCCGCTTACGAAAGGACATTGGAGCTTGGAGAGAGTTTGGAGAAATAGATCTTGGGCCGCATAGAGCGCTTTCTCGCGAGCAAGTGGCTGATTTGGGTCGCTGTTTTTTTGCCTTTGGTACTCTCCGCCGAAGTCCTCGGTGTCGGGCTCATGATGGACGACTACCTTCATCGCGCCAAGTTGTATGACGCTTTTTTCCCTATGGGGGCTGAAACCGCTGTCGGGCAAGTCTTTGGCGGGAATTCGGTATTCGGGCTTTTCCGCTTCATGCCTGGTGATCCCGCTGCGAATGATGAGCTGGTGAGGGCCGGGGTTCTACCGTGGTGGTCGCTGCCTGAGGTGAAAGGGGCTTTTTGTCGTCCGGTATCGGCGCTTACCCATTTGTTCGACTACCGCTTCTATCCGAACCAGCCTTTTCTCCATCATTTGCACAGTTATCTTTGGGCGGGTTTGGGTGTCTGGGTCGTTTTTCGCCTCTATGTTGCTCACTACGGATACGGCGTTGTGAGTGGGATAGCCATTTTGGGTTTCGCCTTGGAGGACGCTCACCTTATTCCCACAGGGTGGCTTGCGAATAGAAACGCGTGGGTTGCCTTGGTGTTTGGGGCCTTAGCGATACTCCAGTACACCAAAGAAACTCGGGGCAGCCGGTGGCTTGGTCCTCTATTTTGTCTCCTTGCGCTGTTTTCAGGGGAGATCGGGCTGTGCACTTTCGCGTATATAGGTGCCTGGGAAATCACCGCCGCTCAAGGGCGGCTCGTTCAACGCGTGAAGCGGTTGGGGCCCTATCTCTTTGTGTTTATGATCTGGGTGTTGGTGTATTTGTCGGGTGACTATGGTGCCCACGGATCGGGTCTTTATATTGACCCAAAGAGCCAGCCTCTAGCGTTTGCATTTGCGGTCCCTGAGCGCATTGGTTTGTTAGTGGGTGCGCAGGCCATTCAGGTACCCAGCGACATATGGATGCTTGCATCGGGTGCTCTTCGCACAATCGCCGGGCTCATGTTTCTCAGCTTGACTGCCATTCTGCTCTTTGTTGGGCGGCGGTTTTTCTTTGGGTCAAAGCTCCGTCGTTTCTGGTTGTTAGGTTCTCTCTTGAGCTTCCTGCCCGTAGCGGGTGTCTTCCCAATGGACCGGGTATTGATGTTTGCCGGCATCGGCTTTTTTGCTCTCCTGGGCGAGGCTACGAAATTTTTCGGGGCCGTCGGGACTGTTCAGGAAAAAGGTAGCGCTTGGGCAAGGCGCTTCGTGCTGTTGCTATTGATTGCGCATATTGTGGCTGGCGCGGCAACGTTGCCGATGCGCGTCGGGCCGTCGTTTTTGGTGTTCACATCTTCAAACACCGTTGGAGTGGCGGGCTTTTCAGATGAACAGATTGAGGAAGAGTACATTGTGGTCTTCAACACCATTGATGTCCCGCATTCTTTTATGTCTCTTGCGCGTGCCTATCATGGACGGCCTGTACCGAAAGCGAGTTACGCGCTTGGGAATCTACTGAGTGACTTCGAGCTGTACCGCTCCAGCCCAACCGCTTTACAGATGCGTACCAAAGGGGGCTTTTTAGCAAGAGATCTCGATCGCATGACGCGCAGTTCAGAGTTTCCCTTCACAGTTGGCTATCAGCGTGATGCAGGTCTATTTGAGGCAACGGTGCTGGAGATTACCGCGGATGGGCGGCCCGCTTTGGTCGAATTTGAATTCGGTCAAGAACTCGAAGCCGCTCCGGTGCATTGGGTTTCATTCGCCGAGGGGCGTTTGGGTACCCAGGCTCTACCGGGCCTCGGGAAGCGTGTATCTGTGAGGGCGCCGAGCGCGAAGGAACTACTGAAGTTGTTTTTGGAACCCGGGGCGCACATCGATCTGCCCTGAGCTATTCGGCGGGAAAGCGCGACCGCCAGCGCCGATGCGCCTGGTTGATATCCTTGGCCTCGGACGGAAACAAAGCACCCAGCTTTTCAAGGGCCTGCCCACCTTGCGGATCCTCCGATAGCCGCTTCAACAGTAGGATTCGCTGGTCTGGTGTTGCTTCACGGAAGCGTGGCCCAACGTTGGTGCGCAACTGGTTGGCGAGCAATTGGATGTAGGCCTGTCGGCCGCCTTTCGACCAAGCGAGTCCACTGGAGAGGAGGTCGGCCACGTCCACGTTTCCATCAAACACGCCCAAACGAATTGTTCCGGAAAGCCCGCAATCGTTGAGCCCGGACAAATGGAGATTCCAAGTCTTTTGCTTCGACCAAGTCAGAGTAAGTCGCGATTCTGGATCCATAGAGAGCGCGGGTAGGATTGGGCTGCCGAGGCAATCCTTAAAGAGCTTCCAGTTGGGCCATGCCATCGTTGGCCGATGCGTTTTGCCCGCGACCTCGAGGGTCTGGGTGCTGGGATCGAATCGGGCCGCAGCTCCGTCAGTGGATCGAAAGACAAGGGTGTCCCCCATTTTGAACAGGGCATACTCCAGCGGCCTATCCGGCGGCTTGGGTGGTGTAGGGGGTGTTTTGTCGCCGGTATTTGTGCAGGAGGCAAGCAGTGCTAGTCCGGCAAATTGACGCACCAGTCGGCCGCGAAACTTCCGGTGAGGTCGCCGGAATCGCCGAATGAAATATCGAAACTGCCCTCGGCCCATTCTTTGTCACCCACTTTGTCGACCACAAAAGTACCACTGCGACCCCGCACTTCGTCACTGGCGTCAAAGATGCCGTCTTTGTAATTCAAGAATTTCGCATTGACCTCAGCGGCGCCTTCCACCGAAAAGTTGCCCGGAAAGACCTCTGTGCCGCGACTAAAGGTGAACTGCAGGCCAACGAAAGACGTATCACCAAAATCGGCGCCCTCCGAATAGGTGTGATTTACAAAGGAAAGGTCGATACAGTCGAGTTCTTGGTCAAGAATCACGAGATAGCGTCCCCCCCAGAACACAGTTCCGATGTCAGAGAAGCTCTGGCCGTCGACGCTGCCCTCCACTGTGGTCGGGCCTGGGCCGCAAGCTGCGATGCACATCAAAAAAGGGATTGGTTTCCACATGATTCCTCCGAGTCACACATAACGCGCTTTATCCGGTTGGACGCACCTTGCTCTAAAGCATCGGGTTAGGTCTAATAGAGAAGGAGGCCTGGCTTGATTCACGCACTTTTCGATGCCGCAGCAAATGGTGACAGGAAAGCACTGGCGCGTGCAATTTCGCGGGTTGAGGCGGGTGGAGCGGAGGTGAATGCCTTGTGTGGGGCTTTGACCCCGCGCCGCTCTCAATCACCGGGTGCACCGCTTGTAGTGGGCATCACTGGGCCACCGGGTGCGGGGAAGTCCACGCTTGTGAACCACCTGATCCGGGAGGCGCGTTCACTGGGGCAGCGCGTGGGCGTCGTCGCAGTCGACCCATCGTCGCCTTTTCTTGGAGGCGCTATCCTCGCCGACCGCATCCGCATGGAAGAGCATAGTTTGGACACTGGTGTGTTTGTGCGCTCGTTGTCGTCCCGCGGCCATCTCGGTGGGCTGTCCCGGGCGGCCGGGCAGGTGGTGGACCTCATGGATACGGCAGGGTTTGACCTGATTCTCGTGGAGACCGTTGGCGTGGGACAGTCCGAACTGGCGGTATGTGAGGTGGCTGATACCGTCGTGGTGGTATTGACCCCGGAATCCGGTGACACCGTGCAGACGATGAAGGCGGGACTCTTGGAGATTGCGGATGTTTTTGTGGTCAACAAGTCCGACCGGCCGGGCGCAGTCAAGCTAGTTGGGGAGCTGGAAGAGGCGGTTGAGTTGGATGGGTTTCGGAGCTATGCGGCGCCGGTAGTGGCCACCTCTGCGCGAGACGAAAACGGCCTTGATGAATTGGTTCGTGCAGTTCGGGACCATGCAGACTGGTGTGCTGGAAAAGGTCTGGCGGAATGGCGCAGTCGGCGCAGCAGCGGGCGGGTCCGAACCTATCTTGACTTGGTAAGCGAGCACGCGCGAGACCAGGCCCGTGCGGGGCTTGACGCCCAAGCCGACCTTCGGGCCGCGCTTGAAGACGGAACGCTGAATCCCTACGTTGCCGCAGAAGAGTGGGTGGCGGAGTGAGGGAGCGCCTGAGAGGGTTTGGGTCGGAAGGAGCGATACGCCTGGAACTCGGCGAGCGCTTGGCTCGAATGTGGATTTCAAACCCAAAGCATCACAATGCCGTAACCGGCAAAATGATGGCCGAGTTCGCAGATGCAGCAGATACGTTGTCCACGTGGGGTGGGGCTTTCCTTGTGGTGCAAGGTGATGGCGGCCAATTCTGCGCTGGTGCGGACCTTGCGCTAGTGGGCAAGGAGTTCTCCAGCCCCGAGAATGTTCGGGCAATGAGCGATGTGATGGTGAGGGCCCTCAATCAGATTCGTACCGCATCCTATGTGTCGATCGCTGTAATTGAAGGTGCGGCAATTGGAGGCGGAGCCGAAGTAACGACCGCCTGTGATTTTCGATTGATGAGTGAACGAGCGCACCTTGAGTTTCGCCAGGGCCAATTCGGCGTGTCTCCTGGTTGGGGCGGGAGTGGTCGTCTTGTGGAGATCGCAGGGCCACAAATGGCACTGGAGATCTTGATTCGCTCGGCGACTCAGACGCCGGACTACTGGAGAAGCATCGGGCTCGTGAACCAGTTGTTCCCGGAGGGGACTTCTGAAGCGGCGATCACTGCGTGGTTGGCCGAGAGCGAACACGTGCCGACGGTCGGTATTCGAGCGTGTAAGGAATCGATTCGAGCGAGTATCTCCGGAGGGTTGGGGACCAGTGAGGAGATAGAGGCTTTCATAGAGGCCTGGGCCGCCCCCGAGCGGGCGGATCGTATGCGCGGTGCCCGGCCCAGCAAAGCCTAATGGTTGCGTTTGTTTTAATGATGGCAACGTGTAGGCAGCCGGCCCCATCCGATAGGTGGGTTGGGGCTGAAGGGGAGCTCGATGTGGCCATTGTGGGTGGTGGGGACGAGCAAGCGTCTCGAAAGGGAGAGGTTTTCGCTACAAAATGGCGCGACCCCGAGACAAACCTCAGCATAGCGCTTCCCGAGGGCTGGCGAGGATGGCCCGGGGTGCCTGGCGATAACATTCGGCTGCATCTGGAGCATGAGGAAACTCAGGCCGCCGTTCGCGTGTACCGTGACATCACCACGCTAAATGGGGATTTCGTGGGAGGGGATTGCGAATGGTCATTTAACGACGTGGGCTCCTACTCGACTCTGAAGGTCACGGGTGAAGTGCTGGTTCGCTCATGCTGGCCAGTCGTCCCAGGCGGTCAGCGTTACGACGTCTGGATTTTTCGAGAGAACCAAATGGACTGGCTGGTGGTGTCCAGCACGATCGGGGGAGAGACTGCTCGCTCCAGCTATGCCATAGCGGAGCTGTTGAGCACCCTCCGCTTTTAGCCGCCTAAGGCGCAGTAAGACTGCTGCGCGAGATCACCCATTCGGCCTCTGTCTCGCCACCGTCATTCTTGATTCTGGCTGTGAGGCTCGGGGCATCACCCTCGGTTTGAAAACTCAGATGGAGATACGACGGGCGTGTGTTGTAGCACGACTGTAGCTCGGAATCGTCTTTGCATGCCGTCGTCTTGTTGGCGAGTGGGGAGGATGTCAGCTCCGGCACGGGGTATGCAAAAACGTCATCCGCTAACAGCCGGAAACTCGACCGGTGGATGTCTCCGGAGAGCAGCACTAACCCCTCGGTATTAAGCGTTCGGAGTTGTTCGAAGAGTTCGGTTTTTGCGTTTGGAAAGGCTGCCCAGGAGTCGGTTGAACCAAAAGACGTCCATTGGCTTCCACTGATCAGCACTTTGAACGTGGCGCTGGATTCTTGGATGGCCGAAACAAGCCAATCAGCCTGGCCCTTGCCGAGTAGGCTGTCGTTGAGCCCACGATAGAAGCGGTCGTCGAGAAAAAAGAAATCGACTTTCCCATAGCTGTAGGCGAAGAACGTGCCCGGGGTATCAGGCGTTCCTGCCGACGGATTCGCCCAATAGTCTTGAAAGACACGGAGTGCAGTCTCTTTACCGGTATCGGAACCGTCTGTGTTGTTGCCGGTGTAGTCGTGGTCGTCCCACGTAGCGAGAATGCCGGCTTCAGCCATGAGTTGGCGCCGATAGTCCAACGAATGCGCCCAACGGTAATTCCAGCGCAAAGACTGCAGATCGCTGGTGTTGCCGTAGTGGTTGTCTCCAACAAAGAAAAACAGGTCGACGTTGTCGTTCGCGATGGCATTAAAAACAGGCTGTATCGCGTATTTGGAACAAGAACCGAAAGCGACTTCAAAGTTGTGCGCCTCACCAAGTACAGGTGCGGTTCGTAATGCGAATGGGCCTACGCGTTCTTCTCCTTCGAGGACAATCGTGTAGGCATAGTCAGTGTCGCTACTCAGCCCGTCGGCGGTGAGCGTGGCTGTGAAATCCGTGCTCGCCAATGGATAGGTCCAATCGGCTATCCAGCTTTCGCCAGTGGAGCTGTCCTCCACCTCCAGCCGGGCGGAGCGGGTGGCGTCGGTCCGGATCCAAATATCGGCTCCGTCGGCGCGTGGGCCGCCTAAGATCGGGCCGTGGGTGAGGGGGCTGTCCCAGCATGAACGGCAGCTTTTGTGCAGGCCATCCGGGTCCGTCCAAGTCGTCAACTCATCGACGTCATTGCCCATGGTAAAGCCCATCTCGTCTTGGCAATACACCAAGTCGCCATCGAAGGCTATCTGAAGGCAGGCCGGTGACCAGGCATCGTCCCCATTCTCAGAACGCAGAGTGACGGTCGACAGGTCGGCCCGAGTAAGTCCTGAAGACTCCAGCTCGTAGACATCGAACTCGCCCTTCCGGAAGTCATCGACGTCCACCATATCGAGTGGCCAGCAAGTGT
>Ga0163179_10003329_pt1 | contig 10934 bp, 8 predicted proteins | sample AtlANTMetagenome_FD_109643 | JGI IMG/M metagenome (GOLD analysis project Ga0163179, IMG submission 109643) | Marine eukaryotic phytoplankton communities from the Atlantic Ocean - Atlantic ANT 2 Metagenome | ecosystem: Environmental > Aquatic > Marine > Oceanic | place: North Atlantic Ocean... | reverse complement strand
TCAATGGTATAGGGGAATCCTACCCATCGTCTGTGTTTTCGGATCGCAAAGTGCCCACCGCTCAGATCATCATCATCGGCAATGAGATCTTGACCGGCAAATATGCCGATCAAAACGGTCCATACCTGATTCATCGGCTGCGCCAACTTGGCGTCGACGTCGTCGCAATTCACACCATCCCAGATGTGATCGAAACCATCAGTGACCATATCCGACGCGCCAAAGGCGCCGTGGACTGGGTGCTGACCACCGGCGGCGTAGGACCGACACACGACGACGTGACGATGCAGGCGGTTGCGGCGGCCTTGGGTGTCCCGCTCAAGCCCGACAAAGACCTCCAAGAAAAGATGCAAGCGCGGTTCGGCCAACCCCTCTCCGCAGGTTTCGAACGGATGACCAACCTGCCCGAGGGCTGCGCGTTGTGGTGGGAAGGAGACGTCGCCTTTCCGCTGGTCGTGTGCGAAAACGTCCTTGTGTTTCCTGGCGTGCCCTTTCTGCTACAGCGGAAATTCGAAGCAATCGCGTATCGACTGGGTGGCGAGCCGGTGCAAACGCGACGGGTGATGCTCAACGCAAAGGAAACCGACATCGCCTTCGCGCTTGAAGCCATTCAGAACGCAAACCCGGATGTCGCTATTGGCAGCTACCCCCGGCGCAACGAAACAGGCTGGTTCATCGTACTGACGATCGAGAGCCGTGACGAAACGGCCCTACAGACGTGTACAGCGACCATCGAGAACGCGTTCTCCACCTACGTGATGGACGCCGACTGACAGGTCAGTCAGCGGTCGCGCGGTCGAACAACGCCAACGTCTTCACAGCCAGGGTGGAGAGCGCATAGTCCTCGCGCCTGGACGGGCGAACCCAAGCACTGTCCGTGTAATGCGCCAAAGAGAGCGGATCCGAGATTTCGATCCGAAACAGCCGTGATTTCCATGCCAGGTGAGTGAACTGATGCTGGACCTCACCGAGCGCGGAAAACTCTTCGGCCTCTACCCCAAGTCGCTCTCGCAATAGGCGCGTCAAACCAGCGCGATGAGACTCCCCCGTCATCAGACGCACACTCGGCAAACCCCAGAGCCCGCCAAGGAGCCCCGTAGACGGGCGGCGCACCAGCAATAAGCAGTCATCACGAACCCAAGCGACAGCTACAGCCGGGGTGCGTTTCTGACGTTTTCTCGGGGCCTTGGTGGGTAGAGAAAGCGCACGGTTTTGGTCTCGCGCTTTACAACCGAACGCCAACGGACAGTCACCACACGCCGCCACTCTCGGACGACAGACGGTGGCGCCGATATCCATCAAAGCCTGATTAAAATCGCCAGGACGATCCGTCGGTATCAGCTCTCGAACTGCTGCCTCGATAGCTCGTCTACCGGCAGAAGACTTAGGTAGGGCCTCAAAAACGAAGAGCCGAGAGATCACGCGCTCAATATTTCCATCCACAGCGGGTTCAGGCTGACCGAGCGCGATGCTCGTGATGGCCCCCGCGGTGTATGGCCCGATTCCGGGCAAGGCCTGCCAACCCGCGCGATCGGTAGGAAAGGCACCAAGCGCCACGATCTCCTTCGCCGCGCGATGTAGATTCCGGGCGCGTGAGTAGTAGCCTAAACCCGCCCACAACGAGAGGACATCGTCCTCGCCCCCTGCTGCCAGCGACTCCACCGTAGGGAAGCGCGCCATGAACCGCTCAAAATACCCAATCACCGTCTCTACCTGCGTCTGCTGCAGCATGATCTCGGAGATCCAGGTACGATAAGGGCCCGGTACGCTTCTCCAAGGCATCACACGCGCCTGTGCGTCGTACCATTCCAGTAAAGCGCGCGTGAGAAGTGAAGACATCTGAGAATTCCGGGTCAGTTTCGTCGCGACAGGGTATCCCGAAAACGTCATGTACGGTCCCCCACCAGACCCTCGCCAGATCCCCGTAGGCGTCGCGATCTTCGACGCCCCGGAATTGTACCTGGCCTGCTTCGCGATCGGCGCGGTCTTCGTGGTGGCAGGGCTCCGCATTCGAAGCCTGGCCCAGGCGGGCAGAGCGCTGCTGGTGATCGTAGGGCTGGTCTTGGGACTGACAGCCCCACTCGCAGTGTGTCTAAACGACACCGTTTACGGCGCCTGGCCCACGATAGACAAAGCGGGAAGCTTTCTTTTCTACCAAGACGGCGTGCACCGCAGACTGCTCATGGCCCCCTTCGAATCCCTCCACGACCCCGCGGTTCAGTTGATTGGGGTCCATCTGGGTCACTTGTGGGTCACCGAATTCTTCGACCTATTCTTCAGTGCTCATGGCGCGTTCAATGTCCAGGCTATCCTCTACCCCTCTTTAGGGTGGTTTTGCGCTTGGCTGCTTCTTCGAGAACTAGGCAACCACCCACGGGTCGCCTTGGTGTTCGCGATGCCTTTTGGGATGGGCCTGCACGTCTTTCGAGATCTGAACTGGTACACCATCGAAAAGACCGCGGTGTTCGGCATCCCACTCTTTCTTTGGGCGGTGGTCAAAGCACGCCAGACGCAACGGAAGTGGTTGTGGGCTGTTGGCGCGACCATGCTCTTATGCGCCTGGCTCAACTGGTATCTATTCCTAGTCAATGGCGCGGTGGTCTTCATCTACGCCCTATGCCTACGGGACCGACACGCCTTGGAAGCGCTCGGCGCGGCGGCAGCCGGCGTCATGCCTCTCGTGCTCTATCAAGCCTTCTTGCTACAAGACGCGGGCGCACTCTCGGATCCCGAACGCTTCATCGCCGAGCGTGCCGCGCTCGATACGCTCTCATTTTTTCCGCCAGCCTGGAACCGTCTTGAGGGACACCGCGCGCTTAATGTCATCGCGCTGGGACTCGGTCTGATCGGGCTTTGGAGAAGTCGAAAACAACCCCGCACTAAGCTCGCGTTCGTCATCATCTGCATACTTACAATCTTCGCGACAGGTCCATATTGGTGGGGAGACGCGGCGAGCGGTTTTCCGAACCCCGCCTACCACGCCGCGCTCAATATCGTCCCGGGATTTTGGCGTATCGCTAAGCCTGAATTCTTCTTTGAAGGGGCCTGGTTACTGCTGCTCGCTTTAGGCGCCCAGACCTTCTCCCACCGCAGCCCCACCCACCGCGACATCACGTGGCTGATGGCGCTATTCATCGCCGCCTGGCTGCTATCGGTACGGGGTCACCCGGCCTACCCAAGCTTCAACCAGCCCGTTGAAGTAGAACTTTCTGACGATTGGGCGGACCGAGTGTTCGCCCCACCGGGTTAGATGCCCGGTCTCGCGAGAGGACAAATGGATTCCAGCGATCACAGCACCGGGCACACACTGGCCCGAATACCTGGCATCTCGGCTCCGAAAGGCCCCGTGGTTCTCTGCATTTTGGACGGTGTTGGCTGGGGAAGGCGTGACGATGGAGACGCTGTATACGTCGCCAACACCCCACATATAGATCAGCTTTTCGCCTCATCGCCCAACCGCCTCATCAGCGCGCACGGAACCGCCGTCGGGCTCCCGTCTGACGCGGATATGGGCAATAGCGAAGTCGGACACAACGCACTGGGGGCTGGTCGCGTATTCGATCAAGGGGCAAAGCTGGTCGACGAAGCCATCGAGACGGGCTCGATGTTCACGAGCGAGATCTGGTCTTCGCTCACAGAGCGCCGCTGCCTTCACTTCATCGGCTTGCTCTCTGACGGCAATGTACACAGTCACATTGATCAGCTCTTTGCGATGATTAAGCGCGCCCATCACGACGGTGTAAAAACTCTCCGAGTGCACGTGCTCACAGACGGGCGCGACGTCACCGAGCGATCATCACTCGATTACATCCGGCCACTCGAGGCTCTCCTACGCACATGTTGTGACTCAGGAGCCGACTATGCGATCGCATCTGGTGGTGGGCGAATGCACATCACCATGGATCGCTATGAAGCGGAATGGGCCATGGTGAAACGCGGGTGGGACTGCCACGTGCACGGTGTCGGCCGCCCATTTCATAGCGCCGAAAAAGCGATCACGGCCCTCTATGAAGAGGACCCGTCCATCAACGACCAGTTCTTGCCGGCCTTCGTGATCGTTGACGATGCGGGCGTACCTAAGGGACGGATCCAAGACGGTGATGGCGTGGTGTTCTTCAACTTCAGAGGCGACCGCGCACTCGAGATCTCCCAAGCCTTTGAGGGTCGACACCTGCCAAGCGCGTTCGACCGCACCGGTCCGGCAGGAGAAGCGCCTCCTGAAGTCCTCTATGCCGGGCTGATGCAGTACGACGGCGATCTGCTTGTGCCACACCAATACTTGGTAGAGCCCCCAGCCATAGACCGCACATTGGGCGAGTTCCTAACCGCAGCCAAGATCCCCTCTTTCGCGATCGCCGAAACGCACAAATTTGGACACGTGACCTACTTCTTCAACGGCAACAACTCGCAGCCCTTCGATACCTCCCTGGAGACGTGGCGAGAGGTCACGAGCCGACCAGGCGCTATCGAAGCGGCACCGGAAATGCGCGCTTTTGAAGTCGCGGAAGCCACCAGCGAAGCGATTCGATCCGGTAAATACGGACATGTGCGCCTTAATTACGCGAACGGCGACATGGTCGGACACACAGGCGACTTCGATGCGACCGTACGCGCGATGGAAATCGTCGACGACTGCGTCGGGAGACTGGTCAAAGACGTCCGAGATAGCGGCGGCGTGTTGCTCCTTACTGCCGATCACGGCAACGCGGATCAGATGTTTGAGATCGACAAAAAAACGCAGGGCTACAAAACGTTCGAGACCGGTAAGCGGCAGGTAAAAACTAGCCACACTCTGAACCCTGTACCCTTCGTACTTTTTGATCCGAGCGGCCGCCTCCAGCTTGAAACGAGCAGTCCCGCAGGCCTCGGCAACGTCACCGCCGCAGTGCTCACAGCAACCGGACTGCAGCCCCCTGAAGACTACCTCTCTTCTCTGGTGTCCATCACGCCTTAAGGAATGAGCATGCCCGTCCCGACTATTGACCTTCGCAGCGACACCGTCACCCGTCCCAGCGCCACCATGCGTAAAGCGATGATGGACGCGCCAGTCGGAGACGATGTCTTAGGCGATGACCCCACCGTTCAGCGACTCGAAGCAATAGCAGCGGAGCGTGTTGGCCACGAAGCGGCCCTGTTCATGCCAAGCGGCACCATGACCAACCAAGTCGCTATCCGGTGCCATACACAACCTGGGGATCGTCTTCTGCTGGAAGCTCAGAGTCACCCGTACTTGTACGAAGCCGGAGGGCCCTCCGCGATCTCCGGTGTACTGATCGCTCCTATCGCCGGAACCCACGGCATTTTGAATCCGGAAGACGTCGCAAACGCCGTCCCACCGGAAGATGTGCATTTCGCCCCCGCGACGCTGCTCTGTATTGAAAACACCACCAACCGTGGTGGCGGACGCCCTTACCCCACTGAAACCCTTGAAGCCCTACACCGCGTAGCGGCTAAAAGCGCGCTAAAGACACACCTCGATGGCGCCCGCTTGTTCAACGCCGCTGTGGCTCAGGATGTCAGCGCGGCGTCTATAGGCGCCCCATTCGACAGTGTAAGTTTCTGCCTGTCCAAAGGCCTGGGTGCTCCCGTGGGCTCACTGCTTTGCGGGAACAAAGACTGGATTCACACCGCGAGACGGGTGCGAAAAATGCTCGGTGGCGGCATGCGCCAATCTGGGATTTTGGCCGCTGCCGGAATTTATGCGCTGGAACACAATGTAGATCGCCTCGTGGACGACCACCAACACGCTGAACAGCTCTGGGCCGGGCTTACCGCCCAAGGCTGGCAAGCCGAGAAACCGAATACGAATATGGTCTACCTGACCGTAAATGATGCCGCATCGCTCGCCGAAGACCTGATGGCCGAAGGGGTGCGTTGTATCGCGCTCGCGAAAGACCGAATCCGTTTGGTCACCCACCTCGATGTGGGACAAGGCGATATCGAGCGAGCGCTCTCGAGCTTCGAGCGTCTCCGCCCTAAGCAATAAGACAGTCTATCCGCAGTCCAGCGTTCGCTTAAGCCCTTCCAGTACGTCGACACGCTCGAGAGGGTCTTCTCCACGCACTCGCGTCATCATGCCGAGAATGAAATTCACGGTCTCGACGTTCATGACCATATTGGGGTCCAGGGTCGCCAGATCCGGCCCATCTGGAAAGTTCAAGGGACAGACATCCCAAACCAGCGGCTCGCCCACTTGAATTGGTAGCCCGTGCGACCGACAAATCATCGGTCGCGCTTCATACACGCGACACGCTCCAGACCGGTCCAATAGCGGACAACGTACGTCTTTTGTTTCCTTGGTCAGTCGCGCTTTGATGGCCGCCTTATCCACATCTGGGAGCTCCCGAACGGCCTGATCGATACGCTCAAACTCTAAGGGCAACACGGTCAGATGGACCTCGCAACACTTGCTACAGCCAGACCGGCAGGTCAGCGCTCCTGGATACGCCGAAGTGACACGCTCATGAAAGGCGTCCACTTTCGCGGCGAGTTGTTCATATTGCCCTGTCATCTTCTTCCCAAAGCACTCAGCAAAAAGGCCCGCGTTGCCGCGGGCCTTCGTTGATTCGCCGACGTTAATCAGTCACAGTTCGCTGCAGCGGCGTAATCAATCTGTACAGTCTCACCCTCTTCCGGGATGTTGGAAGAGAAGACCACAGCGTTGTTGGGCTCATCGAAAGACCAACCATTGCTACGTTGTGAGCCGTCTACATAAACAACGATGCTGTCTTCAACTGCGGTGTGTGAGAGTTCGAAGTCGGTGAGCTGAACCGATGCATCTGCCAACGCTTCCATGTTGTTGGACCAGTTGGAGCAGATCGAGAGGAACACACCACCGGTCGCCGAAACGGCCTCGTAGTAGCCTGTACCGGCATCAGCGGTAGAACAACCGCCGGGATAGTCGCCCGCGATAGCTGAGAAGCGCACGTTGGAGCTCGATCCCTTCTTGGCGATCACCGCGTTGACGTAGCTGCTCCAAGAAGCTGGGCTCTGTTCCGGCTCATCACTGACCATCACGATGTGAAGCAACGCGTCTTCACGCATGAAGCCATAGTTACATTCACCTGGGTCGGTGTTTTCGACGCCAGCAGCGGTGACATAAAGCCCCGCTTCGGTGTACCAGCCACCACCTTGCTTCACAGCGTTCGCGAAAGTGTTTTGGTAGTTGTTGGTGCTCGCCGTAAGGACGCCGCTATTGTTGCAACCGTTGTCGTCGTTGACAACCGAGACCTGCCAGTCCGAGGTGTAGCTCGAAAGCTGACTGATGAAGGTGTTGAAGTTGTTTCCAAGGCTTGCCTGATCGTCATCCATCGAACCGGACTGGTCGACGAAGAACATCAAGTCGACGGGCGGGTCGCCAGAAATCTCCCAGAGATCGCTGAACTCACCGGCATAAGCGCCTGTACCGTACTGCTCCCCGATGTCTTGGCCACCGGGGGCGTCGTGGATGACCGTAAGCGACGACTCATGCGTTTGGTCATCACCGGGCTCGAAGTACACGCTGACGGTCTCAAACTCGCCGGGCTCAAGCGTGACCGGCAAGGAGATCCCAGAGGTATCGAGGTCGAAAGTCGCCCCACCAGCGAGCGAAACACCGTCGATCGTAAGCGTGTCATAGCCCACGTTCACGAGGTCAATAAGGCCTTCGCCAGGGCATCCTACATAGGTCGTGCCGAAGTCATAAGGGTCAGGGTCAATTTGAAGGTCTGGTACAACGCCTTCGCCGACCAACTCAACCGAGGCCTGCGGGGTGTACTCGTCGTTACTGGCGACGATAACTTCGGCCCACTGCTCATCCGCGCCGTAAGGGGTAAACTGCACCTCGATCTCTTTGGTCGCGGATGGGGCGAGCATGAACGAGGTCTCGGATGTAAGGATCGTGAAGCCCTCTACACCGTTCTGAATCGACATGTACTCCACATCAAGGTCGCCACCACCGATGTTTTCTACGGTGAACGTCTCAATCGCCATCTCATCCCGCCCAAGCGAACCGAAGTACACCGTCTCGGGGCTCACCTTGATCTGCGGGTCGAGCGGCCCGTAGCTACCATTGGCTCCGTGCAACTCGTAGTCAGTACATCCCACGGCGATCATCGCAAGCAGGGGAAGGTAGCTTCGGTTCATAGTGTTCTCCGTAAAGTCGTGTGCTGGGCGGCACAGCGTATGGTCTATTTAATCGCGAGAAATGCAGATTTCGTGCCAGGCCTAATTCCCCTCGGTTTTAGGGCGCATACGCGCTTTGGGGAGGGGGGCTGCGACAAAAATGCCGCGGCGAACTGCGACTTCTCTCGTTACTTGGGGTAGGTCTACCCCAGCTTGCGCGCAAAGCCGAACAAAGACTCTGAACAAGTCCTTGACATATGTATGCTCACGCCCAGCTGTCTGGACGCCATTTCGTCGGGAAAGTGATCCCGGAAACTGACCGCTAAAGCAGGGCAGCCACAGTCTCTCGTTCGCCCAACAATTCGGCCGCACTGGCGTCAATGCCCTCGCGACGGGCAGCATCAATTTCAAGCCCCGTCACGACGGATACGCTTCCATCGGCAATCTCGACAGGCATGCTGAAAATAATCCCAGCGGGAACGTCATAATGGCTGCCGTCGGAGTAAATACCCGCAGAGTTATAGTCACCAGCATCCGTTCCTTGGAACCATGAGCGCATGTGATCTACAGCTGCGCTTGCGGCACTCGCAGCACTCGAAGCTCCGCGCGCGTCAACGATAGCCTTGCCGCGGGTAGAAACGACCTTGCGGAAGTCACCGTCGAGCCATGCAGCGTCTGCGAGGTCCGTAACGGCCTTGCCACCGATGGTCGCCTGGCGGTAATCCGGCACCATGGTTGGCGAGTGATTGCCCCAGATAGACATTCTGCGCACGTCGCCCGGTAGACCACCGATCTTGTTGGCCAACTGGGCCTTGGCACGGTTTTCGTCGAGCCGTGTCATGGCGTGGAAGCAAGTGGGGTCCAAACCTGGCGCGTTCTTCAGCGCGATCAAGCAGTTCGTATTGCAGGGATTACCCACAACCAACACCTTCACACTCCGGCTCGCGACGGCGTCGAGCGCCTGCCCTTGCGCGACAAAGATCGGCCCATTGGCGGCGATAAGATCGGAACGCAACATCCCAGGCCCGCGCGGTCGAGATCCAACGAGGAAGACGGCGTCTGCGTCCTTGAAGGCGACGTTCGCGTCGTCGGTAATCTCAATGCCGTGAACCAACGAGAAGGCGGCATCAAAAAGTTCCATCACGACGCCTTCCAACGCCTTCATCCCCGGGGGGATTTCAAGAAGCTGTAGGATGACCGGCTGATCCTTACCGAAGCAGTCGCCAGAGGCGATACGGAACAAGAGGGCATAGCCGATGTTACCGGCTGCACCCGTGACGGCGACGCGAATGGGCTGCTTCATTGGAAATCTCCTAAAGAATGGCCGGGGGTGTAACGCTGCGTCAGGCAGCACGCGACCACCATTACGCAGTTTCTGTACGTTTGCAGACGTGCCCCGAATGGACGATAAGCGTTGACCGAAAGCGAAGAAGGATTTACCGGTCCGAAATCGGAGATTTGTCATGTCGTTCTGCTTTCGTGTCCTTCCCGCGCTTGCCGCCACACTGCTCGCCTCCGCGACGCTTATCCCCGCCACGGCGGAAGCTTGCGACGCGCGAGCACTAAAGAGCGAACTCAATAGCGCGAGTCCACACACTGCCGGCAGCGTTTACAAACGCCTCGCGGCCTGCAACGCCGCGAGCGCGAAATCACTGGCCAAGGCAACATTCTCCCGCCTGCTCCCCGGTGAGAGCGCCAACGAAGCCGCGATCGCTGCCATCGGAGCTGGAGCTGGAGATGTCGTCGCTGCTTGGGTAGATTCGCAACAGTCCGACGAACGCGCACGGACAATCAAAGCGCTCGGCAAGGCCTGTGGAAATGACCCGGCGGTAGCCACCTTTTTCGTAGACACTCACAGCCGACTCGGCGAACAATTCTGGTCTCAACGCTGGCACGCGGGTCTGCGCACCTGCAGGACACCGCCGATTCAAAGCCTACTGGCTCAAGCTGTGTCGAAAAAATGGCGTGACTCAACCCAATTCTCTTCAGTCGTCGAGATCTTCGCACGCAACCTTGGCGCTCAAGCGCTACCGACACTTGAACGCTTGGCGACAAGCGGAGATGACGAGCAAGCGCTCCTGATCGTAGGGGTGTTTCCAGACGCAGCAGGCGTCGGCTCAATGGATGGTACGAACCAAGAGGCTGCGACGGCTGCGGCGGAGTCAATAGTAAAGCTCGCGCCAGAGCTCGACATAAAGTCCCTTGAGCAAGCGCGAATCAGCCTTCAGGCGCTCGACGCCACACCGAAAGCCGACGCGCTAGCGAGCGTCCGCTACAAAGACGCCCTACAGGCAAACGGTACCCTGAGGTGGGGAGTGATCGCTGTCGAAACGGCGACTTGCAAGAACGGCAAGACCCAGCTCGGACTCCACGGCGGAGTAGCTGTTGAACCAGGCAAAAAATGGGCTGACCAAGTTGAGACGCCAATACGCGCTGCGATTGAGGCCAGTTGGCCACTGGAATTGGCTGCGAAATGCAAGGGCACACAAAATATTGAGGTGCTGGTTTCTAATGCACCCCTGAAAGATGATGCGGCCTTCGCCGAGTGGAAGAAGAGCGAATGGAAGACCCTCACAAAACGAGACAACGACAAGTTGCGTGAATTCGAGGGCACCGAACTCCAACTTCCGTAGGTCGAATGCAGATCAGGCGAACAAAAACCAAACGATGGGCGCTACTGTGTGTCTTCGCAGCATTCAGCTACACCAGCACATCGCAAGCTTCTGATCCCAACCACCCGCATGAACATCAGGGGTTGTTAAGTCCGATCACCACGGCGCCGACTGCGCTCCCACTCACCCCTACCGAACGCGAAACGCTACGCGCCGGTG
>Ga0163179_10003328_pt1 | contig 10934 bp, 6 predicted proteins | sample AtlANTMetagenome_FD_109643 | JGI IMG/M metagenome (GOLD analysis project Ga0163179, IMG submission 109643) | Marine eukaryotic phytoplankton communities from the Atlantic Ocean - Atlantic ANT 2 Metagenome | ecosystem: Environmental > Aquatic > Marine > Oceanic | place: North Atlantic Ocean... | reverse complement strand
GCCAGCCCATATATCCACCGCCTTTAGGGTATAAAAAGAACCCAGAAATAAGCAGGCTGCACTGGGGGTAAACCAAGGAAAGTTCCCTTACTATCGGAACTAGCCTGTTTCTGGCGACATTCAACCTTGTAAGGCACTTGTCGTTAGCTCTGTCTATGTCCCCGACCTTCCTCTTAATCCTTTCAAGGGCTGCCTCAGAGCAAGCATCTTGAGCCCTAGCTTCGCTAACATCCTTTACCTTATTGTCCTGAAGTGGCCAGTTGCCACCCATAATGGTCTTTAGCTTTTCTGGCACAATAGTCGTGCTCTTCATTCTAGGGGTGTCAACCTCCCACGTAAAAGCACTCGCGCTCTGAAGCCCTTCTGGTTCTTCAGGTAAGCTCAGCCTGTCTTCTACCCCGATGGGCTGCAGGTATTTATTGAGGTTAATCATATCATCTCAGGAGGCATTATGTAGTCTATCTCTTCGAGGGTCTTAACCTGACCCCAGTCTATTCTTTCTGTTACGTCTCTTAGCAGCTCTTTTTCCTCTTCAATTTTTTCAATTAGCTTTTCATTCTTAGAGCAATAAGCATTAAATTGCTGCCTGTCCAAGTCCTTAAACAGCGCGTCTCTTCTCTCTCTAAGCTGTTTCAGCTTTATCTCTTTTGCCTGATCTAAGTCTACATACACGCTCCCATCATCTGACAGCCTCCAAGCCTCAAAGTAGTTCCCCTTAGGGTCGTCCTTAACAGGGCTGTCCCCTACTTTAATGGCCCCCTCTGGAACCCTGTGCATATACGATTCATCTGGGATGCTAACCATCCCCACCGGACAGCTACAATCCGCATTCTCTGGCTTGTCTGCTAACCTGTAAAGGTAGTGCAACATTTATTAACTCCCAAAAAACACCACAGAAACATCCGTGTCGTCGCCGTGGGCATCCCAGTTCTCATCTCCATTAGACTCAGCCCCGTCCCAGTGGGCTCTCTCTACGGTAAGCACAGCCTTACCGTCCCCTCCAGACTCTACAGAGCTTGCAACTTTGATAGCCGGAGAAACAGTAAACGACTGAGCCCCGCCCGTTCCGTGGGCAAACCCAGAATGAGACGCAACAACAACAGGGCTAGCAGTAAAGGTTACGTTAGACGTTGTGACAATGTAGTTCCCCGCGCTGCTCCTAGACACGCTACAATTATAGGACTGAGCTGCGGTGCCTGTTGACCCAGCAAACCTCACCCAAGCCTTCGCCATCCCGTCTGTGGCGGCTGCCGTAGGATCAACCTCCGATGCCGCCGTGACCCTGCCGTAGGCGTCTACGGTAAATGTTGCGTGTTTGGTAGCTGACCCATAAGTATTCGCAGTAACGCCTGACGCTGGCAGCGCCGTATCGGCTGCACTTGCTCCTACTGGGATGGGGACTGGCTTCCAAGCTGACCCGTCGTGCCAGTACCAGCCAAGCACATTGTCACTGCTATCCAGCTTGCACCATATCTTGCTCTCGTCTGCGCTGCCTGCCGCTGGTGTGCTAGCACTAGCAAAGAACAAAGCCCCGTTATTAAAATTTACGTTGGTTGCGTTGATGAACGCTTGAAGCGTAGCCTGCCAGCCTGTGTGGCAAAAATTGCTGTCTAGCGTGCCCGCAGATAATGTTACGTCTCCACCTGTTGTTATAGCCATTGTTATACTCCTGCTGCTGTATTAGTTACGTTGCCGTCACACTGAACCGCAAGCGATTTGGCCGCGCTATCAATAGCGTCAACCTCTTGGTAGGGCTCTTCCTGCGTCTCTCTGCACCCGATCCTTACCATTTTAAGCCGTGCGCTCCCAGTCCATTCAATCCTAAAAGCAAATTCCCAGCCGTAATTGAACGGCTTGCCTGACGCCTCCTCGATAGTCTCTTCCGGCATACCAATCCTGAGCCGTGGCCTGTACTGAGGCAGGTACGTTTGCGGTATGTAGCCAGTAGTTGATCCGTCTGGGCAGGTAGTTGACACGTCTGTGCCACAATCTTTGTACTTAGCGTTCACGGAGAAGGACTGCCAAGAAACCCACATAGGGTACTGGTCAGGCCTAAAGTAAGCACTGAACGTATTGGCTCCACCTGTCACCTTATCAACCCACAGGTCAGCAGACTCAAGCGACTTGGCCGCGCCAAGCTGGCCGAAGTTAAAAGACGCAGACTCAACAGCACTTTTAATCTTGTTATAGATAGGCTCTCCGTCAGTAGACCCTCCGCTAGTGTCGTAGTCTTCGTCAAATATCTCAGGCGAGGTGTCCGGCATTACCTCCCACATCTCGGTGATGCCTGAGCTTCCTGCCCTGCCAAACGCAAAACACCGCTCAACATAGTTGTGCATTCCGGTTATGAGTTGCATCCACTCGACGTTAACAGTTGCCGACGATCTGGTTATGTCTAGCTGCCAGTAGCCGTCGTAGGCTGCCGGAGACTTGTTAGTCATACTAGATATAGAGTCAAAGTTAAGAACAACCAATCCCCTAAAGCCCGCCCCCTTAGTGTGGTCGAATGAGGACTTCGTAGTTAGCAGGTATCTGTTGTCAAACAGGACGCCAGAAGTATATCGAAGGTATCTGGGGTCGTCGTCTGCTAGCACGGACTGAACCTCCTTTGAGATAGGGGTGTTTCCGTACTGGCTAAAATCACGCACCGCCTGCACCAAGCTGCGTATGCCGTCCTTAGCGCGGAACATAACGTCTCCGTTTGCAAGCTCCGTGCTGAACTGAGACATACTGCCGTTATTGATAAGGACAACCTTCTGCAGCGGGTCAGTGGCAGCAAACCAGTCATAGCGATCCGCTGGGACGGTAACGCTACACGCTCCGTTTTGGGTAAACACAAGCAACTCCCCTTGCCCTAAGGCTGTGTTGGGCGCGTGTGTGAACTGCATAGCTGTAATGTCACCGGAGCCCAGCGGAACGCGGAATGCCCCACCTCCAGAAATGTAATCATTCTCGGTAAAGCTAAGCACGCCGCTTGGGCCGTTCGCTATATCACCAGCAACATAGTTTGAGCCCTGCGCCACCCATAGCCTCCCGTGCCCGAACGCCATCGGCCCTGAGCCTTTTGGCACTTCCTTCTTCTCAGCGTCTGCGTACCTGCTCCCGTTAAACGGATCGTATATGAACGGGTTATGTACCCCGTCCTGTATAACGAGATAGTTCTTAACTTGATTCTCCTTACACTGAACCATCCAGACGCGCTCGCCGTCTGCGTCTAGGTCAGCCCCGCTGGTGATGTCGTACACTCTCCAGCCAGAAGGGTCTCGCGGCGGGTTAATGCGGTAAACCTTGCCGCCAGAAACCGCTACAATGTAGCCCTCATCGTCGGACTCAGTAAACCAAGTGGCCCCTTGGAACTTGTTGTTTAGAAAGGCGTAAGCATCTGAGGAGCTAGTGGTTGCGTCCTTAACCTTAAGCCTCTTAAACGAGGGGCGAGTTTTAGCAAAGCCACCCCTAAAGGTGATGTTCTCAGAATAAGAGCACTGATTGGAGCTAATAGACGATGGACTCCTGCCTGAGTCCATACCGCCTACCAGAGTAGTAAAGCCGTCTGATAATCTTCCTCGGTCTGCTATCATGTCTTCATTATCCAGTTAACAACTAAGTACGGCTGCTTAACATCAAGCTTCTCAATCATTGCCTCACCAGCTAGCCCCGTAAACCCAGAGATAGAGCCGCCACCGAGGGATGTGGTTAACTCGCCGTCATCTGAGTCAGCCTCTACCGGCGTGTCTGTTGCGCCTGTTGCATTTAGGTACACTATGTTTTGCTGGTTGCCAGTAGAGCTATCAATTTTGTGAGTGTGCCGAAGCGATTCCTCCCCCGACTCCCCGCCTGTGATTTTGTGAACGTGGTTTAGCGATTCCTCTCCCGAATCCTCGCCTGTGATTTTGTGAACGTGCCGAAGCGATACCGACACCGAAGTCCCGCCTGTGACTTTGTGAGCGTGGTTTAGCTCATACTCAGAGCTAGTAACAGTCACGTTATCTAATGAGTGAACGTGATCTAGCTGCTGCTCATTGCTAGTAACAGTCACGTTATCTACATCTAATGAGTGAACGTGGTCTAGCTCGTGCTCGTTAGTCACCACAACCGCCTCGTCCGTGGCCATAGAATGAGTATGTGAAAGACCCTCTAGGCCGTGCTCGTGGCTTGGCGCAGCCGCTATTCCGCCAGACAAACCGCCAGTAACAGACCCAGATAAGCTGCCATCAACTGACCCCGATACGCTGCCATCAACTCCCCCAGTTAAAGTGGGGGCCGTGTAATCAAGACTGCCAGCGTTAAGAGTGGGGGCAACGTATTGAACAGCAAGGTTGCTGTCGTCAGTCCAGCTAGTGACCATACCATCGGTCAGGACTTGGTGGTCGTGCGGAAGAACTGTTTCGTAATAAAAGTGACCGTGGTCATTGAATCCGTCATCGGGCGTGGATTGCGAGTTTGTGTTGTAGCTGTGGAGGGTGCTCATCGAGCTGTAAGTCCCCTGATACGCGCTAGACGCCGCAATCGCGGTGTACCTATCGGTAAAGTTGTGAGTACCCCCAGTGGAATCATAAGCGCCTGAGGTCATTTGAAGATCATCAGACTCATCATAATCTACACCAGTGTCTTCAGTGAACGAATCCGGCGCAAAGGCGACACTTCCGTCAACGCTGCCTATTAAATCCGCATCCCCATTGGTGTTAAGGGAGGGTGGGACGAAAGCAACAGCCCCTGTAGTAATGGCTAGGTTTTCGTCAATACTAACATCTAAGGTATTATCTATGCTAACATCTAAGGTATTATTTATGCTAACGCCTAAAGTGTCACCCGCGTGCGCGTGGGCTCCAGCGTGCGTTGTCGATGGCGTGCCCGCGAATCCGTCAAGCCCCCCTCCTGATTGCGGTTCCCCAGCCAATGACGAATTCCAAACTGCTGGGTTGTCGGAATCCTGAATGTTGTTAAGCCAATCATTTGGGGTAGCTCCGCTATAAACAATAGCATTGGCCCCTTGGGTTGCATCGTCCCCAACTAGAAACTCTTCGTTGCTATCGCCCGCGTCCCCCCTGATAACTCCATAATGCCTGTGCTTGAGGTCGGAAGCCACCCAAGAGCCACTGGAGTCCACCTTAGGGCCGCTAGTTACGGTAGACGACAAATCCAATGTGGGGTCGTGGTCGTGAGTGAGGTCGGAAGCCACCCAAGAGCCACCGGAGTCTACTTGGGGGCCACTGGTTACGGTAGACGACGAATCCAGTGTGGGGTCGTGGTCGTGAGTTAGATCGTTTGCGTTATTGTCAATGTAGCGTGTGTCCCCATCTGCGTCGTAGCTGATAAGGAACGGGTCGCTTGTCGTAAAATCAATGCCGTGTGAGTGGCTCAGAGAATTTGTCTCGTCGTCAACCGCACCAGAAGCGTCAACTGCGTAGGGGTCGCTTGTCGTAACGTCAATGCCGTGTGAGTGCGACAGAGTGGTTACGTTGGCGTCAACCGCTCCAGAAGCGTCAACTGCGTAGGGGTCGCTTGTCGTAAAATCAATGCCGTGTGAGTGGCTCAGAGAAGTTACGTTGGCGTCAACCGCGCCAGTTGTTTCGTCAACTGAGTAGGGGTCGCTTACCACAACGTCAATCGAGTGCGTGTGCGGCGCAACGCTTAAAGAGCCCCTAGCGTGCGTGTGGGACGGAACTGTATGAGAGTGCTCGAATGTCTCTGACTCGATGCTGTGGCGGTGTTCCGGTAGATGTCTTTCAGTCAGCTCTTTGCTGACATCTCCACCCTTTGCTCCTGCTGAAAGGCTTCCTCCAAATTCTTCAAAGTAATCTGGGGTTCCAGCACCTACCGGAACACGCCCAGCTAAGTTTGGTACATTAAAAGTCCCAGCCCCGCCTGTCTGCCCAAACTGAGTGCCTATAGCTCCAAAAAGCCGAGGCTGCTCTATGGTTGTATAAGATGTGCCGTCGCACATCACATACCCTTCTGGGGGAGCCGAGGCCATCCACATAAAAATAGCTCCCGTGGGAACCGTCGCAGCAGACTCTTGCCTTCCAGTTAGGTCTGCTATCGGCATCGCAGGGTAATCTGCGTACTGCATCTTCAGTACGCCGCCCTCAGCAAGGTACATCTGGGCTCTATTGGCCCCGATCTGCTTGCCCGTGCCGCCCTGTGAAATAGACAAAGCTCTGTTCTTCTCCCACTCGGAGCTTTGCTCTGCCATTACGGCCCTTGTCCCACCAAAAAAAGGCATATGCTAGCACTTCCACTTACGCAGAGCTAAGGCTTTGCGTGTAGGTTTTCCATTAGGTTTCTTCATTGGCCCCTTAACGCCCTTCATCCTAGCACAAAAAGACCGCTTGCGCGGGCCGCCCTCAGGCTGAGGTGCTTTAAGATTTGAGCCCGTGGCCTTATTATACTTCTTTCGACCAGCAGCAGTGAGGCCGCCAGTGCGACTCTTATGCTTGCCCATCTTAAGACTAACACTCTTCTTCTTAACCGCCATCAATAACCCTTTTTGCGGGGCATCTTGTTTCTAGTCATTTTTGCGCCAACCTTTTTAGCGTGCTTGGCTGCGGCTTTTTTTCCCTTCGCGGTGTACGCGAACTTCTTATTTCCTACTCTAGGCATTTTAGCTCTCCTCTGTCGAGGGTTTGTCCTTTTCTTGCTGCTGTTCCTGCTCTGCAGGCGACAAAGGCCACTCAGCCTTTACAGCATCAAAATCTTCATAGCTCTCAGCGGCCCCGAACGCAGCCTCAAGGCGGCGGCATTCGACTTTCACAGCCTCGCGCCAAGCACCCCAGTCGGCAGGCATATCGTTACTAGGCAGGTCGCGGTAGTCTGATGGGCTTAGGATTAGCCAAGCTGTCCGTTTAGCCTGCGCTATGCTATCGGCCTTCTCACGCTTTAGCGGGGCGCGAGGGGCGAGAGGAGGATCAACTGGCGTCTCCCAGCTGATGCCTTCCGCCGCCTTCTCTTCAGATGAAGCAATGCGAAGGTACGTTGCTCCAAAGTTTTTATTGTTGTGGGAAAAGGCTTTGTCCATTGGAAGGGCTCGGCCCTGTTCTGTAACGTATGGCATAAATGGTTCTTTCTGTTATCTAGCGGGCGTTTGGTTGACCGGAAAGCGGGCTCTCAGCAAAAGCTAAATACAAGTAGCTCCAGCCGTCTTTATTTGTGGTTGCTCCGTACCCTCTTAACTTAAATCCGTTAGCGGTAAAGTCTATCCAGTTTGTAGTTGAGGTTCCTTCTGCGTTGCTTGAGTCTCCAAAAATGTATTTTTTATTCGGGTTGTACCCATCTCTTTTCTTGTCCATTATCCACCATTCTTTTGAAGACCCAGACGTAGAGTATTTTTTAATGATGACAAGTGCAGGTCGAAATCCTGTGTAGATAAATGGCCCATCATTGGATTCATTCCCGACATACGTACCAAACTTACTGAAGTTTTCGACGGGAGCGAACAAGGCAACGTGACTTGTCACGCCTGCACACATAGAGTTGCCAAGCGTTATTGTCGTAGCTGTGGCTGGACTAGCAGGCCAGTAGGAGCTATCTGATGTCTGGCCGGAGCTTGAGTCTAGTGTTAGGTAATTGCCAGACGATAAATCCTTATGCCAAGCGTAATGCTCGTAGAAGTTGCCGTCGTGGTCAAACGCAATGGCAAACTCCGGTGCTGCCCCTAAGGAATGATTTAAGGTAATCGCAGAGCTAGTATATTCGGTGTCGTAATAGTTAACAATCGAAACTCCTGCCAAAGCGTTATACTTTTCCGTGTGAGGGTTTGTGTTCCCGCTAGCCCACGTCGATGAACTTCCGGTGCTTCCCAGCTTCCAACACCACGCAACATAGCGTTCAAACGTGTCTGGGTTGCTGTAAGAACCAGAACTATCGTATGCGTAATTTGTCTCCTCTGCCTCATCGACTGTGAATCCATTAGAGTTAAAGGAGCTTATGCCGTCCTCCCCCGAAGCTAAGCTGCTTCCATAGTGGCTGCCATTATCTAAGTCTACGTTTATCGCGGCTGCAGTTCCCAAAACACTATCGAACCAATAGTGTCCACTGTAGGAGCTGTTGTAATCAGAGGATAGATTGTCCCTATCCTTAATCCACACGATAGAGGGGGTGAAGTCTGTGCCAGTTATTGTTTGCGAGGCAGTTCCGCTGTATGAAGCACTGTCGTACGCGCCGTTGTACGTCAGCACGTCGAAATTATTTGTCGGGGTTAAGGTTGGGGCAGCGAGATTGCTGGTGTTGAGGCTTTTGAATCCGGTGGGCGGCGCAAAGTAGAACTCACCTTGGCTGGTGTCTGGGCTGTCGCTCCTGCTAGAGGCTCCTCCGGCAAAAGTCGGGTCTTGGCCGAAGTTGGCAACGGTAGTTCCAGCACTAGAGTGAACCTCTGAACGCAAAAGAACTGTCAGGGCATCAGTGCCAGCAGCAGTCCCGATTTCGTTGGTGCCGTTAGCTGGGTCGCCCGAACCATTCCAAGTCCCGTTGCGGCCAAACCAAACCTTCCGAGTATCAGCATCAAAGGCAACTTGAATTATGTCATCCGTAGCGGGTGTTATTCCTACATTGCTGGAGGATGAAGTGGAGTTGATAAAATACTGCCCGTTGGTGCTAGCTGCCCTTATATCGTAAGCCACAACCCCGTTGCCTTGGATTCGGCCAGAGCCATAACCATCCACCCAAAGGCTTGTGTCTCCAACCGCTACAGTTGGGTAGCCTAAAGCCTCTAGATGGAACTCTGCGTAATACTTTCCGCTAGTGACGGCAATCGTTGAGGAAAATGCTTTGCTGGGGTTGCTTCCGCCAGTGAGCGATAAGTTTCCTTCGGTTGGGTCGCTGCCGTTCGTGCCAGCTTTCTGAAGGGGATTCAACGTAGCGTAATTCTTCGTCGGCGTATCCAGCATTAGATCGTGGCCACTGACGCCTGTTGACGTAAGGTGCAGCCTGTTCCCCGAATGATCTGCTCCAATGAAAACTGGCTCTACCTCGAATGGGGCGGTGGGTGCGTCAAAGGCACCTGTGTACAGGGCAGAGCCTTTAGTCACTCTAACATCATATACCATCCCATTTATGTATGCCGTTGATGCGGTAGTGCCTCGCCCAACCTCAACTTGGTCTCCAGTCAGGCTCCACCCAGATGTAGTTCCAGAGGCCACTACTGTTCCATCGACAAACAAACGAGTGGTTGTTGTTGAGGAGTCGTAACTGACGGCGATGTGCTGCCACTGATAAGCGGTTAATGCTCCATCCGCAACAAAGCTAACCCAGCTGCCGCTAGTGTTCTTGATCCAAACTGAGAGTTCGTCATCTCTCTGCAAGAGACCCCAGCCTCCCGTGCTTCCGTAAACCTCATCAGAGAGAATGCCTCTGTAATTGCCGCTCGTGTCAACGCCGTAAGGCATAAACCATACCTCAGCCGTAAATGAGCCTGTCCCGAAAGTTAAATCACTTGAAGTGGTTGTCTGCAAGTAGTCACCTCCACCGTCAAAAAAAATCGAAGAGGCTTTGGTAGCTGGCTCGTGAGGGCCGGAAGCGTGGGTGAATGTCGAGCCAGTGACGGTAATACTGTTATTCGATGTCTCGTCGGCCAAGGAGCTATCGTTTGTGTCAGGCTGAATAAGCAGCTTAGTATGCCCTGACGTAATAGATGTGTTTACGTTAGTGTCGCTGGGGTAGACTCCGCCAGTGGACGTTAGCTTTCCGCTCGGCGGAGTAAACTCTCCAGTGTAAGCCGCTGTCCCTTTAATGATTCGGAAATCATAAACGAAGCTTTTAAGAAATGCCTCGTGGTTAACATTGTAAAATACGTCAAAGCGGGCGGTTGACCCTAAATGCGGAGTTCCATCTGTGCTGTGGTTAGTGCTTGAAGTTATGCTAGTTTTAAGCTCTCCATCAATGTACGTTTTAAGGGTGCCGCTGCTTCTCACAAACGCAATATGAAGCCACCGATTCTCAGTTAAACTGCCGCTCGCTGCTAAGGTGGTGTTGCTACCCCCAAGATACATATACAAACCGCTTCCGTCTGTGCCGAAAAAAGTGCGATTATTGTCAACCGAGTTAAAGGGCCGAAGATCACATATTGTCTTTACACCCGACAGACTTCCAAAGTTGAACCAGCCTTCGATGGTGTAGTCTCCAGTTCCAAAGGCGAAGTCAGAGGAGCCGCTTCCGACTTTAATGTAATCGTTAATCCCGTCGAAATAAAACGAGCGTTCTTCCGACGCAAAAGGGCTGGCTCTGAAAATGCTATGCCTAGCATTCCCGTACGCAGTAACAGCGATTCCGTTAGCTGAGTCTGAGACGACTGGCGAGGCTTCGTTGTGGTCGCTTTGGATCAGAAGGTCTGCTGAGTTTTTCGGCTGGTTATCGACGTGGAATCCGTTTGTGCCAAATGCTCCGGTGTACTCTTTGGGGATATAATTTCCATAGTCGCCTAGCTCTATGAAATCTGTGGGAGCCTTTGCGTGACCGTCCGTGAAGTACACATCCGCAAGAAGTCCATCGAAAGACAAGTGATAGGCAACTTGGCTAGATGTAGGCTTTACGCTCACGCCAACGTGCATCGGGTTGCCGTTTCCAACTCCGTACCTTTGGGTAGAGGAAATGGTTTCGCTAATGACCTCGCTATTATTAACGTAAACCTTTAGTGAAGAACCGTTTCGGACAAGCAGTATGTGATAAAACGCTGATGGGTCACGAAATACTGCCGTAGACGTATAACTAACATTTGTAGAATCCGTCGTAGAACGCAGCCACACCCGTAACTTACTGTCTGCGTTATGACCGAAATAAATTAGGTCTTGGCTTGAGCCGCTTGAGGCATAATATCCGGCGGTAAAGATTTCAAAAGCTTCTGAAAACTTACCCAACTTCGCCCAGCAAGAAAATGTGTAGACAGTCGATGAGTCGTGAGTAGATGTAGGGTCAATGTAGAGTCCTGAGTTGTTCCCGTCATT
>Ga0163179_10003327_pt1 | contig 10936 bp, 5 predicted proteins | sample AtlANTMetagenome_FD_109643 | JGI IMG/M metagenome (GOLD analysis project Ga0163179, IMG submission 109643) | Marine eukaryotic phytoplankton communities from the Atlantic Ocean - Atlantic ANT 2 Metagenome | ecosystem: Environmental > Aquatic > Marine > Oceanic | place: North Atlantic Ocean... | reverse complement strand
TGCTAAACCATCTTTAGCGTCTGTAGTTAAGTCATCCCCCCAAACTGTAAGAGCAATATTGTCACCAGTAAATGAAGTACTTCCGATTAATCTTTCTGATTCATCATAAGCAGCAATCTCATCACCGATAGCTGGCATAAACTCCCAAGCTGTTGTTGGAAGACCTATGGTCATATTACTACCTGTGTTTTGAGCTGTTTCATAATAAACAGTTCTGATTTCTTCAACAAAACCTAATCTTCCTGAACCAGATGGATATGAGAACATAACATCTGTTTCCATTTTAATTTGATAACCCTCTCCTGGACACATATTACCAATTGAATTCAAACCAAATGCTGGCCAATAAACATTCCCAACCTCATCTTTCAGTATTACCAATCCAGATAAATCTAACATCATATCAATGGTATTCATACAATCTTGATGTAGATAACCAATCATACCCCACCCGGTCAATATAGACAAAGAAAAATCTGATGGGATAAGATCACCATTCACTTGTAGTGTAACATTTGAATTCATTTTAGCTTGATAACCCCAACCAGGAGTTAAATCCCCAATAGAATTTAATCCGAATTCTGGCCAATAAACAGCTCCATATTGATTTTTAGCAATAATAACATTTTCAATAATTGAACTAAAAACAGATGATATATTTGGTATTTCAGGATTTATATAAGTTGACCATAAATTCCAACCTTCAGAAAGTTCAATTTCTTGTGTAGCAGAGAGCAACTCACCATTACAATCATAACCATCTTCTGCATAAATACATGAACCATCATCTATAGATGTAGATGCATCATAATTACATGCATTGAAATCTGTACATCCTTCTTCTTCATCACAAATACCATTATCATTTAGATCATTGATGCACTCACAAGCACAAGAATCAAATGTTGTACAAGATTCTTGATCAAATTCAGTCCATGTAACAAGAGTCTCATTTTCGGAACACAAACAATCTATAATCACAATATATGTCTCTAAACAATTACCATCACAATCATATCCATCTTCTGTATAAACACATGAACCATCTTCATCGGTTGCTAAAGTATCATAGTTACATGCTGTGTCATCTGTACAGCCTAGAATTTCATCAACATCACATACACCGTCATTGTCTAAATCATTATCTACTATAACTCCATCTTCACAGGTCTCACACACACCATCAACGTAAATACAAGAACCATCATCATCGGTTGCTGCATACCAATAATTACAAGCTGTTGGGTCAGTACATCCTAAAGTAGAAGTACAATTTTGATTCCAATATGGATTCCATATACTACCTAACCAATACTGATCAACTGTGTCATTTCCAACCCAAATTCCCTCAAATAAAGTTACATTATCATTACCTAATTCTCCTCCAGGACATTCCAGTTGAGCAATATAATTAACAGTACCTCCAACAACATAACAATAAGGTATTTGACAATCCCCACAATCATCTAATATCCCACAAGTTCCATCATCTTCTGTTGCCTCTAGACTATAATTACATGCTGATGGATCAGTACAACCGAAAACAGGGTCAGGACATTCTACTTCATGGAATCCTAAATATGTCCAATCATTTTGATCTAAAACTACCCACTCCGAATTAGATGTATCTGTTCCTGCTGATGAAGCCCAATCAGTATTTCCTGAATTAATGCCACATTTTCTTACTAAAGTATGATCTTTTGTTGCATCTACAATACCTGCAACATCCCAACCAGCACCAGGATCACCATTAAAATTTCCAATCCAATCTAACACAACAAAATTTGCGATTGATTCAGAATTCTGACAATCCCATTCTAAAATAGTTTCATTCCCATCAGCATCTACCCAACTACTTACACCAGCACCCTGAGCTTGACAATCATTACTATAAACAACTCCATCACAACCTGTTACAGGGTCATACAGAAATGAACAGACTGCTGTAGGGTCAATCCAATCTGGATTAATACAACAATCTCCATCACCCTCAGTAACTGTATAACTATCAACACCATAAACTAGAGCTTGACCATCATCTCCATTATGATATAATGGTGTAATATAATCCGCTTCTGCTAAGATCAAAGAATCTGCTGAACTATGAGCCACAACATAAACATCTCCAGCTGAGATAGTAGCTCCAACTGGAAAATTATTCCAATATTCATGTTGACCAACTACAGTAGGTGCATTAGATACATTTGTATATGCGTACCATGTTAAATCTACTGTTTCATCACTTGGATTAAAAATTTCTAAATACTTATTATTAGAAGAACCTTCTCCATATTCAGAATAAAATAAATTTACTGGATCTGGTAAAGTATATACACAAGAACCATCATCTTCTGTTGCTATATCAGAATAATTTAATGCTGTTGAATCTGTACATCCCAAAATTATACTTGGACAAGGAGTACAAGATTCCCAACACACTACATCAAGTATCATATCTTCTAAACCTACTACTAAGACTCTATCATTACCATATAATCCTCCTGCACATTCAGATAAATTATCAGATGACTCATACCCATTACCATCACTATCATTAAAATTGTAACCATACTCAAAACCAGATACTAGTGATATTGTATAAGTATATACCATATCCTGATTCGAATCATCCATAATATACCAATCACTTGGACTATATTCTCCATTTATCGTTGATATTCTAACTTTAATATCATTATCTTCTACAACTCCCTCTAAACCCATATCAACAGAAAAAGTTACATCTACTAAACATGAAGTACCATCACCATCACAAATACCACAATCATCTATGATTGACAAACCACCACATACTCCATTACAATCAGAATCGACTAAACAATTTCCTTCACAATCATAATACTGTTCTGGATATACACAACTCTCATCATCCACATTTGCTTCTAAATTATAATTACAAGCATCTGTATCCATACATCCGTCTATTACAACATCTATACATTCACATACTTCACAACCAGCCTCATCTAAAACATACCCATTCTCACAAAAAAGTGTACATGTAATAGGGTCACATGGGACTTCGTCTTCAACACAAGCAAAACCAAAATTTTCCCACTGAAATGGATCAAAACCTTCTGGAGCATATTGGTCCCCATCTCCACCTCCACTATCATTATCAACAATCCAATCTTCAGCGATCCAAGTGTCTGAAGCTTCTGTTCCACAAACTCTTTCAGCTCGACCATCTTCAAATTCATGTCCAGTACCTGTTCCATCTTCTCCTGGAACTCCAAAAATATCAATCACATCACCTTCAGGGTCTAATAAAGCGATATTATCATCTCCATTAGAATCCGCAGGTCCTCCTGTACCTATATCTTGACTAGCTTCAATACCATACGTATTAAAAAACTTATCTCCATCATTACAGACGACATAAAAACCACCTGCTGTAATGGAACCTGTTAATAATACTGGTGTTTGTGGGTCTACTGCTGCATTTGTCCAGCGGACAAGACTATAACCATTAGACAAATCAATATCTTCTGTTCCTGAATTAAATATTTCAACATATCTTCCAGCATCACTAGAGTTTTGAGGATCTGTAATCTCTGTCAAAACTAAAGATATATCAGAGACAATAACTTCTTCAACACATAATCCATTTGAACAAACATATCCTTCTAGACAAAGAGTTTGACAAGAACCACAATTATAAAAATCTGTCTGAAAATCAGGAATATCACAAGATCCATCATCAATCGTTGCTTCTAAATTAAAATTACAAGCTATTGGATCTGTACAACCAGATATTCCAACCACAACTTCCTCTTCAATGCATGAAACTTCATCATTCACCCAAACAAAAGGATCAAACCCTTCTGGAGCATATTGATTTCCATCACCTCCTCCACTATCATTATCAACAATCCAATCTTCAGTAATCCAAGTATCTGAAGCTTCTGTTCCACAAACTCTTTCAGCTCGACCATCTTCAAATTCATGTCCAGTACCAGTTCCATCTTCACCTGGGACTCCAAAAATATCTATTACATTGCCTTCAGGATCTAATAAAGCTATATTATCATCTCCATTAGAATCCGCTGCACCTCCTGTACCTATATCTTGACTAGCTTCAATACCATACGTATTAAAAAACTTATCTCCATCATTACAGACAACATAAAAATCACCAGATGGAATGGAACCTGTTAATAAAGCGGGAGTCTGTGTATCTAAATTAGCATTTGTCCAACGTACAAGACTATAACCAATGGACAAGTCAACATCTTCAGGTCCTGAATTAAATATCTCAACATATCTTCCAGCATCACTAGAGTTTTGAGGGTCTGTTAATTCTGTTAATATTAATTGACCATTAACATTAGTAAACATTAATAATGAGAAAGTCATTACTAATAAGGATAGTAGTTTTTTCATAATTTGATTAGTAAAGGGTTTATTATAATTATATAATACAAAAGTATTATATGTAATACTAAAATTAACTCGTGTTAATTTTACCTTAAATTAATAATTTTTCCTTTTTTTATAAATAAAAAATAGCGACAGAATGAAAAAACTTATTAAGAAAATATAAAAATTGTTAATAACCTTCTAACCCTCTTGAGAAATTAAGGTATCAAAGAAGAGTGATGCGAGAGAATTTTAAATACTCCATTTTTTTTTTGAAACACAAACGTAAATCTAGCATGTACAGATTCACGTATTGTATCACTTTTATCAACTTCGAAATCATAAAAACCACTCACTGTAAAACTATCTTCATTAATGATATGAGTTTTATTATTTAACAATTTAGCATGTGGTTTTTTAGAGAGAAAAAACTCGAAATAATCACTAATTTTTTCTTTTCCAACTCTTATTTCATCAGAGAAAGTACCTAACAATAATCCATCTGATAAATATAAATCAACAACACCTTCAACATCTTGTTTAGAAACTAAAGTCATCCAAGTAGTAAGAATATTTTTCATAATTATTTTATTTTAAAAATTTAGATTTAATAGTTTTATTAGGAATAAAACACTTACTTCTTGTTCCCAAAAAAACATGTCTTCTTTTAGCAACTAAATTATAAAAAAAATCTCGTATCGGTCTTGGGACCAAATATAAAATCAGAAAAACTTTCCAAACTGTTTTTAAATCAAAAAGAATATCTAAAACAGCTGTTGAACGATCTATTAATAATTTATTTTTCAACAAAAAAATAGAATCATTCTTTTCAACATCTAAATTATATTTTTTTATTATTTCTTGTCCTTTCACACTTTGAATTGAAACAAATCTAAAAAGATCATCATAATCATGATTAATAATAAATTGAATCCAACCAATACAAAAATTACATACGCCATCAAATAAAATAATCCTCTTTTCTTTTATAATACTCACTATCAAAATTTTAATTCAAATGAAAAATTTAAATTTCTGTTTGGAGAAGGGATAATCCCTGGCCCCGGGTATCCGGTAGCACGATTAGTAAAGTAATACCTATCCAAAACATTGTTAACACCAAATTCAAATTTCATATTTTTAATCATATAAGAAATGTTAAAGTCTAAAATATCATATGCTGGAATTTGACCTATAACACCACTTAAATCACTATCAATAGAATTTGTCGCATCAGTAAATTGGTCAGATAAATACAAATACTGTAAAGTTGTAGTAAAGTTATTCATTTTAAATTTTAAACCAGTTTTAAAATTTATTTTAGGTACAAACTCAACAAGATTTCCTTCAATTCCATTTTCTTGTGAATTTATATATTTAGAAGTAATAATAGAAGTATTAATAAAATAATTAAGACTACCATTCATATGAAATCTGAAAATCTTTGATAAATTAAAATTCAATAAAGATTCCAAACCCTGAATTTTAGCATCACCAACATTTCCTTTTTCATTTTTAATACTTCCATCAGAAATAAGTTTTTGTATAAAACCTATACGATTATTATAAAACAGAAGAAATGAACTAATATCATATATTAAAAAGTCATTATAATGACCTCGAAACCCAAGATCAAACGTATATCCATTCTCATCTGTTATATTTGGATTAATTGTAAAACTAGGATTCACGATATTAATATCTGAAAATGTTATAGCACGATAATTTTGTGAACAATTAGAGTAAATAGACAATGATTCAGTTAGGTCAAAATTATAACCTAAACCTACTAAAAAGAAACTACGTGTTCTTTTTCTATCAGTGTTAATTACCTCATTCAAAATAACATCACCTGCTGCATTCGTATTAATATCTCTATAATATCCCTCTGAAGAAGTTTTAATATATTCAAACCTTATGCCAGGAGTTAAAGACATATTATTACTTAAATAAAAGACATTCTCACTAAAAATTGAAAAATTAGTATTTGGGTTATTATATTTTGATTGATTAGGATAATTTGGATAATTCAAATATTGAAAACAGAAATTAGGGTCAAAACCATCTGAACCTGGTCCCTGTTCATTTGAATTGTTTCCATAAAATATTTTATTACCAATTAAAAAGACCGCTTTTTTATCAAACAAATTATATCTATGTATTAATCGTGTTTCAAAACCAATATTGTCAAAATTAGCCTTTAATAAATCACGTTCTTCAAACGAATCAATTTGGTCTACCCTATTCGTTCTAAAACCAACAGCTTCTCTATGAGCATCTAATAAAAAAGTATTCAATAGAAATGAAGTTTCTTCTTTTATATTATAAGAAAATTGAAAATTATACAATAACCAATTGACTTGAAACCAATTTCTTTCTCTATTACTTTGAAAAATATCAAATTGGAACATCTCATCTGTCAAACCACCTGGTTGTTGTGCTAAATAATCAAGATAAGTGAATTCAAAAGATATCTTCATTTTTTGATTCAAATTATAAGATAAAAAAGAATAAAAATTATGGGATAAAAAAGTTGTATTTAATCTAAAACCATCACCTTTTTTCTTATTATAAAAAATATAATATCCCAAACGATTTACTACTCCAGATAAACTAGTAAAATGAGAATACATATTATTTGATGCTATCGTATTTTTACTTAATATTTGAATTTTTTTACTTTTAACTGGTTTTTTCATTTGAAAATTAATAAAACCACCAAACTGCGTACCATATTGTAAAGATGCTGCACCTCTTATTAACTCAATGGAATTCAATGATTCATAAGGAGGCGTATAATAACTTTCAGGATAACCTAATGGATCTGCACTTATATCATAATAATTTTGACGAATATTAAAATTTGAAGTTCTTCTTGGATCAAGTCCTCGTCCCCCAATATTTAACTGTAAACCTGCAGCATCCGTATAATAAATATTTAAACTCACAACTTGATTATATATCTGTCGAGTATTGTTAAAAACTGGAGATAAATTATCATCAACGATAATAAGTTCATTTTTTTTACCAGAATAAATTTGAAAGTTAACTACATCCTTTAAAAAGGTAAAATCAAAAATGTTCTTTTTATTATCAATGACATCTATTTGTTGTAATTCTAAAGTATCTATATAAGTAAGTTTACTCTGACAAAAAACGAGTTTACACATAAAGAAACATGTGAATAAAAATATATTTTTAAAACCCTTGAATTTCATCTTGTAATGATATTATCCATTTTTTATTTTTTAAAGACTGTTTTTCTTTATATAGATTAACAGTATCACTAACTAACATTCTACTTTTTCGACCATTTAAACTAACGTAATTATCAACAAAAACTTCCACTTCATTATTTCTATCTGTTGAATAAAAATCTCCTAAAAAATGAGCGTATTCTAAAATCATATCTGGTTGAAAACTCATCTGTTTCTCTTGAAATGGAGTTAAAAAATCACAATTATTCACATAAAAAAAACTATCATCTTTAGTGTTAACAATTTTAAAATTTGCTATACCTATTTTTTCTACTAACATCACACGCCAAGAAAACCTATATCCTTGTTCATGCCATAATAATTCTCCGGGATAGAAAATATATCTAAATGGTATAAATATTTGTAAGAAAAAAAATAAGACTATTATACCCAAAACTATTTTTTGAAACCTATATTTAAATAATTCAATAATTTCAACCTTTGTATTAATAACTCTATGAAAAAAGAAATATCTAATAATTTTATATATATAATCCAAAACTTTATCATGAAATGATGATGAAAAAAATATTAATGTAACAAAAATCATTATATATGGAAACATTCCTATCGGAAAAAGTATCTTAGTTAATAGATGAAATACAATTACCAATAAAAAACCAAACACACGTGTTCTATGATACAACAATAAAAAAGGGATTATAAGATCATATAACATACCACCCCAACTCATTAAATAATGTACCCATTCTTTTGTTAGAAAAGAACCGAGAATAGGTAAATCATATTTAGAAGTTAACCAAATTTTCAAAGGAACAGCTTCAAACAACCAATCAGAATTTAATTTCGAAAGAGCAGCATATATATATACAATGGATATTAATAATTTAATACTATCAATTGTCCATTTAGGGATCTTTTTATAACTTTTTCCATTGATTAAGTTATCAATTGAGAAACTGGTGTTTGCTGGTAAAAAAATTAATAAAAAACTTAAAATACTAATAAAATAATAATGATTCAAATACATGGTTTTATCCATCAACTCGATATATGAAAAACTTAAAAAAAAAGAAATTATAGAAACTTGATATTTAAAACCTATACAAATAAATAACGATGATATAATACAAATTAAAAAAAGAAAATAAGTATAATCACCTAACACCTCAACCCATTCAAAACCATAATAATGAAAATGCAACATGGGCTGGAGATATAATTCGTCTATCCAACCTTTAAACCAAAAACGAAGAAGACTAATAAACATTAAAAAACCAAAACAAATTCTAAAAACAACTAAAATTGAAGATGATTCAACCTGTTTAAAATAAGAGTTTATTAAGGACATTTAAATTTAATTAATCACCATCAGCATCCACATAATCTACAGAAATAGATAATGCTTGTAACATATCAACTTTGAATAAAACTACTAGTAACTGAATTGAATCATATGTATATAACATCTCAGTATTATTAGTTTCAATTTGATATACAAAATCATTATTCAATAAACTAATTTGATTCTCTGTTAAAGTAAATTTTGATAATATTTCACTAGCTAAATTGTTATCAGAAGATGATGGTAAAAAATTTAAATAATCTTCTATCGACAATCCTAGTGTCTCATTATTGAAAGCTTTTCCTCTAAAAAAATTTTTACTTGCTGTTAATGCCTCTAATAACAATTCTTTAGAAACATCTCTTTTATAATAAGCTTCAACATTATTTGGCAATGAACTATTCGAAAACACACCTGCTGGAATACCAACTTTATTAGCTCGTAATCCCTTTTCAAAATAATAAATAAAATCATTAATCATTTTATTTATTGAAGATGTCGCAGTATTACCTGTTGAATTAATAAAATTTTCTCTTGAGTTGTTCCAATCTGTAATTATCAACTCAGTATTCGAAACCATTATATTAATCAATTCAACTAAATAATTTGAATAATTAATATCATCCTGATACAAACTTAAAATATCAGTTTCTGAATCTCCCAGACCATGAATCATAAAATCAATTGCCGGAAATCCACGTGCCGTAAAATTATTATTATTGTTAATATCAACAACACCAGTAATTACATTATTTAAAATAAGATCCGTGTTAACTGGGTAAATATTCATTTTTCCCTTATAATTTATAACCTCAGCAAGTCCTATATCAAACATCTCTACTGTTTGCCATTTTTTATATGAGTTTAACCAATCATCAGAAACAATATTCAATAAATTTAAATCAGGGTTTTCAACAAAAATATTAATAGATGTATTTAAAGTTAATAGAGAATTGTAAAAATCAGTATAAGCTGGTATTATTATCTCATCAACCCAATTAGATAGTAACATTGTCCTATCAAAACCATCAGGTGATGTATCATTATCTATTTTGTTACCATCACAAGAATATAGTAAACAAACGACAAAAAATAATTTAAAAACACGATTCATAATAATAAAGATAAAAATTGGAGAGATAATTATTTTTCACATAATAATTACCCCCTTATTCGTAAAATTTATATCATCTCTCCAATATAATTATAATCCAAATGTTGTTTGAATTTGACTTGCCATTGAATTTAATTCTTCACTTGTTATGTCCCAAAAACCATTACCTTCCATCATTTGATCCAACATAGAATTAACTTCTGCATTTGAAAAATAACCTGTGAATTGTAAACTGAGAAGAAAACCATATCCCTCAGATAATCCATGAAAACTATCCTCTCTAGGTGCACCTGATGAAATAGTTTCCGCTCCTCCGGTTAAATAATCAACAGCTTTATATCCTATAATTTTATTTATTTTCTCAGAGATAATTTGAGATTGTTCATCTCTTAAATCATAATCTCCAGCAACAATGGCAGCTCTTCCAAGTTTAAAAGCATCATAAATTTCCGTTGCGATACCTGGTTCATTACTTTCATTTACTTTTTTCAAGTATTTGTTTAATAATACCCCAACACCTAATACTGGATTTTCCGCATCATCTCTTCCATATAAATAACCAAACCCCTCATCCCAATAATGTTCCATAGAGGTATATTCACCCATTGCTAATCCCTCAGTATTATTTGTTGTTCCATCTCCATCTAATTTAGTAGGTGTTAAATAATTATTTGTTATTTGGTCAACACATAACGCACCTATCAATCCCTTAATAAAGACTTGATCTACTTCGAGTCCTTTTCCATCTACCTGATATGTTGAACCACTACTTGTAGTAATTTGACCAGACACACCTTCTGAAGCGTTAGAGGTCCAATTTGGATAAACATTATCAACTAGATGAATAATCATATCATCAAATTGAGATTTAACTGTACT
>Ga0163179_10003326_pt1 | contig 10942 bp, 3 predicted proteins | sample AtlANTMetagenome_FD_109643 | JGI IMG/M metagenome (GOLD analysis project Ga0163179, IMG submission 109643) | Marine eukaryotic phytoplankton communities from the Atlantic Ocean - Atlantic ANT 2 Metagenome | ecosystem: Environmental > Aquatic > Marine > Oceanic | place: North Atlantic Ocean... | reverse complement strand
TGCGTGGCAAAACAGCATCATCACTTGGGCCGCTGCTCATCGCTATCACCATCGCGATGTGGATACCGACGGCGATCCCTACAATGCAAAACGAGGCCTCGTTTACTCCCACATCGGCTGGATTCTCGTCGAAGGGCCCCGTCACAAGCAGCTCGACAATGTGGACGACCTCTGGAAAGACAAGATCTGCGCATGGCAACACAAGCACTATCTTGCCATCAGCACCGCAGTAAACGTCGGCATCCCATTCCTGTTGGGGCTTTGGACCGGAAATGTACTGGGCATGCTCCTTATTGCTGGCCTTGTTCGCGTGGTCTTGGTGCACCACTTCACCTTCACCATCAACTCGTTGGCGCACAAAGTCGGCTCACAACCTTGGTCGGAGGCCAATACGGCTCGTGACTCTTGGGTGATCAGCTTGATTAGCTTTGGCGAGGGCTATCACAACTACCATCATGCCTTCCAGACCGACTACCGCAACGGTCCACGCTGGTTCAACTACGACCCTGGCAAATGGCTGATCTTTGGTCTCTCCAAGATCCAATTGGCAAAGGACCTAAAACGCACGCCCGACGACACCGCTATCCGTCGTCGCTTTCGGGAACGCAAAGAGGCCTATATGCACTGGCTGGAAAACGAGGCCAAGCCCCGTTCATTGGAACTCAGCACAGCGCTCAAATCACGCTTGGAGAATGCTCAACAGCGCATGGAAACAGCGCTAGACGAGTTCACCCGAGCTCGACGCCAATGGGCCTCAGCAAAGGCTAAAAACACCCGCCGAGAGATTCGCGCTCTCAAGAAAAGCCTGCGTCATACCCGACAGGCCGTTCAAGCCACGCTCCGAGAATGGGAAATCCTCGCTCAAGAGAGCATGGCCATTGCAGAGGCCAGCCCCGCGTAAACAACGCCTCGATAGGCTCAGTTGCTGTTGGGGAACGTCGGATTGCAGGTGGTCATCGCCGCGCCGGGATTTCCGGCATAGGTGCTGCTGTTTCCAATGGTCTCCGAACTCCCGGGATAGCACCAGTTCGTCGGTGTATCGTTGGAATTTCCACCGTAGTAACTGCTGTGCAGCAGTAGACTGACACCTGCGGTCTGAGACTTCCAACCTCCACTTCCAGAGACAAAGTCCACATCATCGATCAGCAAGCCGTCGAGCGATAACTGCAACACATCCCCGGAATCGCCCAAGCAGAAGCTACTGCTATATGTCGCGCCGGCATTGGAAGATCCGTAGAGATTACTGCCGTACACATAGTCGCAGGCCGTTCCCAACACACTGTCGTCATGACAGAAGACCGCATAGCCCCCTGCGGGCAGAACCACGGCCCCCACACCCACTACAAAACTCGAAGACGAGCCTGCACAGTCACTGCCGATCTCAATGCCGTCTAAATACATATCGCTGCCCGACGGATTGTAGATCTCAAACCATTCCCCACCAGGCTGCGGACTGACGCCCTTCGCAGCAAACTCCGTAATGAAGAAATCCCCAAAGGCACGAAAGCCTTCATCCACCATGTCATCACAGTCGTCGTCGGTCTCGTTCTCCTGCTCGGTCGCTCCTGGATAAATGTTGGCATCCGAGTCATCACAGTCTTCATTCCCACTGAGATAGCCACTCGGCTGGTAGCACTCGATGGCCACAGAATCATCACTGCCATAGCCATCCTGGTCAGCATCGATGTACCAAGCCTGCGCGTCCATGGAGTCACTCTCATCCACTTGCCCATCGCAGTCATCATCATGACCATCGCAATACTCGTCTGCGCCTGGACTTGTGGATGCGGTTGAGTCATCGCAATCACCACCTACATCGCTGTAGCCAGGGCTTTGGTAGCAAGCGACCGAGGTCTGGCCATCCTCTCCATAGCCATCGTAGTCACTGTCTCGATACCACGTCACTGCATCGACAGCCTCGGCCTCATCCACCTCGTTGTCGCAGTCGTCATCATGGCCGTCGCAGTACTCGTCCGCACCGGGCCATGTCTGGGCGTCGTTGTCATCACAATCCCCCGATTGTAGGGCGGCCCAACTGTCCTGTGCTTCGCACAAGCAGAGTGAAGTACTGGTTCCATAACCATCCAGATCACCGTCATAGAAGTGGTCGACACACCCCACGGCGTTGATCTCGTTGGCATCTCCGCTGCAGTCATCATCGGCCGTGGTCGCACAATCCTCGACTTGATCGATGTTCACCGCAGCATCTTCATCATCACAGTCGGTCCCCCACACACCCTGACGATTGGGGTAGCTCGAAGTGGCATGACCATCTTGGTCTCGATCGAACTCATCGGCATCGTCACAGTCCGCATCGATACCGTCATACCAAACTTCTTCTGCCCCAGGATTCACGGCACTGGCCGGCAGTTGTTCAAAGCCATTGACCACATTGTAGTTGTAGGGAATGCTGTCCGGATTGTCCCAGCAATCCCCGAGTGCTTTGTGGCGAAACAACTCGAAAGCATTCCAGTCTGGACAGTCCTCCTCGTAGCCTTCTGTGACATAGCCATCCCCATCCTTGTCACCGTCGGTACCATCACAGTTTTCATCCACGCAGTTGTACCAAACCTCATCGGTCGTATTGGGATACCGGGCAGGGTCTGTGTCATCACAGTCCTCCTCCACATCATCCCACTCGCCGTATTGGCCGGCTGGATAGCCGTCGGCATCCGCGTCGTAGTCTCCCCACTGCGCTTCAGTCAGGTCACAATCCCCGTTGGTACCGTCATAAAAGATCTCCTCGGCTCCGGGGTTCACCTCTTCTGGTGCAAGCCCCGCAGGGTTCTCGATATCTAAATCCGACCCATCGATACAGTCTTCTCCAAAACTGCCTTGATGATCGGCATAAAAGGCAGTCCGAAACCCATCCCCATCCTGGTCGAAGTCATTGCGAAAATCGCAGTCCTGATCCACCCCGTCGTACCAGATCTCCTCGGCTCCAGGATTTACGTCCTGCGCGGTCTGTGCTGCCCAACCATCTACAGCCGTGTACTGCAAGGGTAGATCCTCCCGATCCGGATCATCCCAACAATCATCACCGCCGTAGTGGGCTGCGAGATACCCATCCCCGTCTTTATCCAGGTCGTTCCCATCACAGTTCTGGTCGACACCGTCGTACCACACCTCAGCGACACCCGGATTCAGGTTCGGATCGGCATCATGGCAGTCTCCCTCCGCTACCGTATAGCCATCGCCATCCACGTCATCGACGTCGCCCCACCATTGGCTGCAAGCGCTAGTTCCAAGCGTCGCCAGAATAAGGAGTCGTTTCATAGGAGAAGTTTAGCTTAAAAATGAAGCAATGTTGCCGCCCAAACACGCTGCAAGGCTGCAATCGTGCCATAGGCCTACCACAGCACATACACCTTTACAGGGTCTCGATCACTCACAGATAAGGTGTCAAAGTGAGCATCGATGGTTTGGCGAACCAAGTCTCTCCGTGATTTCGTAATCCCCGACTCCACCAACAAGTAGCGAATCCCAATACGTTCAAACTCCTTCACGAGTTCTTCTCGGAGCGTCATCACTTCAGGACTTTGCTTCTGACGCCCTACTGTCTTTTGTCGAAACACACGTACTGCATCCCAAAACACCTCATCCAACGGACTGCTTGGTTGATTGAGAGACGCCGTCAGCTTTTTCTTATGCAGACGCTGGAAATAGAGGCGCTGATAGGCTGTCGCGGGAACATGGACCGCCGCACCCGCCGGTTGACGCTCAAGCGCAATGACCGATGCTGGTCGCGCCAATCCTTGAGCCGGAACACCGCTGTCAATCGGAGATAAAAAGAACAGCTGCAGCAGCGTCAGCACCCCGATTGGAACACCCCACTTCAAGCCCTTTTTCGCTGTGAAGTGACTCGCCAACAGCGCGATCACCAACACTCCCGCAATCGAAAAGCGAAACGGTAGGCCCAGTTGGGAGAAGCCCGGCAGTGCCTTAAGCGCGCCATAGGGCATAGGAACACGCAATGGGCCAATGACCGAACTGGCGCCCAGAGACAACACAAAAGAGCAGCCCAACAAGGCCACAAGCGCTTTTTCCTTTCGCCAAAGCGATCGACCTGCCAGAAAGGCTGCTATCCACAACACCCACGGGACATGACTGTTGTGAAAGAAGCCTTCTCCGGGCATATTCACCGTGGTCGCAACCGCCCGACTGCCCTCTGTCGAAAACCAGCCGCTCCAACCACTGGCGGCAAAATTATCCGTATGCGCAGGAGTCTCGAGCGCGAGATCAAAGCTGTGACTGGAGAGGTTGGCATCGCCTGAACTCAAGGTCGACAAGACGAGAATCAACCAAGGCGCAATCGCGAGAAGTCCCCACACCACGGGACGCCAGCGCTTCATGACAGGTACATCTCTGGCCTGAAACAAGGCGACAAAGCCTGCGAAACAGAAGACCAAAACCGCCACATACCAACTGGTCAGACTCGCCCAGAACAAGCCGATTGCCGCCCAACACGCATTTTTGGTGCTCGGCTCACGCGCAAAGCGCCAGCCCATCCACACCGCAAAGATAAGCCCCGTCGCATTGGCGGCCTCCGTCGTGCCGTTGTGGACTCCTGCAATCAAGACCGGCGCCATGGCCATCGTCAGTCCTGCAATTGAAGCACCCCAAAAGGACGGCCGCTCAGCAAGGCCATGGGCTCTTGAAAACTCCTCTGCAAAGCGATGGGCCAACACACCTGCCAACGCCAATCGCAAGACAATCAAGACGTTGTAGGCGAATGGAATCCCAAAAGCACCGAGTGGGATGAACCACAAGACCGCCAATGGATCAATCGGCGCGAGACTGCCGCCATCCGGTCCGAGGGGACCTTGGAAGGCCAGACAGTCCACGTTCCAGGGCGCCCGTGCGGACAACAGTGCATCCCGGGCATAATCCAGAGACCAAAGCCCATTCCAGAGGTCCGTGTTCGACCCACCAGGAACCGCAGAGTTTGGTGCAGACACACCCGGCCACAGTATGGCGATTGCGGCAAGCGCATAGACCAACAACAACGCGAGATTTTTCCAATGCCGGGTCATCTGGACTCCCGCAGAGGGTCTGCACACCTCATGCGTCGATAAATCACAGCACTCGCAGCTTGATCTTCGATGGTGGTACCGCACTCCAAAAGCAGAAGATGGCGTCGATTATCGACGCCATCCTATCACTCAAGAACGATGAAATGGACTAAGCGGTGTGCTTCCGGCGTCGGCCAACAACCACAAGGCTCAACACCAAGACCAACCAGCCTGCTGTGTTGCCCGCTGGAGTGGTACTACATCCACCTTTGGACTCACCACCGTCGAGACCATCACAGTCTTGATCGACGCCATCGCCATCAATCTCGGCAGCTCCAGGATTGACGCCTGCGAGCATGTCGTCGCAGTCGATGAGTGGCGCATCTGCCACAGCCTCTCCTGCGTCATCGCAGTCCAAGTCGGTGGACTGGACCAAATCCGCGGTCCGGTAACCATCGCCGTCCAAGTCGGCGTAGCACATCTCCACTCCATCACAGTCGGAGTCAAGTCCGTCGCCATAGCGCTCGGCTTCACTCGGATTGATGTCCGGATTGGTGTCATCGCAGTCACCGATTCCACCGTCTGCACCCACAACACCTTCACCGGCGCACTCGATGGACTCGGAGGAAACAGTCTCCCCCGTCTCTGGACGATACCCATCGGAATCCGCATCCACGTAGCACTGTTCGGTGCCATCGCAGTCTTGGTCCACGCCATCCGCCGCAAGCTCCACACCTGCGGGACTTACCGTAGCATCCGTATCGTTGCAGTCTCCGCCAGGAGTTGCTGCTCCGACCAAGTCATCGCCCACACAGGAGAAGTCGCCTTCCACCGCGATGGGTTCATCTGGACGGTAGCCATCCTTGTCGAGATCGGAGTAGCACAGCTCGGCACCATCGCAATCGGAGTCAATACCGTCTGCTGGGGTTTCCGTGGCCGCTGGATAGATGCTCGCATCGGCATCATTACAGTCCACATCTCCACTGGCATCCGCTTCACTGGCTTCCTCACACGACATGTCGGGACTAACCACTGTGGTGCCATCCGGTGAACGTGCACCGTCACCGTCCGCATCCAAGTAGCACAACTCCGTGCCATCGCAGTCTTGGTCCACACCGTCCGCAATCGACTCTGCTGCACCCGGGAAGATAGCCACGTTGTTGTCATCGCAGTCATCCGCCGGTACAGAACTCGAAGCCAGACCTTGGCTGGTACAGGTCAAGTCCGTGGACGCAAAGGTCGCACCCGTCATCTCAGCATGGCCATCCGAGTCCGCGTCGATGAAGCACTCTTCCTCACCGTTACAGTCTTGGTCGATGCCATCCGCTGGGATTTCCGAGGCTCCTGGATAGGCCGAGTCGGCACTGTCATCACAGTCCGTCTGTGGCACACCCAAGTTGGCCTCGCCCGCATCCGTGCAATCCAAGTCCTCCGAGAGCACTGTGGATCCATCCGATGCAGCGTATCCGTCGTTGTCCACGTCGGCATAGCAGGTCTCGTAACCATCGCAGTCATTATCCACTGCATCCGCCACACCTTCTGCCACACCCGGATTCACGCTGGCATCCGAGTCATCACAATCGCCGCCGGCTTCCGTTGAATCCGCCTCACCCGTATCCGAGCAGTCTTCATCCGCAGAAGAAACGGTCACATCACCGGACTCCCAGTAGCCATCATCATCGGCATCCGCGTAGCAGATTTCACCGCCGTCGCAGTCCTGGTCAATCTCGTCACCCACTGCTTCAGAAGCGCCTGGATGGATGCTTGCGTCGGCATCATTACAGTCCGTCGCTGGGTCACCAGGCTCGGCTTCACCCTCACCGGTGCACTCCATATCTTCTGAGTTGACCGTACTGCCTGTCGTGGTGCGATATCCGTCCTCATCGGCGTCTTCGTAGCACAACTCGTACCCGTCGCAGTCACTGTCGATACCATCCGAGACATACTCGCTCGCACCCGGATTCACATCCGCATTGTTGTCGTCGCAGTCCGTTGCGGGTGCACTGGCGTCCGCCTCACCCTCATCGGTACAGTCCTCATCGTCAGTAATGATGGTGGCACCGTTTTCATCCCGATAGCCATCGCCATCCAAGTCCGCGTAGCAGGCATCTGAGCCATCGCAGTCCTGGTCGATACCATCCACCACCGTTTCCTCAGCTCCTGGATAGATCGTCGCATCGGTATCGTCGCAATCCCAATCCGAGGCCTGAATCGCCTCGTTGGCATCGGTACAATCGCCGTCACTCGACGCCTGGTCCGCAGCACCCTCGGCAGCGATACCATCGCCGTCACCATCGTAGAGGCACATTTCCGTACCATCACAGTCCGAGTCGATGCCGTCATAATCCACACTCGTGGCACCAGGATTGATGCTCGCATCGTTGTCATCACAGTCATCGGCCGACGCTGACGCTAAGGCTTCACCCACGTCATCACAGTCGGCATCGTCCGAGCTAACCGTTCCTCCCGCTTGGTCGCGGTATCCATCCTCATCGGCGTCCGCGTAACAAATCTCGGTGCTATCGCAGTCATAGTCCACGCCATCACCAATCGTCTCACTTGCGCCGGGATACACCGAGCCGTTGCTGTCATCGCAGTCGGTCTGAGGCACTGAACTGTCCGCTTCGCCTGGATCGGTGCAGTCGGTATCAGCCGTACCCACCGTGCTGCCATCAGCAGCCGCGTAGCCGTCCTCATCCACGTCGGCATAACAACCATCGAGGTTGTCACAGTCTTGATCGATGCCGTCTAAGATGATCTCGGGCTGACCCGGATTTCGCGATGCATCATTGTCATCACAGTCCGTCAACGGTTCCGCAGACGAACCTTCTCCGGCGTCCGAACAATCCATATCGGTCGACACCACCGTGGACCCACTCGGATCGGAATATCCATCGTTGTCCAAGTCGACATAGCAGACCTCAAAGCCGTTGCAGTCATTGTCCACGCCGTTTGCCGGAACTTCTGATGCACCTGGATTCACCGTCGCATTGGTGTCATCGCAGTCCGTTGCAGGCACCGAAGAGGTTGCCTCACCGGTATCCGTACAGTCCATATCCGTAGACGCCACAGTACCGCCTGTTGAGGACCGGTAACCGTCACCATCAATATCTGCGTAACAGAGGTCTGCGCCATCGCAGTCTTGATCAATACCGTCTCCAGGCAACTCGGTTCCACCGGGTCGCGCCAAGGATGTGGTGTCATCGCAGTCCGTCAACGGAACCGAGGTATCCGCCTCGCCTGCATCCGAGCAGTCTGAGTCCGCAGACAACACCGTGCTTCCGTCATCCGCCGCATAACCATCGCCATCGGCGTCCGCGTAGCAGGTCTCCGTGCCGTCGCAGTCGTTGTCCTTACCGTCACCAACGACCTCGGCCGCTCCTGGGTAGATGGAGGAGTCGGTGTCGTCACAATCCTCGGACTCTAAGAAACCATCAAGGTCGCCATCGGCATCGTAGTAGTAGCGCACATAGAGTTGGCCTCGACTACTGTTGTACCCCGGCTCGCCATAGACCAAGTCCTCGGAGCCATCCCCATCCAGGTCCGCGGCAGTCAGGAGATAGCTGCCGCTATACGCGGAACTGATCGAGGACACCGTCTCGGCACCCTTGTAGTACTGGTTGCTGAAGACAAAGTCATCATACCCATCCCCATTGGCATCACCCATGGGGTAGTACTCACCACTGGACCAGTTCGAATCAGCGCCACCGGTAATCCCGGTTTGGTCACCTAAATAGATACGTCCACGAGACACAAAGTCGTCGTAGCCATCTCCATTGATGTCACCGAGCGTCATCATGTCTTGGCCGTAATAGTTGTTCTGTCCAGAACCATATTGGTTGTTGTCCGGCGTGCTCGAGAGTCCCGATGCGGAGCCATGATAGAAGTACACTCGACCCGAATTGGAATCGTTGGTGTCCTCGTAGGGAGCAGCGACCGCGAGATCGTCGTACCCATCTCCATTGAAGTCACCGACCGTGACACGCTGCCCGAAATAATCGTCTGCATTCTCACCATAGATGATGGTGCTTGCGGAGCTGTTCACGTAGCCTGAGGCTTGGCCGGAGTGGATGACGATCTTGCCCGCGTTGCTTGCGGCACTGTCGTCCTCGGAGACACCGATCACCAGATCGTCATAACCATCCCCATCGAAGTCGCCGGCATCCATACGGCGCCAGTAGCCGTAGTAATCATACGATGTGGTGCCGTTAATCGTGGTGGTCGCCGAGCCCAAGATGCCGGAGGACGAGCCAGGATAGATAAATATCGCACCGGACTCCGACCCGTTCGGGTCATCATTCTGGGCACCAATGGCCAAGTCGTTGTACCCATCACCATTGAAGTCTGCGTCGTAGATGTAGCCACTACCAAAGCGGTCATCCGAACTTGAACCCCGCTCACTCCAGCCATAGCTAGTGCTGAGTCCTGAAGATGAACCGTAGTAGATAAACGAGCGGCCCCAGTGTCCACCACTGTTGCTGATGTTCACATACCAGTCATCCGACGAGACAAAGAGATCCTCGTAGCCATCCCCATTAATGTCGCCCATCCGATGGACGCGCTCCGCAAACCGGGTGCTATCGCAGTTGCTGGATTGGCACTCCTCACCGGTGATGTCCGAATAGGAAGTACAACCGCCGCCGGTTGAGCCGTGCTGAATCTGTGTCCCATAGGTGGAGTACCAAGGGTCTACAGTCACAGGATAGGTCGCGCCCTTGTCGTCCACGCGGAAGGTAATGCTCTTGCCATCGGTCTCCATCCAGGCATCCAAGATCTTCTCGTTCGCATCCCAGGCCGCGAGCCCCTCGACATGCCAGGATTTCCCGCTAGCAGACTCAATCCAACCATGGGAGCCGTCTGTTTCAATAAAGGCAGCATCCACTTCAACGGTAAAGCCCAAGAGTCCTGAGCCCGCAGGTCGATCTTTCAAGGTCCAGCCTTGCTCCACCGCATAGCCCGAGCCCTGCCACCAATGCACCAGCCCCTCATGTGCTGCCTCGAGCTTTTCGATTCCACCGCTCTTCGCACGCTTGCCCACCAAGCCTCGAACGTTCACCACCTCTAAGTTCGATCCGCGGCCCCAACCCGAGAAACGCAAGCTGACCTGTTCCTCGGTCTCGATGTCTTTCAGGTACGCAGTATTCCCATCAAACTCCGCAATAAAACTACCCGCATGGAAGCGATAGCCTTCTTTTGTCACACCAAAAGCACGCCCCAAGTCCATGCTGTGCACACTGAGATTTCCGGGACCGCGCACCAACTGCGCGTCCATCTGCGCAGGATCTGCTGAGCCCGAATCGGCAGACGTGGTGTCCACATTGGATGAATCCGTGGTGTCGTCCGATTTACTGTCGGTGCTGTCGGAGCACGCACAAAGTGCGAGCAGGGCGATGGATGGAAGATGCAACTTGTACATGGCGCATTCCTGATGGATAGTGGGCTTGGCATCGAAGCAAAAAGCGGTACCGCGCTTCGAGGTGGGAATTCAGAAGGAAAACTTACCAAAGAGAATCAAGCCACGTCAACGGATCTATGAATAAAAATCCATGTTCCAGTCCGAGGGCGAGAGAGAAGACCATGAACCATTCAAAAAATAGCTCTAAGCCCCATTATGCGAAAACCCTGGCCGCGTGCCTTCTCCTGAGCATCGGCTGCCGCACTCCAAGCAACACGGACACCCCTCCAATCGATACGGACAAGACGGACACCTCCGACAGCGCAACCGACCGCTTTGACGCCCTGATTGCAAGCTTGGCCGTCGATCTCTCGGCCAGCGAAGCGCCGGGCATGAGCATTGCAGTCATGGAGAACGGAGAAATCACACTGGCGCATGCCATCGGAACCAAGAGCGCTGGCGGAGACGACCCGGTGAATCCAGAGACCCTGTTTCAGCTGGCAAGCGTCACCAAGATGCTGACTTCCATGAGTCT
>Ga0163179_10003325_pt1 | contig 10942 bp, 7 predicted proteins | sample AtlANTMetagenome_FD_109643 | JGI IMG/M metagenome (GOLD analysis project Ga0163179, IMG submission 109643) | Marine eukaryotic phytoplankton communities from the Atlantic Ocean - Atlantic ANT 2 Metagenome | ecosystem: Environmental > Aquatic > Marine > Oceanic | place: North Atlantic Ocean... | reverse complement strand
TCGTGATTTTCCATTTCGTTCTACTCCTTAGTTATCACTTCGTCCAAATTCAAAAGCACATTGGCAAAGGTAGTTGCCGCAGCAAGCTGCGCGGGGTCCAGCCTATCGTCGATTTCAGATTCCCCAATTCGTATAAACTTATGGGCCTCTTCTGGCTCACCGTTGAACTCCTCGTTATACTCTCGATACGCATTGTAAAGCAGTGTATGCTCTCGCTCACTCGGGTAACGGCCCGTCACCGAACGAAAGGCAAACTCCACTTGCGATTCAATAGAATCTCCTCCATCGAGCAAAATTCGCTGTCCAAAGTTTCGAGCCGCTTCGACAAACGCCTTTTCATTCAGCATGGCAAGAGCCTGTAATGGGGTATTCGTTCTCTTGGTCGAAACGATGCAAGACTCACGGTCCGCTGCGTCCAGCACAGCCATGGAAGGGGGAGGAATCGTACGCTTCCAGATTGTGTACAAACTTCTTCGGTATAAATCCTCACCCGAAGATTGCTTGTATTTCATATTACTCAATAATTCCCAAAACCGGTCTGGCTGGTATGGACTAACCGAGGGACCCCCTATTTTCTCCACCAACAAGCCGCTCACCGCTAAGGCTTGATCTCGGGTTGCGTGAGAAGAAAGCCGCTCGCGAGGCCCTCTCGCCAGTAGAATATTCCCTGGATCGCGCTCTCGCAAATCGGGAGCCATTCTCGACGACTGTCGATAGGTCGCACTAGTGACGATCAGCTTTTGCATCGCTTTGACATCCCATTTCAAGCGGACAAACTCATCCGCGAGCCAATCCAACAACTCAGGATGGCTGGGTCGCTCACCCTGAATCCCAAAGTCTTCCGCCGTTTTGACCAAACCTCTCCCAAAATACTTGAGCCAGTATCGATTGGCCGCTACCCGCCCCGCCAGAGGATGCTCGCCATTCACAAGCCACTGAGCCAGACCCAAGCGATTCGGCAAAAAATCTTGATTCGAACTCGAAATCGCCTCTGGTAATTTCCGCTCTACCTTTTCGCCAAATTGGTTGTAGACCCCACGCTTACGCACAAATGTCTCTCTTGGCTCCGGCAACTCCCGCATAACCATCGTGGTCGGAAGTGAATCGTAGTAGACCGATCTATCGCTTCGCACGTCAATAAGCCTTGAATACAAATCCCTGAATTCCTGCGGCGCTTCATTTTCCAAATAGTAGGCACGTAGCTTTGAGCTCTCTGAAACAGAACGCTGAAATTGCTTCTTCAAGGCGATCGCTCGAACCCCAAGGGGTTCAGCCAAAATCGCGATTTCGTCGTCCCACAACTCCCGCGTGTAGATCCTCAATTCATCGATCTGTCCCTGTAAATCGGCCCCAAATACTCCCCCCCCAATACGGAATTGAGCCTTCTTTGCATACTGCCCGTCGTTACTATTGGAATTATGCAGAATTCGAGTATCCGCCCGTTTGCCATTTACAAATATTTGCATGCCTTGCGCTCGCTTGGTCCCGTCATTAACCAGAGCAACATGTATCCACTCTCCGATGACCTGCTTTTCCAGAGTTTCAATGGCACCCACCCCTGCGATCCATCGCGTAATGATGTAGAACTGCAAATGTCCGTCCTTAAACTCCGCTGCGATACCCGGTCGCTTTTGGTTTTCGTCTTGCCGCGATAAAATCACCCCTTCATCGACCGAATCCGGCTTGACCCAAAAACTCACACTAAATTGATGCTCACTGGCAAACGTTCCTTCGCTCTCAACGGCAAAACTGCTTTCCCCATCGAAAGTCGCAGCTGTACCGGAAATCCCCTTACCGAACCCTGGCTGCCCTTTCATAACGGATACCGATGCTTCGTTTCCATCGAAACTATAGGCAAACGTGCGTCCTTGCTTCAGCAGCTCGGTCTCACGACTCGCCTCGGAACCATTCATTTCCCAAAGCGCTTGAGCTCTAGACAATTCGTTTTCCTGTATTTCTAAAGCGTCTCGAGCACTCTCGATCGCCGCATCCTTACGAGCCAATTCATCGAACTGACTCTTGGTTGGAGACAGGATCCAAGGTTCCGAGTTGCCGAACTTTTTTGCCCGGCCCGACTCGGGGATGCTATTGAAATAGGAAATGAGCTGATAGTACTCCTTGGTGCTGATCGGGTCATACTTGTGGTCATGACAACGTGCACAGCCCATCGTCAGCCCCATCCAAACGGTGGAGGCAGTGTCCACCCGATCCACGGCGTTCTCCAAGCGGAACTCCTCGAATACGATTCCAGCTTCAGAATTGTACCTGTGATTTCGATTAAACCCTGTCGCTATGACTTGATCCAGATTCGGATTCGGCAGCAAGTCTCCCGCTAGTTGCTCTATCGTGAATTCATCGAACGGCTTGTTCTGATTATAGGCATCAATCACCCAGTCCCGCCAGCGCCACATTTCACGCGGGCCATCATTTTGGTAGCCATCGGTATCCGCATACCGGGCGGCGTCCAACCAGGGCAACGCCATTGTCTCTCCATAACGAGGCGAGGCCAATAAACGGTCCACCAATCGTTCGTATGCGTGAGGGGAGCCCTCACCCAAGAACTGGTCCACTTCTTCAGGGGTCGGCGGCAAACCCGTCAAATCGAGACTCAATCGGCGAATCAGTGTCTCCTTTTCCGCTTCGGGAGATGGTTTAATTCCCTCTTCCTCGAGCCGGGCGAGCACAAATCGGTCAATTCCGTTACGGCTCCATTCCGAATCCTCAACCTTCGGAAGCTCCGGCCTCACTACTGGCTCGAACGACCAGTGGTTCTTCCAATCCGCCCCTTCAGCAATCCATTGGCTAATCCGCTCCTTCTCTTCAGGCGAGAGTGACAGATTTGAGTCCCTAGGAGGCATCAAGTCCTCCTCGTCATCCGCATTGATCCTCCAAACTACCTCACTCTCGCTCGGATTGCCGGGAACAATAGCAAAGTAACCGTCACCAAGATCCGCAGTCGCCCCATCCCTCGTGTCTAGCCTCAAGTCTGCCTCGCGGAACTCTTCATCGGGACCGTGACACTTGAAACATTTGTCAGAGAGCACGGGAAGGATGTCTCGATTGAAATCGATCGCTTCTCCCTTCGAAACGAGCGCAAAAGCGCAGGCAGACACCGCACCTAGAAGGGCGAGCCTTGCACTTGTTGCGTTGTGACGAAAGGTCCAGGTTGAGCTCATAAAACAGAAAATTGTCCAGGGTATTACTAGTTCCCGCAAAGGCACCAGCGATTGACAGCACATTTGGGGAGTTTGCGGCTACTCGCAAGCGCCCTTTTTGACAAGTTAGCCTAGTTTCGATAGACAGAACCCTCATAAGTCATTTATCGATTACCATCTCCGTTTTCGTTTCCTAGATAATACCATGAAGTCCACACTCGCCCTTTTCCTTGTTTCTCAAATCTTCGCAGGCCTGGCTGCCTCAGAGAATAAGCCCAATTTCGTCTTCGTACTCGCAGATGATTTGAGCCACTTCGATGTCGGCTGCTATGGAGGCCAGGCCATCACCCCCCACATGGACGGACTGGCTAAACAAGGCATGCGGTTCACCAATTGTTTCCAGGCCGCTCCCACTTGCTCACCCACCCGCCACAACTTATACACTGGACAGTCTCCTGTAAAAACCGGCGCCTACCCGAATCACACCTTCGTCAACCCGGGGACTCAGAGTATAGCTCACTATCTCGAACCGCTCGGCTATCGGGTCGCGCTCAGTGGCAAAACGCACATCAAGCCGAGGTCAGCTTTCCCTTTCGAGTACTTGAACCAAGGATCCAATCCAGACTTTGAGGCCATCGAAACATTCATAAAATCGTGCCAGCAGGAGGACACCCCCTTCTGCCTCTTCGTGACTTCCAACGAACCCCACGCTCCGTGGGACAAAGGAGACCCCAGTCAATACTCGGCCTCGGACATCCAGCTACCCTATACTTTTGTAGATACGCCGGAAACGCGAGACGCCATGGTCCGCTATCTCGCCGAAACGACTTACTTCGATAGACAGGTTGGGCAAGCCCTCGATTTGATTTCCAAGTATGACCTCGTCGACGATACGCTTTTCATCGCCACTACCGAGCAAGGCTCCAGCCTGCCTTTCGCCAAATGGACCCTCTACGACGCCGGGCTGCATACTGGCTTCATCGCTCGATGGCCCGGAAAAATCGAACCCGGCTCCGTTTGCGAAGCGCTGATAGAATACGCTGATGTCGTGCCTACGTTCATAGAGGCTGCCGGCGGGGCACCAGCACCCGTTCTTGACGGCAAAAGCCTATTGCCGCTCTTCGCACGCCGATCAGTCGCGCACAAGAAATACGTTTTCTCAGAAATGACTACCCGTGGTATCATCAACGCGCCCGACCATTTTGGAATTCGTTCTGTCCGATCATTAAAATACAAGTACATTTGGAACTTCACTCCCGAGGTGAAATTCGAGAATGTAGTCACCATTCCTGAGGACACCAAATGGGGGGAGGCTCAGGTCTTCAATTCGTGGAAAAGGAAAGCGGAGTATGATCCCGACGCCGCGGAAAAAGTAAGGCGATACCACTTTCGTCCGGAAGAAGAACTCTACTTTATCGAGGAGGACTATCACGAATGGAATAGCCTCGCTTCAAACCCTGAATACGCTGACATCAAGAAAAGACTTCGGTCCGAGCTCCTCGCCTGGATGGCGGCCAACGGTGACCAAGGTCAGCAAACCGAGCTCGAGGCAGACCTCCGCCATAGTCGAAACTCCCCGAAACAATGACAATTCTCAAAAAATCCCTGTTTTTTATGGCAGGGCTGTTTGTCCTAAGCAGCCACAATACTAGTAAACAAAACAGCCGACTAGGGGTAGTCAGCCATACCATAATGAATAATTCACCCCTCCTTACTTATCCTTTCCAGCGAAGCTGAATTCCTGTCGCTAGTTTCTGTAGACAATTAAGCGAAAACGAAACGTTGCTAAAAACCCAATACCTTCTCAGCCAAATTTCGTACTGTAAATCCAATCACTAATCATGAAGCCTACATCCCTGACTGCTTTTGCTGCAATTACGCTAACACTCTCAACTACTCTCCAAGCGGCTGACTACTCTCTCAATCTTCCCGACAACGTGACTCGGCCCTGGATCGCTCCGGAAATCTGGACCACACCAATGATGGACTGGCAACTTTCCGAAGGACGCGTCGAGATCACTCAAGGGGGCCGGGGGCATGACCTTCAACTCCTTACCCACCAGATGAAACCCGGCAACGGCCGCTTTAACATGAAAGTACGTGCCGGTTCCCTTCGCGACCAATCCAAGGAAGAAGGCCGAGGAGCAGTGGGATTTCGTTTCGCGGTAGTCGGGGCAATGCCAGAAGAATACCGCTCTAATCTGTTTGGCAGTAGCGGCGTCAACGCGGGCGTCACAACAGAAGGAAAACTATTCATTGGGAACAAATTTTCACCCGAGGCTATTGATCCCAAATTGCTCGACGATCTCCAGCTCGATATCCAAATCGATTGCGTTGGATCCAATGCCACTGCAACTCTGCTAGCAGCATCTGGAAAGCGTCCAAACCGGGTTGTTGGCCGATTTTCCGCTACGATAAAAAGCGATCCTCTCATTGGCAATATCGGCTTGTTCGCGGGCCCCATTGACAACAGCGGCCAGTCCAACGCCTCCCGACGTGCCGGTTCAAACGGCGACTACCGCTTCTGGTTCAAAGATTGGGAAGTCTCAGGGGACAAAATCACTAGCAGAGAGGAGCAGCGTTTCGGGCCGCTCCTGTGGTCCCAGTACACCCTCCATGAAAATATCCTAAAAATGACCGCTCACGTCGCTCCCGTCGGCAGTGGCGAAAACAAAACGGTCATTCTATCTCTAAAACAGAATGGCCAGTGGAAGCCGGTTGGAAGAAGTGCATTCGACCCGCTCTCTCGCACCTCCCATTTTCGTATTGAATCTTGGGATAGTGCAAAAGATACGGACTATCGATTGAGTTTTGAATACGAAACTGCGGACGGTTCGAAAACCGATTATTGGGAAGGCCGTATCCGCAAAAATCCTACCGACCAGCCGGAAATTAAGCTCGCCGCCCTATCGTGTATGGTCGACTACGCTTTCCCGAATCAGTACATCTCCGAGAGCGTCAAAGCCCAGAATCCGGATCTCGTCTTTTTCGCCGGCGACCAGATCTACGAAAGTGTCGCCGGCTACAACGTCGTACGGACTCACTCCGATGCAGATGTTCCTCGAGCCTCGCTTAACTACCTGCAGAAATACTGGCTCTTCGGCTGGAGCTTTCGTGATGTTCTGAACGACCGCCCCTCGGTCATCATTCCGGACGACCACGACGTTTACCATGGTAACATATGGGGCCAAGGGGGTGCTGCAATGCCTAAGGAAGCCAAATCGACTAGCAGCTTCGGGGGCTACAACATGCACCCGAAATTCGTGAACATGGTTCAACGAACGCAGGTTTCCCACTTGCCAGACCCGTTTAACCCGACTCCTGTCAAACAAGGGATAACCGTTTACTATACGGAACTCAATGTGGGAGGCGTAAGCTTCGCCATACTGGAAGACCGCAAGTTTAAATCGTCTCCTGGCGATATTCTCGACGAACCGGTTGGCGGCAGTTCCCGCCTCGACCATGTCATGGACCCAGACTACGACACGACTCAGTTGGACAAGCCGGGACTTAGACTTCTTGGAGAACGGCAATTAACATTCCTCGACCATTGGGCCAATGACTGGAAAAATGGCAAGATGAAGGCGGTCCTATCCCAATCGCCTTTCGGCTCCGTCGCCACAACACATGGTGGGCCCAATAGCCGTCTTGCTGCAGATCTCGACTCTAATGGCTGGCCTCAAAGTGGGCGCAATCGGGCTCTGGAAATCATTCGCAGAGCCCACGCCATCATGATTCACGGTGACCAGCATGTGGGCACTCTGACTCACCATGGCATCGACGACTGGAACGACTCCGGCTGGTCTTTCGCTCCCCCTGGCATTGCCAATGGATACAAGCGGCTTTGGGACCCACTCGAGCCTGGCATGAATCGTCAGCCAGGATTTCCTGAATACACCGGTGAGTTTCTCGACGGCTTCCGCAACAAAGTCAATGTCTGGGCGGTCAATAATCGTCCTGATACCTACAACCCCGAATTTCAGCCATCTGACAACACCATGATCGAGAGGCTTCGGGGAACCGGGAGCGGTTATGGAATCATTCGATTCAAGAAAGATACACTCGAAACTGTCGTGGAAAACTGGGGACCTGATGAAAACTGGGCCCCTCAGAATAATCGAGGACAATATTTCGGGTGGCCGGTTACCATCGGCGTGGAAAAGCAATACGGCCGGAAAGCCGCAGGGCACTTGGCCGAGTTTAAAGCTCCAGATGTGGCAACCAACATCCAGGTTATCAACGAATCGACAGGTGAAATTGAATACACCCTACCCGTAAAAGATGGGGAGGCACTCTCCCCAAAGGTCTTCGACAGGTCCGCCACCTACACTATCCTCATCCGAGACATTCAGAGTAAGGAACTGAAAAAACGGGAGAATCAGACGCCAAGATAGCGAGAGCATTTGTCTTTTCGGAAGTCGCAAAGACTAGTTGCTAGAGACCGCCTGCACACCGATCTTAACCATGAACCAATTCCGATTTCTTCTCAATACTCGATTCCCATTTCCACCCTTCATCCTTTAAAATGCCCCACATAAACGCAGGAAAAACCAAGCCGGAATACGACGTTATTGTCGTTGGATCAGGAGCTGCTGGCGGACAGACCGCCTACACACTCGCTATGGATGGAGCTAAAGTCCTCATGCTGGAAGCGGGGCGTGACTACGATCCGGTTAAGGAGACCCCCATGTTCCAGACGCGCCACCAAGCGCCTTTGAGGGACAGCGGCACTCCTGAAAAGCCTTTCGGGTTCTACGATGCTACCGTCGATGGTGGGTGGAAAGTCCCACACGAGCCCTACACCAATGCTTCCGAAAAGTCAGAAGAGCAATTCTGGTGGTGGCGAGCTCGCATGCTCGGGGGACGGACCAATCACTGGGGCCGTATTTCGCTTCGCAACGGTGAATACGATTTCAAGGGCAAGAGCCGCGACGGCGTGGGTATCGACTGGCCCATCGGCTACTCGGATGTGAAACCCTATTACGACAAAGTAGAATCCCTGATCGGCGTCTACGGAAGCAACGAAGGGCTAGAAAATACTCCCAACTCTCCTAAAGGCATCCTTCAACCTCCGCCCAAGGCTCGAGCCAGCGAGATTTACACTCATAAACATGCACAGAAACTGGGTATACCCGTCATCCCCATCCACCGGGCAGTTCTCAGTGAGCGCCTCAATTCAAAGAAGATCCCCAAGCGGCTCCATCCTAACAACCCAAAAGCCGCCCGGATTCTTTCTCAGGAAATGGAGCAGCGCCTTGCTTGCTTCTGGGCAACACCTTGCGGGCGTGGTTGCTCGATTAAGGCCAATTACCAATCAACTACTGTCCACATACCACCAGCCCTCGCGACAGGCAATCTGGACATCATCACCGACGCTATGGCCCGAGAGGTCGAAATCGACGCTGCTGGAAAGGCGACTGGAGTCAATTTTATCGATAAGACCACGGGGCTCGACTACTCGGTCAAAGGGAAGATCATTGCTCTGGCTGCCAGTTCGTGTGAATCGGCTCGTATCATGCTCAATTCCAAGAGCACACTTTTTCCCAACGGCATCGCTAATTCCTCTGGAAAAGTGGGAAAATATATTATGGATACGGTGGGTGCTGGGCTTAGCGGGCAAATTCCCGCCTGGGAAAATATGCCGCCACACAATGAAGACGGTGCGGGCGGAAGCCATTCCTATGTACCTTGGTGGCTCTACAAAGAACAGTTAGCGGGTAAATTAGACTTCCCAAGAGGTTACCACATCGAAATGGGAGGCAGTCGCGGCACCCCAAGAGTCGGAACGTTTAACGGACTCGAAGATTATACGGGAGGCAGTTATGGAAAGCAATTGAAGGAGGACGCTCGACGCTTTTACGGCAGTTTCATGAGCTACGCCGGCCGTGGGGAAATGGTACCGAACGATGACTGCTACTTGGAAATCGACGAAAAAGTAGCGGACAAGTGGGGTATTCCAGTTGCTAAGTTTCATTGGAAATGGAGCGATTACGAAATCAGGCAAGCGGCTCACATGCATAAAACCTTTGCCGAGCTAATTACAGAGATGGGTGGGACGATCAGAGACGAAGTTGATACGACCGGGAAGAAGGCCATTCTCCCTGGCGGATTGATCATCCACGAAGTCGGCGGAACGATTATGGGAGACAATCCAAAAACGACCGTATGCAATGAATACAGTCAAACTTGGGACGTCAAAAACCTATTCATCACTGACGGAGGCCCCTTCTGCTCCAACGCCGACAAGAACCCAACCCTAACCATTATGGCCCTCGCCTGGCGATCCGCCGACTACATGATGGATGAAATGAAGAAAGGAAACATTTAGTATGGATACCCTAAACGACTCTATTCGTCGTGAGCTAGTCGAATCCAAACGCATGGACCGCCGATCCGCTATCAAATGGATGCTCGCCGCATCCGCAACCGTTCCATTTCTGAATACGGGGTCCTTAGGACAATCCGGTCCATCCATCCCCACCCCTCAAGGCTATGGTTCCGATCCAAATCTCGTTATGCCGGAGAGTCCTCCCTGGGAACGTATCCTAAATGCGGAACAACTCAAGACGGTCACTGCCCTTTCAGACGTCATTCTTCCAAGAACAGGCGAATCCCCCAGTGCCAGCGAACTGAAGGTACCCGACTTTATCGACGAATGGGTAAGCGCCCCCTACCCGGATCAGGTTGGCGACCGCGAAGTCATTCTACCTGGGCTCAAGTGGACTAACGACGAGTCTCAAAAGCGTTTCAAAAAATCGTTTTACGATCTATCGGAGGCGCAGCAGGCCAAAATATGCGACGACATTTGTTACCTCCCAAAAGCGAAACGTAGATACAAGAATGCGGCTAAGTTCTTCGCCAAATACCGTAACCTAAGCATGGGCGGCTACTACACCACCAACGAAGGTGCTCGAGAAGTCGGCTACGTCGGCAACGTTGCCCTAGCCAGGTTCGACGGTCCACCCCCCGAAGTGTTGAAGTTCCTCGGAGTCGACAAAGTGCCTTGGTAGTGGGAAAATAAATTTTAACATCGCTTCGCTTGTTGTTCCTGCGGAACAAATGGGTGCCTCTTCGAGCCCATAGACTTTCAGATTGACGAATGTCGAATCTCGGTGGGGAAGGCTGGCCCAGTCCTCCGATAGCATGTCAGTTATCTGGACCATAAACTTTCTTCCTGAGCGGTCGATATCTGAGCTCTCCAACCCAGCCTATGGTCGACAGAGCGACTTCGGCCCTATCCTACTCAGCAACCTCTGCTGCCACCCGCGAGAGGCTTTGACCCGCAAAAGAGCTATTGCTCGCGGCTAGAAATTCTCTTGAGGACCCCCAATCTATTCTTTCGAGGTAAACCCTTCCGGTGTCTCACCCACAAAATACACATCCCGATCCGGCCGCGAGCCAGGGGAATGGATGTCCAACATTTCGAGCGGGAAGTCGCTCGTGACAAACTTGTGCCGCGTCCCGGGTGGCAAACGCAGAAAATCTCCGGGGTTTAACTTGTATTCAGAATCATCTAGTATCGCCTTTCCGGACCCGCTGACTACGTAATAGCATTCCTCGGCGATTTTGTGATAGCTCTCACTCGTTTCTTGGCCTGCTTCGACCCTTACACGATAAGCAGTTAAATGCACCTCCTGATCCGGAGCGATCAAGGATTCGATTTCGTAGGGGCCTAATCTTTTCCTCTCGTGCGACGATGAATTACGTTGATGCAGAATTTTCACATCTATGAACTTATGTTTTTCATTCAAGAGACACAAGGCTCAGGATCACTTATCTTGCGTTCC
>Ga0163179_10003324_pt1 | contig 10944 bp, 5 predicted proteins | sample AtlANTMetagenome_FD_109643 | JGI IMG/M metagenome (GOLD analysis project Ga0163179, IMG submission 109643) | Marine eukaryotic phytoplankton communities from the Atlantic Ocean - Atlantic ANT 2 Metagenome | ecosystem: Environmental > Aquatic > Marine > Oceanic | place: North Atlantic Ocean... | reverse complement strand
AGAACCAGTTCTATTTACTTCAGCAAGCAAAGCGTCTCGTGCAGGAGATACAGGCAAAGTCTGCTTTCGTGCATACTGACCACTCATGGTTCTGGTAAATGCATTTCTTACAGTAAGACTTGTATTACTTTCAATAGATACAACTTGTCTATATTCAGAAGCTGCAACATAGTTATTACTATTGTTTGTAGTTACAAGAATTATAGAGTCAGGGTAAAAATCAGAGAGAAAAGAAGTACCACTTCCTGTAACTGTATTACTACCAGCAGTAGCTGTTACAGTACCACTAATGGTTGTTAAACCAAGATTTGCAGCACCTGTTTCATGGAAGTACTCTGTATTTGATTTATTTCCATTTATATCTGTTTGTACCGTATCTGTTGCAATTACTACTGCTTTCCATGGATCTGCAGTGTCAGAAGCATCTAAATATAAGTAACCTCTTTGTCCAACAGATAAACCAGAAAAAGCTTGTTCTCTTTGGGCAGCAGTAGGAGAATTATATCGTACCTCTGTGCCTCCCGCTGTAACAAAAGTATACTCATTAGCACCAACAATTACATTAACTAAACCTGTTGATGTATTTACTGTGGGACTAGATGTTAAGCTACCCCCACGAACAATCCTACCTATTCTATTTAAAGAAGGCGGAGTAGAAGATATTTTCTGAGTTACTTCCTTCCAAGTTGATTTTGCACCTCTACTATTAACCGCACGTACTTTTACAGTATAAACTCCCGAACTTACATTTGTAACTTCATGAGTTGTAGTAGAACCCGGAATATTATTTATTTTTACAAACTTATTGCTTCTACCTGCAAAACTCATATTATGATGAACTTCAAAATGAGATAGAAATCTATATGTTATAGAAGAAGTATTTCCCGCTGTGTCGGTAAAAGTTTCTACTGGAGTGCTCCAGTTAATTTGAGCTGTAACTCCTGTGCCCACACCACCGTCTACTGTTGAGCTAGTAGTAACTTGCTCTATTAAAACTACCGAAGGTGCAGGAACCTTTTGGTCTTTTGGAGGTAAAATTTGGTAATCAGTTGTTTCTACAGGAACATCTTCATCTATTTCATCATACTTTTCTTTTGCATATTTTGAAGCAGAGAAAGAGATACCGTCTTCCTCTTTTGTCATACCAATTATTCTATACTCCTGAAGCTCATCAGTATTTACATCATCTTCTCTACTAATTGCCCAGATGGTATCTTGTTGAGGAGCGGTAGAAAATGCTCCAGAAACAGTAATAGTGCTTGCAGAAGTTCCTGTATTTGTTATTTCTTTTATTTCTACTCTTGAATTTTCTGAAAATTGAGTTAAAACTGAGTTACCAGAGTCATCAATTAGATTAGCTGCCTGTGCCTGTGTAGCCAAAGCATTACCACTAGCATCTTCTAAAAGTAATCCACCACGGCTATAGCTTTGACCATTTATAGTAGCAGATGCTTGTGCTAAATATACTCCTGGTTCTGTAAATATTAAGTATAAATTACATGCAGTACCAGCACTTCCTCCAGGAAAAGTAACAGTTCTATCTAAATTAATAGATGTTGTGGTAGAACCAGTGCTTACACGACCACTAGTTTCAAGACTATGCTGTCTTTTATCTTGTACATTTATAATGTCACCAGGACGTAAAAATACTGCATTAAAGCCAGTTTTAAAACTAACTACTTCAGTTTCTAAGCTAGTTGATTTTAAATGAAAATCTGCAAGCCGCCTTGCTTGACCTTCCGAAGTACAGCCGTATGCAACAATATTTCGAGCAAGCACTCTTCCTGTCTTTTTTATATTTGCGACATCTTCTACAGTTAAAACTGTTTTTTTATAAAACTCTTCTGGATTGTTCCACGTAACATTAAATTGATTTGGGCGTGCCTTGTCTCCTGTATAAGTATAGTTAAATATTCCTTGTTCTACATTTCCGCTAGTAAAGGTATAAACAGGCTCTTTTGGACTATCCTGTACGGTGTATCCTTCTCCATTTATCCAATAAAGCATTCCTCTAAATACGCTGGCTAAATCTTTTACAACTTTGTATGCTTCTGCAGCATTTGGAATATAAGTATTGCAAGTGAATCTAGGCTCTTGCCCTCCTTTACCATCTGGAACAAGCTCGTCGCAGTATCTTGCTATTTGATACAAAGAAAATTTATCTATGTCTGCTTCTTGTACAAAGTCTCCTAAACCATTTTCTTTGTCTGTAAGAATATCATAAAAAACCCAGGCAGGATTATTTGTATAGACTTTTGCTCTATTTGCAACAGAAGAAGCAGCTGGATCTCCTCTAAAGGTACCATTCCACGCTTGGTAAGAACTTGTATTTGCTCCGGTGCTCTGGTTACGAGTATAACTTGAGGTAAAAGAACCTAATTCTTCTCGTGTTAAATAGTTTGAAGGAACTTTTATTTTTCTTCCTAAAATATGATAAGAACGAGAAGGAGGCTGAGGAAAGTCTTCTGCAGCAAAAGAAACAGAAGCATGCGCTGTTGTAGGATAAGAAAACTTATCATTTATCCCCGCCTCTACAGTCTTTATTATTGCCCTGCCTTGGTACTGCGGTCTGCCATCTCCGTCTGAAAAATTACTATAATCTGAAGAAGCATCAGGACTTATTCTTCTTATTTCAATTTTCCAGTCAAATAACGGCTGAAATCTTTCCAGATTAATACGAAACTCTTGTATAAAGCCTCCAGACGTATTTTGTCGAACAATTGTTCCTGTGCCCCTTCTTCCTAGTCCGACTAGACTTCCTTGAAAATAATCTACTATTTGATCATGGTACTCAACACTAGTTCCATTACCGATTACCCAGCTATATGTGCTTGATTTTGTATTTAATGAATCGCTAGCTTGATGCAGGCCATTGATAAACTCAGACCCACCGTAATTATTACCATGTATTAAAACTTTTGTAAAGTCAGAATCTGTAGAGTCATTCTTATAGTTTAGAATTATTTGAAACTCTGCTCCGGCAGGTCCATCTTTTCCATTTGGCTGCTTATACAAGAGACCACTAGGAAATTCCATAGCTATATTTAAATAGTCTATTTCTTCTTTAGATCCTTCTGAAAAAGAAAATTGAGTTGGAGTTATAAATGTAGCGCTTGCACTTCCTCCTACACGAACACTTCCTGTACCGGAATACCATGTAAGCTCTGTTTGGGGGCCAATTACAAATGAACTACCAGGGCTTCCATATGCGCTTGTTTTAATGATGGGTGTTTGATAGCGAGTTCCTCTTTTTAAATAAGCATAAGCATTATCATAGGCAAGACTTTGATTTGTGTCTCCGTACTTAACAATGGCTTCTGATAGTATAACAGGTTGTGCCGTTCTATTTCTTACAGCTGCAGTAGCAAGAGTTGCTGTATTCGCATTAGTAATTGAACTAACTTGATGCACAGTATCAAAGAAAAACGTTTTTGTTCCAGAAGAAGAAACATCTGTGCTTATAGGAGGATTAACTCTTACCCATTTACCATAACTTGGATGTGTGCCTTGTCCTACTATAATTCCTGTATATACATCTCCATCAACACCTGCACCAGGAACACGTATTCGTCCGACTACATAGTCATCAACATCTGCTTTTTCCGTAGTGCCGGGTTTATTCTCTATATTTGTCGGAACTGTAACGCTATTAGGAAGGTAAAGAATACTTGAGCCTCTTTTAGCTGCAAAATTTCCGCTAAACCCAGGTAGAGTATTTAAATTACCTGTAGGACCTCCAGAAAAAACTAATAAGTATCTATCCCCAATAGATAAATCAACTCCACTGAAAAGACCGTCGCCCGAAACATTTCCACCAGCATTTGTAACACTTGTTCCGCTTACAGTAGCAGTTCCTGTTTTTGTAGTAAGAGTATCATAGCTTTCTTGATCAATAATTGAAGTACCATTTAAATATACTCCGGAAAGCCCTCCAACAAGACCTTGAATTTCACCCGCAGAAATTATATCAGTAGCTACACCATACTGTTTTTCAGTTGTAGGGGTACTGGGCACAGCCGCAGCGAGTGCCTGAGCTTGTATCTCACTTTCATGATCGGCCTCATTTCTTGGTGCAAAACCTCCCATAATTTAACTCCTATGCTGCTCCAAAATGTCCCTGAAATGTGAGACGAATTTGACGGGCTTCCTCATCAGTAAAAAATATATCTATTCCTGGTATCATTACAGGTCTTGCTGGTGTAGGTTTTGTATTAACATTATCTGATGCGAGCGTATTTACTTTCTCTTTTGGTACAACAGATGTACCGGTTGTTCCGCCGACTTCTCCGCCATCAACAGTGATTGGTGTGCGAGAGTAGGAAAGTGAAATGGGAGCGCCACCAACTATTACTTCTCCATATGCTAGAGGGACTGCTTGTCCTTGTGTAACAGTATTTGCGGGTCCGCTAAATAAATAGTTTCTATTATTATCGGTACCATCTACAGAAGGGTCTGGCATCATCATTTCTGATATTCCCATCATCGCAAGACTTGTACCAGCAAGTAAAAGTGCTGTTCCTACATTAAAACCAATACCTGTTATAACACCTTCAGCAATAGCAAGACCCCCTGGTATAGTAAAAGCTAAAACTACTAAAACAACCGCTGCTAAAAGCTTTCCTACTCCATCTGCTCCTGCAGGTAATTCTGTTATGATAATATCATCATCATGTAAAGTTAGTAGTAGCTCGTCTTCACTAAGTATATCTTTGCCTCGTTTTATTTGAAACTCTACGCCAGCTTCGTGTGCGTCTATTAAATGTTTTCTAAAGCCTGACGTCTGACATTCTATGAGTCTAAGTATTTCTCCCACAGTATTACAAGAGGTCTCCCACTTATCCCCGAACTTTGCTAAGTTACCCTCTAAATAAACTGTTTGCATCTATAATAACCTCTAATTGCTTTACCCCAAATTCCATATATGGACTCTCTACAGGATAAACGATGTCTGGCATGGTGTAAAAAGACTCCATCATCCAGATACACTCCACAGTGATTTCCTACTGTGGACATAATATTAAAAACTATACCATCATGTTTTTGTGGCTCTTCGACTTTTACAAATCCAAAAGACTCATATAAGTCATCAAAATAGTTTAATCCCTCTTCCCACCAAAGCTCTTGAAACTCCAACATAGGAAGTTCTATTGAAAGGTTCTGTCTATAGTAGTCTCTTACTAAAGACCAACAATCATTCTTTCCAAACTCATATTCTCTTCCTAGCAGAGTATTTTCTAATTTTTTTGGCGTATAAGTATATTTTTCTGCTTCTGGTAGTGAGTATATAATATAGGGTATGCCTAAATGATCACTTGCTTTTTTATCTGATTCACTTGCTTCGCATGAAGAATCTGGATGGCTATGGACTATTGCATAAATATCTCCAGATAGCCTTGCTTTTACATATTCGTCTGGAGAAATTTTAAAAGTGTGTAACTTATCCTCTGCTATATTTTCACATTTTTTCCAGACAATCTTGCCTCTCTTGTTAAGTAAAAGTCCGCATCCCTCTTCTGGATAATCATCAAATAAATCATTTATTATTATCTTATCGTTTCTGTCTAACATTTGGAAAGCCCCCGAAAGGTAATGTTACTTTTTTATCTGTCTCTATTGCTACTCCGTTAGAAACGGTTGGATGAGGCAAAGAATGAAATCTTAGTCGGCAAGATTTTATTTTCTTTCCACATACATCTCCTTCTGTCCAATTAACTCCTTCTTTTATTTCAGAGGCTGAAGGATTTGATCTAGTTTTAAGGGCTTGCCAAAGATTTCCATTTCTAAGAATATATTCATTTCTTTTTGTATCACTATAAGCATAGTAAGTGGAAGATAAAGTTGTTCCAAATACTCTTACTCTTTTCCAACTAGTGCTCGTATCAGAAGGGGTAGCAGAAGTATTTACTATTGCTTGCCAGTAATTATTTGCATTTGCATTCGATGTTGTACCATTTGTATTAAGACGAGGCACATTACTTACAGTAAGATAGTAGTTACCTTTTGTCGCACTTGTAGATCCTGCTGTAAATGTAGTAAAACTAATTGAAGAAGGAACTATATACTCATCATAGCGATTCATATAAACGGTATTACTCTCATTTGTCTGTGCGCTTGTGACACTGAATCCAGAGTTTTGTCCCCAATTACACCCTCCACATCTATTTGCCGCAGAAGTAGTTCCTGCTGCTTCTCTATACCGAAAGGGGCAGCTTCCACCGATAATATTTCTACGAGGTAGAGTTATTCCTGCAACATCAAAAGGAGAAGCAAGCTCAAAAGTAATAGATATAACATTTCTATTCTTAATTCTATCAATTACATACGTTTGCTTTGGAAACTCCAAAGGAGGAGTTGCATCTCCTGACTCTCCAACTAAATATTTTACAAGAGTACTTCGTTTTGTTATTCTTTGGCCTATTAAATCTTCATAGTCTACCCCACCAATTGCATTTGTAAGAGTATTTCCCACATTACCTATGGAGAGCTCTGGTCTTCCCATAGATCCGTCACTTTGTACAGAAATATCATCGGAAAACATAGGCAAGGCGGCATAGGTTCTTATAGTACCGTTCTCGTCTCTAAATTGAACGGCATTTAAATCTTCATCTAATCCTGCAAAAAAGTAAGCAAAAGTATTTGAAGTATATTCAAGAACATAAAGCTCAACTAAAGCTGAGCCTGGATCTTGTTTCTGAATTTCTTTATTTATTTGTGTCATGCTTCGTATACTCTTCTAAAGGTTGCATTACAAGTATAAAAATCATCATAGGTATAAGACTGTGTATAGTCTTCACAAACAACTTTTACAGTCTTTTCAGATCCTGAAGCATTAGTATCGGGATACGTAAAATTAAAAGCAGTTGTCCCTGCTTTGTTATCAAAAAAAGCCATTATATCATCAATATCTGCCTTTGGCCTATTTGAAAAAGTAACAGTAAACTGTTGAGTAATATTATTTATACCTTCCTGTATTCGTTGCTCATAACCATCTCCAAACTGAACTTTTATTACTCGAGGCTTATTGTTTCGAGTAAGAGTTTTATCTGGAGTTCTTTGAACTGAGTTTAAGTCTGCAAATCCGATAGCCATTATGCTGCTCCAAACGGACTTAGTATACCACCAGGTCTCTTCTGCTTGTGTAGTTCATCTTGAACAGCAGCTGATATTGCTTTTCCTAACTGCTTTGATTGTTCTGAAGAGCCTGAACCATCTTGTCTAGTTGTTCCATCACTATTCACAGTTATGCTAATGTTATTAACATCTCCTGTGCCGCCCCTTATGTCAACTGGAATTTCTTTCTTGTTCGGCAAAGGAACAACAGCTTCTGTACCATGTAGTATAGCAGGATACCCAGCTTGTCTGCCTCTTGCAATCCCGCCAGTTGAATAACCTTGAAGAATACCACCACGTCTAGCTCCCGGTGCCGCTTCTGATATCATGCCATTTCGACCCGCAGGGACAGGACCTCCCCCAAAGAAACCAATTGTCGCTTGTATAGCTTTCATCACAAGTAACTCAATAATCATTTTAGCAATAGATGCAAGTATAGCTTTAGCCATATCAGCAAAAGCTTCTTTCGCAGACTTTGAACCATCTACGATTGACATAAAAGCATTATTCATACTGGACTCTACAGTAGACCTTATATTTTCCATGCCTTTAAGTATTTTCTCTTGCTCTTCTAGTGCAATATTTTGTGAAAGTATTTCTTCTTTTTCTGCTACTGAAAGAGTGCGCCCTTCATTTTCAAGGTCTAAAATTCTACGAGCCGCCGCTTCATGCGCAGTGGAAAACGAGAATGTTTGTAGTCTATCTGCACTTTCAAGTAATCGTAATCTTCCTCTTTCAATATCTATTAATACGGCATTTTGTTCTTTTTCAAGATTCCTGTCTAACTGCTCACCTTTAATTCTTAAACCTTCTATTTCTTGATTAAGAGCTACAATACGTGTAGCATCTGTTGTTGCATTTAGTTTTGCTCTGTTTTGCTCTGCTTGAAGAATTTGGTCATTTATAATTTTTCTTTGAGCAATTATATTATTTTCTCTTCCCTCTTGTTTTTGAGTACCAATATCAGCAAGACTCTTACCTACAGTACCGGCTCCGGCAGTTGTGGCTCTTTCTTGTGCTATTCTTGCTCTTGCAAGTGCATTTTGTGCTGCATTTATCTCTTTTTGTATTTCTAAACGTCTTTCTGCAACATTAAGGCCTATTTGATCAACTGCATTTTTCTTTTCTGCATTTCTTAAATTATTTTCTTCTACTGTTACAGTTTCTTCTGCTAAGCCTAAAGCTCTTTGTGCGTTTACTATTCTTTGATCTGTAAGAGGTATAGTATCATCGTTTAAAAGAGCGGTTAAAGCTAGATCAGCTCTTAAAACATTTTGTTTTGCTTTATCAACAGCAGTTTCGGCATTTAATACACCAATTGCTGCTCTTTCTCGTTGGGCAGCAAAAGATTGAGATACTTTATCAATTTTTGAAATCGTCATCTTTCGACCAAGAATTTTATCTTCTAAGTCTAAGGCCTCTGACTGAGCTTCAAGAGCTGCATTTGCATTTAGCGTTGCTATTCTTGCTGCTTTTATTCTTTTTGCTAGTGCTGCATCTTCTTCTTGTCCCTGTTTTTTAAGTGCAGCTACTCTTGCTATATCTTCATCGCTCTGTTTAAATTTACCGGTTTTAACAGTAGTACCACGACGAGTTTTTATTGTAACAGCTTGAGTTCCTCTCTCAAACTTTTTTATCTCTTTCTCAAGACCTTCTCGATCTTTCGCAAATTTTTCTTTATCAAAGGTAACAATATACTCTGCCTCTAATCTTGCAACTTCTTTAAAAGCAGAAACAAGATTTTGAAAAGGAGCTTCTGCAATTGAATTAACTGTAGATTGAAGAGCTTGGTCTGCTGCTTTTCTTGCTTCAGTAATCTGCTGTAAAGCATTTGCACTTCTTTGTGCATTTTCATTTAGTGCAAGAATTGCCTTTGCATCTTCTTTAGTTAACTTTGTATTATCAATAATTGCTTGATTTAATGGAGCAAATCTACTATCCAACTTTGCTAGCTGTGATGTAGTTTCAAGTAAATTTTCTCTATACTCGCCAAAACCCTCTGTGCCTTTCTTTGCATCCAAACTATTAATTTGATCAATTAATCCGCCAGGATTAGCAACATTGGCTTCTTTTATTGCATTTCCGAACTGAATTGTTCTTTCTTCTAAGTTTTGAAGAGTACGATCTGCTCTAATTTCATTTACTTTTGATAAATGATCGCCAAGCTCTGCTGCTTTTTCAGAGAGACCTGCTACTTCTTCGTTAGCCCTTCTTGCAGCAGGAGGAATTGGAAAAAGAGCATCCATTGCCATCTTTCCTAAATCAATAAAAAGTAGAATAGCTCCTGCTATACCTGCTGCTTTAAATAAAAGATCCACTCCACCCGCTAACTTTTTTGCACCCGCAGCTGCGCTAGCAAATGCTTTTGTAAAAGCTGTACTTATACCTGCAGCAGTTTGCTTTGCGGTTAGCTCAATGCCTTTCATACTCAATCGAGTTGTTTTTTCAAACTTCTTTACGACTAAAACTCTTTGATCATAGGATGTGCGAAGATCTTTTACCTCTTGAGCATTAAATCCTTTTAGCTTTCCGGTTGTAACCTTTTTACCATCAATAATTTGTTTCTCAGCACCCTTGAGAATTTTATCAGCATTAGTCTGCGCACGCCTACTTTCATCTTCTCCAGATAAAAAGGACATACCCGTGCCTTTTGTCTGTCCTTGTTTTACTCCGGCACCTTTCGCTAAATCTGTGGAACTTTTAGTAACTTCTTTTATGTCTTTTCCAAGTATGCGGGTTTGTTTAGTTAAGTCATCAAACTTAGCTTGAGTTTTATCCGCAAACGCAGTTGCACGGTCTCCTGCAGCTTTTGCAGCGTTTCCAAAAGCATCTAAAGTAGGAAGAACAGATCGAACAAGAGGAAGGGCTAAAAGACCAAAAAGAGAAACCAAAGAAGTTACATTGTTAGATAAAAATTGTAAAACAGGAGTCAAACCGTTTACTAAACCAACTTTTATAGTATTAACAATATCATCGAAAGCTTTTCCAAACTCAGCAACAGCAGTTGCATCTTCATTCATTACCTTGCCAATAGCTGCAAACTTTCTTTCACCTTCTTCAAGTACAAAATTAGTAACAGCTTGAGTTCTCTCAAAAGCAGTTAACTCGTTTGCAGCTCTACCTGTGGCTGCAGCATATGCTTTTGTAGCAGGATCAAGGCGTAGAATAATACCAAGTTCATCTAATAGTTCGGGTTCTGCTTTTGTAGTACCACGAACCAAACGATTAAATGAATCTGTTAAATCTCTTCCTAAAGCAAAGGAAGCATTCTTTGCAACAGTTGCAAGACGCTCAAGTTGATTACCAGTTAAGCCAGCAGCTGTACCGATAGCGGTAGCTTGTGCAGCTTCTGTAAAGCGTAGCTGTCCGTTTGTGGCTTCTTGTAAAGATTTTGTTATTGCTGAATAATTTGTGCCCATCAAAGCACCAAACTGTTGCTGTCCTGCAATAAGATTACGAGTATCTGCTGCTTCTTGTAAGAAGCGGAAAGCAGCAGTAACAGCAAATACGCGAGCAGCAAGCTCTGCGTATGCAGGAACAATACCTCCAGCAATACCTTGCTGCATTTTACTAAAGTTTTTAGTAGTATTAGAGGACATGCTTGCAGCACCACGCAAGGCGCGATCTGCATCTTTTGTTTGCTTGTTTTGACCTACAAGAGCCTTTTCTAGTTTGTTAGCATCGACAGCAAGCTTTTGAGTAGTACCCTTGTCGTCTACTATTACCTCAATAAATACTTGTTTCTTCTTAGCCATTAGTTACTCTTTGCTTTCCGCTCTGCGGCTTTACGCTTTCGCTCTGTTTGTTCAGCCCTATCATTAATTACTAAATTTT
>Ga0163179_10003323_pt1 | contig 10945 bp, 9 predicted proteins | sample AtlANTMetagenome_FD_109643 | JGI IMG/M metagenome (GOLD analysis project Ga0163179, IMG submission 109643) | Marine eukaryotic phytoplankton communities from the Atlantic Ocean - Atlantic ANT 2 Metagenome | ecosystem: Environmental > Aquatic > Marine > Oceanic | place: North Atlantic Ocean... | reverse complement strand
TTTGCTCCGGCGTGCCGCTTTGCTCCGGCGTGCCGCTTTGCTCCGGCGTGCCGCTTTGCTCCGGCGTGCCGCTTTGCTCCGGCGGGTCGTATGGCCAGTTGTCGATCTCAAGGACGCCCAGGGCTTTCCATTGGTCCCGATTCAGCGTCAACGATCTTATCTGCGTCCCCTCATGATGGAACTCGCTGTAGACCATGCGGTCACCGTCAGGGTGAATAGACGGCTGGAACGCACCCCCGAGCACATTGGTGACTTGCCAGTACGACCTGGTCTCGACGTCGAGCGCATAGATATTTGAGATGCCTGTTCTGTCTGACACGAAGTAGAGCGTTGAGCCGTCGGGGCTCCAGGCGGGGTCTCTATCGATCCAGGAATCGTCGAAGATCTGCGCTACAGGTTGCCCTTCGGGGTCGTAAAGCCACAGGTTTCGCGAGCCTTCTTTCCACGCCGATAGCGCCAACCATTTGCCGTCTGGCGAATAGGTAGGCGTGGAGTACTGTACATGCCGGTTGTTCTCGGCGTTATCGGTCAGCGGGACAAGGCGTTGATCGATAGTCAGCCTGGCAAGGTCGTTGGTCTGCACGTGGTTGGTGACCGCGAGGAGTTCGCGGCCATCTGGAGAGAAGTAGGGGTCTCTCGCTCTCTTGCCTTCGGTCATCAACGAGGCTGACTTGTCACCCAGTTCGTGGAAATAAATGTCTTCGTAGTACCGGTAAAAGTCGACGCGTCGCAGCATCGCGAAGGTGAATGCCTGGCTGTCAGACCGCCAGACGAAACGCTTTCCGGTTTTCGCTCGTAGGATCAGCTCTGCGTTCTGTCCGTTGCCGTCCGCCAGGTAGATCCCCGTTCCGCTTTTCTTGTTGGCGCAGGTATAGACGAGATGTTCGCCGTTAGGCGACCAGGCGCCACCACCGCAGCTCATGGTTTCGTCGGTGTGGAGTGTTCCTACGGTCAACCCGTTCTGTTCGACCTCGGCTTTCTGCGCTTCGTAGTGCGCGGTGCGGTCTCGTTTCCAGTCTTTATACCAGGCGCGAAATGAGCGATCGAAGACACGTTTTGCGGGCAGCCAGTAGGGAATCCAGCCCCCATAGGTGTGGACCCATTCGGGCCAACGGTCTTCTCCGAGCGAATCGGTGATGTATTGGATGAAGTCTTGCCCGAAGAGGTAGCGGAGGTTCCCGTATGGAGGGTCGTTTTGGAAACCGTCTAAATTGCCCAGGGGAGGGAACTTACCCTCTAGAATGGTCATGCGTTTGACCATGTCCGCCTGGGGGTTTCGCCCTCTGCCACCGTTGGTGAGCTTTGTCTCGATGTAAGTGGCGTACCCCTCGACGATCCACCATGGTGAGACGTCATTGACGCTGGCAAGCCGCCCCACGAACAAGCGTGCAAGTTTCGGCAGGCCTTGAACAGTGTCCAGGTGCAAGATGTGGGTGAGTTCGTGGATCAAGATCCCTTCAGCCCAATCGTCATATAGGTTGAGCGTGCTGCCTTCTTGCGGTGCGGTCACGTAGATGACGATCGTGTTGAGCGGTATGCGTTGCGCGTATCCGTTTGCGCTGTCCGTATTGTCCACCAGTACGAGTTCGATGCGTCTCTTGGGTTTTGTTCCGACCTCTTCGGTCACCTGTTCCCAGACGCGGTCCGCGATTTCAGCCACCTCGTCGGCGAGAGCGGCTTCGTCATCGTGAAAGTGGATACGCCAATATTTGGACTCCAAGGTCCGCCATTCCAACTCCGGATCGTAGCTCGCCGCGTCCGCGTGCGGCGCGCTCAGGAGTTGCAGCGCGATCGTAAGGCACATCAACCACCGCAGTACAGCGCTTCGTCGTGTTGGCTTTTGGTGGGTTCTACGTGTGCGCACCATTCGTCGGAATGCTCCAGAACTGGCGTTTTTGGGACTGTCCGAGGGCGCGCGAGCCCGCGGTCAAGGGCGCTAGAAGTAGTAGCTTAGGCCAGCCGCGGGGTTTCCGTAAGTCTGTAGAAGTCGGTTTTCGTTCAATTCCATCGCCACGCCGAATTCTGCCGAGAAACCTAGAAACTCCATGCCGAACGGGAAGTACTCTATTGAGATCCCGGGGCTGACACGCGGTGTCGTCGCGTCACTTTCCATAATCATCTCTACCGCAGCGCTCGCGTAGACATTCAGGTGATCCTCAGCGACAAACCCGTACAGGCCACGGACGCCGAAGAGCAGCTGGTCGGTTGTCGCGCTGTCTTCGTCGGACGAGAACCCGCCGCGTGCTTCGATCGCGATATTCGACGTGGGTGAACCATTCGGAAGAAAGAAGCGCGCAGTCAAGGCTGTAGGCCCGTTGGGTGCGCTCGTAAATCCGATACCCAGGTGTGTGCTCAGGCTCTTCGCGAAAGCGTTCTGGGGAATAATCGCCGCGGCGAGTGCTGCGGCCATTAACCAACGCATGATGACTCCTCTATTTACCGTTTAGGGCCTAACCTGCTCTCGATAGACTTGCCGTAGCCGTCTAGCACGACGCCACGAGCGGGGAGCGGGCGCTTCCCTAGGTGTAGCGTTGTTTGGGCATTCCACATGACCCGTTCCAGTGGCCCCGACCACTGCTTTGCAATCCAGCGTTCGACACCAAAGCCGCTGGGGAATTCACGGCGGGTGAGGAGGTTGCTTTTGGGAGAGAGCGCGACGTTCAAGGCGTGAGTTTCGGAACGAAGATTTAGCTCTGTCCCCTCGGTCGCGATCTCGATGTCTTCCACGATGTGTGTGATGCCGCCTTCTGTGAGCCAGCCGACTGTCCTTGCTTCGTTTTTCAGGACGGTGAGGGATGCATCGGCGGCCAGCACATGAATGGTGACATCTTCTGCTGTCCTTTGTGTGTCGATCGCTCCGATGCTTTGCAGCGCCACTGCGCGCCCTTCGATGATCTCACCGTTCCCTCCGGCGGTCCAGGCGCCGCTGATCGACGCATGCGGGTGAGTCAGGCGCGCCGTTCGTTCGGTGGGTTCCTTCAGGATTGACTGTTCTGTTGTCGAGTTGGCGAAAGATTCGATGACAAATCGCCCTTCCAGGGCGCCTCGCGTTCGGATGCTTACTCGCAGTCGGTCGTCGATTTGCTCCCACGACGTCTGACTTAGTGTCCAGGCCTCCCCGTCGGGGGGGGCGGTCACAAGTTCTGGGGGCTGGCGCTCATGGAAGTTCATTCCTGGGCCTTTTGCGGGGAGATATGCCCATGTGAGGTCCCCCTCTCCACGCCGTAGGCCCCGGTTGCCTGCTGCCAGTCGCAGGTGCAGGCTGTCACCATTGTCGAGGGCCGCGAATATCTCCCAGGCGCGTTCGTGGTTCAAGGCGTAGTCGTCTTGTGGCGCGCACGATGTCGCCAGAAACGCGAGCGTTAGGCATCTTATCAGCGACACAGATCGGCCTTTTCGCGGTCTATACGTATTTGTTCTAGTTGTGAATCCGGCGCGGTCTGAAGCATTGCCGGCAAGTCGCCCCCGCCGCACGGATAGGTTCTGGTGTCTCGGGCATGGTTTAAGCGGTCATTGTACAACTGCGCGCCCGCCTCTCGGCACAACTGTTCACGGTCGGTAGCAGCGTCGTGTTTTTGAAGTGCAGTACAGCGGTTTCTATCCAGTGGTTCGCTTTGACCGAGCCACCAACGGCTCGCAGCGATCCATGGTCGAGGGTCCGAGGCGTCGAAAGAGAGCTGCGCTGCGAGTGTTTCGAGGGCATCACCGAGCGTCTGTTTGTCCGCGTCAATCTTCGCGAGTCTGCGGGAAAATAGATGCATTCTGCAGTCGTCTGCAAACGGGCCTGATGCCTCACATGCGGCCGCGTCATCCCGTTGCTCCCCAACTTGAAATGCACACTCCGAGCGATTCAGGGGCGTGGGAAGCGCTTCGCACCGGTCCAACAGATCGTCGGTCGCGTGTTCGGTTTGCGCGGCCAAACTTTGAATCGCCGCTAATCCACAATCGCCGTGCCATTGCGCGGATTCAAGCGATGCGCATTGCGCTAAAGCGGTGAGCAAGGCGTTTTCGCGTTCCTCGCGGGCTTGTTCTTCGCTCGCGTCTATCTGCGCCAACACCGCGACGTACTGACGGGCGTCATCGTCGTCTGTTGAGCCGCTGCCGCAAGCCAAGAGAAGGGGGAGTAGGGGCCACACCGTTGGACGGTACCATGTACAGTAGCCGCCACGAGGGTCGACCTACACTGTGACTTCAACTGCCTCTACATCCTATTGGCCTAGGATATTGCGTGTCAGCGTGAGCGTGTTGCTGCTTGGCGCCGTGTTTTCGCATGTCGACGTCGGTGAAGCGGGCGGTGAGTTGGTGCGGGCCCCGTGGTGGGTATTCTTTGTCCCCTCGGCTTGTTTACTTCTGAACTCCTGGATTCAAGCTTGGCGCGTCCGCTGGTTGTTGGCGGCTTTTTCTATCGAAGCCTCTGTCGGCTTGATTTTTCGCGTGTTCCTGATGGGCAGTTTTTGGGGGCTTGTGCTCCCAATGGGTGGCGCGGAGGCCACACGGTTGCTTTTACTTCATCGGCGAACGCAAAACTTGGATGCTTGCGCTGCGACCTTGTTTGTGGCGCGTCTTTTAGAAACGTTGCCATGGGGCGCGTTGCTGATTTGGGGCTTGGCTTCGGGCTGGCTGGCCCCATTGCCATTCTTGGTGGGCGCGGCGTGGATGGGACTCGCGCTGTTCGCTGGGGCTTGGGTGTGTGCTATCGGTTTTTCGATGGCACCGCGGTCCGCGAGAGAGCGTCTACCCGGTTGGTTGGAGCGTCCGGTTACTCGCGCTGTTGATGCGTTGGCGCAGTTTCGAGGTTCCGGCAGGCTGCTCGTCATCTGCGCGCTGCTTGGCGTACCGTTCACGCTGGTAAACGCCGTGGTGGTGTGGGCTGTGTTCGTGGCTTTCGGTGTTCCGCTTGGCTACGACGCAGTGCTTGGCGTAGTCCCAGCGGCAGATGTGTTGATCTCGCTGCCGATTTCGATGGGAGGGGTCGGGGTGCGAGAGAGTGTCTTTGTGTTGGCACTCACCCCTTTCGGAGTCACAAAAACGGTCGCGCTCGCGGTGATCTTTACCCGCTGGACCGGAGAGTTGGGTCGCGCGCTGTTCGGAGGCTTGTCTGTGGCCTTTGGGCCAGCGCTAAAGCAGCATGAACAGGCTTAGCCGATAACCTCGACCTCATCGCGGCCTGTTGCCCGTACGAGTGTTCTGATCTGCTGTGAGCGTTCTGGATTGCTTTCTTTCCAGACCTCAGCCAGCTGACCCGCGAGGTCTCTCGCGCGACGAAAGCCACCGACCATATCGCCAGAGATGTCGGTTCTGGAGACCAACTCTTCCATGATCTCGTTCAGGCTGTTTCCGTTTGCCCACATCTCGCCGAAGGGGATGAGGTCCGGGCACCAATCGACCTCTTGTCGGCTGAGCTGGATCGCACGACTCACGACATCGCCGTACCGAATGCGGTTGACGCGCTTCGCGAGCGCGCGGGCTTCGCCCCGGAGCTTCCTGACCGGTTGTGCTCCTCGGGGTAGGTTTTGCACAAGCGCGCACAGCAGACCGAACAGTCGCGTGGGGGGCAGGTGGTCCAGAATGCCTTCGAGGTAGAGCTCGGTGACGAAAATCTCCGAGATCTGCAGCTTCTGAACGACCTCACCACCTTCTCGAAAGGTACCGTCGTGGTTCAGATAGCCGATGTCTGTGAGAAAGCAGACGCGTTCTTCGAAGTCATCCCAGACGCGGTTTCGGCGTTTAGAGGCCTGATTGCGCCATTTTCGGGCGCGGCGCGCTTGGCTCCGGAGCGATTGGGGCATTGTGTGCGCGGGAGGGAGCAGCTTGCTTTCCGTATTGAGCGTGATGCGCAGTGAGCCTTCGAGAGACAGCGCGCGCTGCTCCAAGCTGCTTGCACGTTGCTCCAAGTGGAATGACAGAAAAGATCTTGAGATGAGCTCTTGAATTCGATCGCGATCGTGACGCGCCAGAAGGTTCACGACCGAGTTGAAGGAAAGCCCGAAGGAGCTCCTCACTTTTTCCGACTCGCCCGTCGCATATCGACGCACGTGGTGCTGGAACTCACCGAAGTCATCGTGGTCCATCCGTACGACGACGTAGCCGACGTCGTCCATACCGCGTCGTCCGGCACGACCTGCTTTCTGTAAGAACTGACGGACGGTGAGCGGGTTGAAATCCCTGCCGTCGAACTTTTTGAGCCCATCGAGCACGACTGTCCTTGCGGGCATGTTGATGCCCAGCGCGAATGTAGACGTGCAGTACAGAACTTTTAGCAGGCGCTTTTCGTACAGATGTTCGACCAGCCCTTTCAGCTGTACGTGCAGGCCGGCGTGGTGAAAGCCGATTCCGGATTCGTACATTTTTCGGAGATCGTGGGTAAGTACGCCGTCGCTGCTGCGTCGCTCAAAGTCATCCAAGGCGGCGCGGCTCTTTCGCAGCGCGTCGCCCTCGAGCAGCGCGTGCCCTTTTCTATGGAGGTTGCGGGCGAATTGTTCGGTCTGGTGTCTGCTGAAGACGAAATACAAATACGGAAGATGTTCGTCTCGCAATCTTTGGAACACGTCGAGATGACGCGTGCGTGGGCTTTGACGATCACGGCCCCGTCCTTGGCCTCGCCCGCGTCCCTTACCTCGTCCGCCCGAAGGACCACCTTTTCCTCGCCCGCGTCCTCTACCGCGGCCCCCCCGATGTCCTTGTTGGTGGAGGCTGGCTTCGAGGTTGGCTTGGTTTCGACGCCAGCGCTTTTGCGCGACCTCGAAATTGTCGATGTCGGTCAGCCCTGTTTCGCGATTGAACAGCATGAGTTCAAGTGGCACAGCACGTTGCTCTTCGATGATTACCGCGGTTTTTCGTCCGCGTACGTCGGAGAGCCAGTGGGCGAATTCCTGCACATTCGAAAGGGTCGCGGACAGCCCAAGTACCTGAACCGAAGGATCGAGGTAGATGAGCACTTCTTCCCAGGTTGTGCCGCGTTCTCGATCATCTAAAAAGTGGATCTCATCGAGAATGACTTGCTTGAGGTTGGGGATCTCTTCCCCAGTGAGCAGCATATTTCGAAGGATCTCGGTGGTCATCACGCGGCAGGGAGCGTCCCTTCGAATCACGAGGTCTCCCGTGATGAGGCCGACGTTCTCTTCGCCGTGGACCTTGATCCAGTCGCGATATTTTTGGTTTGAGAGCGCTTTAACCGGGGCGGTGTAGATGACCTGCTCGCCCCGCTCGAGCGCGCATGCGACCAGGTGATCGGCGATTAGCGTTTTTCCTGTCCCAGTAGGTGCGCAGACCAGAACGGATTCGTTCGCGTCGAGATGGTCGATCGCCTTCGCTTGGAAGGCGTCGAGTTCGAACGATACGTCCAGCGAAGGGTGGAGTGGCACGGCGTCCTTTTTCTGACCGGGATTGAAAACCCTGTCTTGTAGAGGAGGGATTAGGATCAGTGGGAGAGACTCCTAGCGCCCCATCGATGTAAAGGCCACCGTTCAACACCTGGTGCCCTCAAGATGTAGAATCTGGGAGAGGAAACCCATTGGGAGACGTTGTGATTACATCAAACCGAACTCCGAAAACTCTGAGATTGGCGTTGTGGTTAGCGGTATTGCCTTTTGCTGTAGCGATACAGCCCGCGTTGGCTCAAGAGCCGGCAGCTGCCGCAGCTTCGCAGGAATCCGCGGTTTTCCATTACGCTGGCGAGGCGGGCCGGGGAGAATTTAGTGTCTCCGAGATTGAAAAATTCATCCAGGAGGCGCCGAGTGGCCGGCACTACGTATGGCAATCAGGTTGGGCGGATTGGAAGCCCTGGACCGACGTAGACGAATTTAAGCAAGTGGTTTCCGCAAAATCGGAACAACCCGCAGTGGCGGCGAAGGTCGAAGAACCCACCGCCGACGCGGCGCCCGTTAGCGAAGAGACGGTAGCGACTGATGAGGCCTCGGATAGCGACGCGGAGCCCGCAGTGGTGACGACACCTGCCCCCGAAACGGAAGAAGCCACTCCCGCGGAAGTACAGACCGATGCTGCGTCAGGACAACCCACCCGCGCGCAGATGGAAGACCGACGCGCACGCAGGGAACGTATGGCCGGCCGACAGGGGCCGAGGCGGCATGCAGAGCCCCCCGGCGGACGGGGTAGCGGCATGGTGGCCTATCGCTATGGTGCTGATGGCGAGATCCAAGAACGGAGCATGAAAGCGGTCGTTGAATCGGTAGCCTCGGAGCCTGACGGCCCCCATCAGATTCGTAATCCAGAGAGCGGCGCATGGGATAGCGCGATGAGCGTCCCACGCATCGCCCGTGCGGTGAAGCAGGGACCTGGATCCGCAAGGGGTAAGGAACGGACCGTTGCCGATCAGGCTGCGGTCCGAGCGGCGAAGGCAGCAGAGGCCGAAAGGCCAAGTGCTGCAACAGAAAAACGCGCCAAGCCCGCGGCCGCCGCAGCGCGTGGTGCTGGTCAGGTGCGTATCGGGACCGAATTGCAGTCAGGGTTCGGTTTGGGGATCACCGAAGACGACGGCCTGGACAGCGCTTTTGAGCTGTATCGGGCGCGTACGGAGTTACGGTCTCGTCCCGCTAAACAGGTCGATGCGCGGTTAGTGCTCGAGTTGGTCCCGAATCAAGATCCGGATGCCGGGGATGCTTGGCGACTGCAGCCGGAACACGCGTCGGTAGGCTTTCGTTTCGGGGACGAGAGCACGCATGCTGTACGACTCGGTGTACAAAACACCGTGTTCGGTGCGGGTGAGCGGTACCGCGGGTACAAGTCCTATTTCTTCAGTGGCGGAGACGGCTATCAAGATTTCGCCACCCGTTTGGGCTTGGTCGCTGAAGAAGACATTGGGGTGACGTACACCGCCCGGCTGATGGACGGGCTGCGGTTGGACGTGCAAGCCATGAATGGCGAGGGCTTGGTCGCCTTCGATACGGATGGCTACAAGTCAGGCGTCGCGCGATTGACCGTCGACATGGTTGATGGGCTCGTGTTTAGTGCATCGGGGCTTTACGCGATGCATGATGATGAGGCGTTACGGACGCTCGCGCATTTTGGTATCGAGGGAAGTGTGGGCACGAGTCGTGTGTTGCTTGAAGGGGTCGCTGGTCAAGATGGTACGACGTCCGATCTCACGACCGATATTGGCTTCTCAGTCAGCGCAGCGCACGACTTGGAGGTCACCTCGGACCGGATTCATCATCTCACCTTCCTTGGCAGGTACATGCTCTACGATCCGGCCATTCCGCTTGGTGAGGGGCCCCCGGATGCCGAGTCTGTGATGGGTTTGTCGACTTGGGCCTATTGGAAGGCTGAGCGGAAGTCGGACCCAGGGCAGCTTCTGGGTACAGGCATCGCAGTCGAGCGTTTGATCCCGCAGAATCTTGACCAACCGGTAGAGACCAGGCTGTCATTTGAGACAGCTTGGAAGAGGTAGCCATGGTTCACGGGGTTAGTCGTAGGGTTATCGGGACCGTAAGCGTGTGCCTCTATGGGTTCCTTGGGCTCGCTATTTGGCCAAGCATGCCGGTCTTTGGGGGCATCTGTCTGACGATGGCCGTGATCCGCATGTGGTTTCTTGTTCGACAATGGAACCGGTGACGCACTGAGTCTTCAGTCGCGGCCTTCGGCCCACGCCAGGTGACGCGCCCAAGCGGCTTCACCCAAGAGTTCTACCGCCGCTTTTGATTGCGCGGGTTTCACGGTGACGCCGGTGCCGTCTGCGACTCGGTTCATGAACGAAAAGCAGGCGACGACCTGGGCGATGTCGTGAATTTCTACGCTGGAAAAGCCCAAGTCTTCAAGCGCGAGTACTTCTGATTTGCTCATGCTCGCTGGCCAGACAGTCAGCCGGACTACATAGCGAACGATCGCGCGCAATCTACTATCGGCCAGTAGCACATCACATTGCGCCAGCAGCCGGTGTACTCTTTCCGAAGGGCGTACGTCTGACGACGCGAGGCTCTCCCCATAAAAACCTCTCACGAAACTTAGAAAATCGCTGTCTTGACCTGACCAGTTGTCACGCAGGAACCCCGCGTGGGAGACCAGTCAGTAAAAGCAGTCGTTTATTGCAGAGACCGTCGTGGCAATGAGTTCTTCGGTTTCACGCCCTAAAGAGGAGCCTCCAAAGGTCACGGCATAGTTCATACGCAGGACCGCTTGCAGTGCTTTGGGGCTGGGTTTCATCGCGGCGACGATGGACGGAACCTCGCCGCCGTCTTTTGTGTACTGCAAAGTTAGGCGCTCTAGCGCGGGCGTCGCATCGTCTGCGGGCAGTGTAATCCAAGACATAAATACCTCAATGTGCTGTTTATCTTGAACCCGCGAAGCTGCCATGGGGTTTGTATATTCGAGGTTTGACCTGTGTTTTTTCGAGTTCGCCCGGCGCGCTTTACTTCAAGCCAAATACTAGGTAGACTGTTTACACGTCAAGACTTTGAATGGGGAGAGACCTATGTTGAATCAACGAAACTGGCTGGCTGTGCTGTCAGGGCTGCTCTTTGTACCTGTCGCGCAGGCTGGAACGGTGCAAGATGCCGCAAGCAACTATGAGGTACCCACATATGAGCTCGGCGTGATGAGCGTACAGGGTGAAGACCTATTGCTCGCAGAGAGTGCTCAGGGAGATACGGCGGTCAATGCGCATCTCGGCGCGAGCTATTTTCGGACGGAGCAGAGCCCTATGCAGTCGCTCTATGCGTACAACCAGGTCGACGCTTGGGGTACCACGGAGGGTACGCACGCCTTCACCTTTACAGCGACGGACCTCATCGGCGTGGAGACACAAAAATACCTCGGTGACAGCCGCGGATTAAATCTCTATGGCGGCTTGGAGCTTGGTGTCACCAAGGCGGGTGAAAACGCCGCATCCGGAGACCTCGCGGTCGGAGTGGGTGCTGGCTACGGTCGGATGGTCGATGCGCGCTTTGTCGCCCAGGCTGCGGCGATTTTCTCGGCGTTGGAGAGGCCGGCT
>Ga0163179_10003322_pt1 | contig 10946 bp, 7 predicted proteins | sample AtlANTMetagenome_FD_109643 | JGI IMG/M metagenome (GOLD analysis project Ga0163179, IMG submission 109643) | Marine eukaryotic phytoplankton communities from the Atlantic Ocean - Atlantic ANT 2 Metagenome | ecosystem: Environmental > Aquatic > Marine > Oceanic | place: North Atlantic Ocean... | reverse complement strand
CGACGAGGCCAGCGCCGTCGATGCAGACACCTGGTATGTGGATGCAGATTCCGACGGCTATGGCGATTCCAGCAGTACCGAAGCCGCCTGTGATCAACCCACCGGCTATGTCGCGACCGACAACGATTGCAACGACGCTGATAGCAGCATCTATCCGGGAGCGGACGAATACTGCGATTCTATCGACACCGACTGCGACGGAACCGTCGATGAAGACGACGCTTTGGACGCCGATACCTGGTATGCCGACTCAGACGCGGATGGCTACGGAAGCAGCACGTCATCCATCACCGCATGCGACCAACCCACCGGCTATGTGGCCGATGACACCGACTGCGACGACACCGATTCAGCCGCCTCCCCGAGTGCAGACGAATACTGCGACAATATCGACAACAACTGCGACGGCACGGTGGACGAGGACTCCGCACTCGATGCGAGCACTTGGTATGCCGATGCGGACTCCGATAGCTTTGGCGATAGCGCCACCTCCCAGTCAAGCTGCAGCCAACCCACCGGCTACATCGCAGACAACACCGACTGCGATGACACAAGCGCAACGGCCTATCCCGGGGCCAGCGAGAGCTGTGATGACATCGATTCTGACTGCGACGGTTCCTATGTAGATACAGGCGACGACGAGTGCCACAGCTCCGCCACATGTACACCCGATAGCTCCGGGGTAAACCACACCTGCGAGTGCGACTCGGGGTATACCGGCGACGGAACATCCACCTGCGAGGTAGACACCTTCCCAAGCTCCAACATCTTGACTGAAGCCAACAAATCCCAGCTCAACGCTTGGGCGGGTACAAGCAACCATGGCTGGACGCAATGCTATCAAAAGAGCGTCCACGGCGACAGCGCGAGCACCTTCCACTCGCTCTGCAATGGCTACTCCACCACCATTTCAGTAGCGCAACTCGACAATGGACGGGTGATTGGAGGGTATTCGGGAACCTACTGGTCGAGTTCTGGCTACTACAGCAATAGCTCGAACTTCCTCTTCTCACTGACCAATGGCGACCAGATCATGAGTGGGTCCGGCCAACACGACACAGGTCATAACTACAGCCAATACAACAATAGCGGCTATGGCCCTACCTTTGGCGGTGGACACGACTGGTATGTCAACAGCACAATGACCGGCGGCTATTGCAATCTCGGATACAGCTACGGATGCCAAACTGGCAGTTATGCCTCAAGCACCTGCCGCAATGACTTCTGCGGTAGCTTCGGTTCTTGGACCATTACCGAGTTTGAAGTCTACGGTTACTGAAAAAAACCTCTATTTCACCGAGAAGACAAAAGACTGTTCGACATCAGCCTCAACGCTGGGGCTGAATCGTAGCAATCGGATGGTCCGAAGAGTGCACTTTTCAATAGCCTCATTACCTGTTGTATTTGCGGTGATACCCGCCCCGAGAACACGACCAAGGGGTGTAATTAATCACGTTCGAGATACGGTGATGCCCCTCATTCCTCGCATTGACTGGCCCAAACCGCTCACCATTTGATACACTCTCAACCTTCCAAAACGGAGCACAGTCTTGAGCAAGGTATGTCCCAAGTGCGGCACTGGATATGATGACAACACCAGTTTCTGCGAACGAGATGGTCGTCGCCTTGAAGAGGAACGTCCCGAGGCGATTGCCGAGTACCAAAAAGAGTTAGCGGAAGCCTGTGACGACAAGACTTTGGAGGGTTGGGAACTCAATGATTTGGCCCAATTACGCAAGAAGTTGAACATCAGTGAGGCAACCCACCAGCGCCTTCTCGCCGAATTCAATGTGCTCGACCGAACGGTCGTGAAATTCTACATCGACCAAACTGCGGGGGATCATCTTTTAGAAGGACGCCCCGGCGATGTGCCCGTGCGGATTGAAAATATCGATCAAGAAAAACTGCGCAAAGTTGAATTGCTTTGGCACGTGGATCTGCCCAACGAAGAGCCACAAGAATTAACCGCCACGCGCATCGGGCCCGGACATTCCAAAGAGTTCTGCCTTCCGGTACACCCTCCACGCGCTGGGCGCTATCGGCTCAGCGGCATTCTCACCATAGAGACCAATAGCGGCACCAGTGGCACCTTCTCCTTCGGCCCCACCATTCTCACGGTAGCAAAAGAACAAGGACATCAAGGCAATCTGAGCGTCACGTTCAACCAGACGGCAGACTATATCGATCAAGAAGGCGGGAGCTTTGGATCGGTCTTGGGCGGCCAAGCCCGGGGAGCCGTGGGCGCAAGCCGAGAATGGATAGAACTCCCACTGAAGGGGTGCTCCGAGAAAGACATTGACGTTTGGCTTGCCCGCGCTCGCGGAGAGTACACCATTAGCCGCCCCCGAAGGACCACCCCACCTGCTTCGAAGAGTTTTAACCAACCCATTGGTGCCATAAGTGCATCACGAGTGGTCACGATTCGTTGGTCGAACTCCTCACAAGGAAGCGATGGCTGGATCGAAACCGTCATCCTCCAACCGCAGGCCGTTCAGTTTGGCCGAGATCCCAACCGGGCCTTGGTACGATTGCTCGTTGAACCAGCCACCGCCGAGCATCGACAAAACATCGAACAAAGCGTACTCATCAGCAGTCTCCATTTTCAGTTGGAACGCTCACCTTCCGGTCTGACACTGACCGATTTAGGAAGTGCGAACCGCACGACTTGGAGCAATGGGCAAATGATTCCCCCGCATGTTCCACAAGATCTGCAATCTGGTGCCAGCTTCAATATCGCAGGTGTTCTTTCGCTGACGACCACACTTTGTCGCAATGCAGCAGGTGAAGTGGCCTGGGTGAAGCTCAATCGCGTCAACAACCTGCAGAATCGAAGCTACTTCATGCTCAACGACGCGATAGGGCTTTGGCCTGGTCGCCATCACGTACTCGACAATGTCAAGGACCCTGCGACAGGCACTGCCGCTGGGCTCCAACTACGCTGGATCAACGGCGGCCTCTGTGTTTGCAATTTGAGTGAACAAATCGCCGTCAACGACCAGGTCGTAAAGCCCGGAGAGGCTTTCGCTATCCAACAGGGTGCGCGTATCCAGGCCGGCGGACTGACCGGCTGGGTTTCCACAATCACCCCCTAAAACGCCCCCGTTGCAATTCGTAGGACAGCGACACTATCCGCCTACAGCCAAGCATGGGCTGGATCTTCACCTCCTCCGTGTGGTAACACCCCCCAACAGGCACCCGTCTGCGACTCGTTAAAAACCTCGTCCGGAGCACAACAATGGCGAACGAGATTTCATGTTCAAATTGTGGGAAGCTAAATCCTGTTGGCACCAAATTCTGCGGTGGCTGCGGTACGCCCACCCAAGCTTCGAATGATTGTCCGGAGTGCAACACATCCAACAAGCCCGACGCAAAATTCTGTAGAGCGTGCGGGTTTAATCTCATCGAAGCCAAGGCCGCGGCCTCCAAGCCTGGAACGGTGGTGGATGGAGTGTGGACAAGGCCACCCAACGAGTTTGCGCGCTTGGTGGACTACGAAGATCTAAATTCAGCATTCAAACTCGAGAACTCCATCGAAATCCCCAAAGGAAGCATTGGCGTTCTAATCACCGGTGACACGGTCTCCGAAACCCTCCTACCAAAGTCCAAAATCACACAAGGTATTTTGGATCGCTTTATGAGCTTTATGGGCATGGAGGCGGGGACGAAAAAAGCCGTTGACGGTAATGCCGCCTTCTATTTGCTCGATTGCCGACCTTTTGCACTGCCATTCAATGTGGACGTTGGCGGGATAGACCAACGCTCCGACGCCAAAGTTCGGGTGGTTGTCTACGCTCAACTAAGTCAGTCTCCCGATGACCTATCGAACTTCCTAATCCATACGATGAAAGACAAAGAGTCCTTCACGAATGAAAACGTAAGCCGACTGCTACGCCCAGTTGTCGAAGCCAATGTACAAGAGATCATTAAAGCCCAGTACGATGCTTTAGGAGACTTTCGACCAGGAGGCGCACAACAAGCCTTGGAGAACGTGCTCAATACAGTGAGCCAAAAGCAGCGCTACGGCTTCACATTTAGCACCGACGTTTCGGTCACTGGCCTAACGAAAACCCTAACGATCCGACTCGGCAAAGAAGCCGAAGCACCGGCGATGAAAAATTGCGTAGAGTGTCGCGCAGAAATGGCGTACGCAAAGCCATTTTGCGGAAAATGCGGTGCAAAACAGCCGGTTCGAGAAATGAGCGGACGTCCAGGAGATGAGGACGGAGGACAAGCAAGAGCGATCTACACCCGGGACGAGCAACAAATCGAATTGGATATCGATCTGGTCGTTTACGGGAAAAGCATTGCAAAACTCAACCAAGAAGAGCCACACCTGATCAACAGTCTGGCAAGCAGTGCGGCCCGATTGCTAAAGGCCGCGAGCTTTGAAGAAGCGGCGAGCGCAGAAGGTTTCGCGGCGCTTCAAGTGGCACTACAAGAGGCCGCAGAGAAGACCTTGAGCAGCGTCGGGCTTGAAGTATTGAAAATCAGCGTCCATGACATCCGGTCGAAATTGGGAGACTGGGTCCTTGGTGCCCGTGCCGATATGGAGCACCAGAAAACCCAGGTCCAGTTAGGGCACGAGTGGCTCGAACTCGGCTATTCCGAGTTAGAACTCAAAGAGCTCAACAGTGCACTGGTCATCAAAAACCAAGAGGCCGATCTCAGCCTAGCCTTCCGAAAAGACGAGGCGAACCTCGCAGACCAAGAAGCACGCAAAGTGCTGTTTGATCGCGAACTGAAGCTCCTTATAGAAATGGACCAGAGCGAGAGGGAGGCTACCCGCACCCTCAAGGAGCGCGACCACGAAGACACACTCAGCGACCGAGATCGCGAACGTGATCTCGTTCGCGGCGAACAAGAATTCGTTCAAGAGGTCTCACGTAGCCATCGGGAATTCGCACAAGAAGAAGAGCAGGCCTCTGTTCAGCACCAAATCAGCCTGGAGCAACAAGCCGCGGACCACGATCTCACCCTCCAGCGCAAGGTCAAAGAACAAGAAATCGACCTGCGCTCTCAAGAGGGTCGCAGTGCCGCAGATGACGCAGATTACACGGCCCGAAAACACATGGAGCGCGAACTCGAGCAGAGGGAACGCGCAGAAGATTTGGACGAACGCAGCGCAGAGAGAGCATCGGCGCGTTCAGAACGAGAGTTAGACAATGAGGCTCGCCGCAAGCTTGAGAAGAAACAGGCCAAGCGCGACACCATGATGGCAAACAAGCGAGCCAAGGAAGCCCATGCTGCCGATATGCGTGACAAAATTGTCGGATCGGGCCTTTCCGCAGCCGAAATGATCGCTGCGCAGGCAGGCGACCTTGGCGACTCAAAACACGGTGCAGCCTTCGCAGAACAGATTGGCCGCGCAGGTGACGAGCGGATTGAAGCCGAGAAGGCACGCGGTGAAGCGGAAGCCGAAAAGGCACGCGCTGAAGCGGCTCGCGAAGCGGCAGCAACCGCCCAGCGAAACGAGGACAAAAACCTAGACAGAGCGGACAAAAACCTAGACAGGATGGAGAGGATGATGTCTCAAATGCTTCAGTCACAACAAGAGGTCACAAAGCAAGCCATCAGCTCCAAAACGGCTGCGGACACCGGAGTAGACATTGACGTGTATAAAGAGGGTGCCAAACAAGCGGTGGACATGGCGCAAACCTCAATGGATGCCATGGCCAAGGTCGCCAGCGAGTCCGCCAAGCAATCTCCAGCGCCAAAGAAGACCAAGGCCACAGCCTCAAACAAGACCACGCAATCCACCGGTGCAAAAACCGCCGATGCCGCCAACTCAACATGTATCCAGTGTGGTGTGGAGCTCAACGGGAATCGTTTTTGCCAAGAGTGTGGCGCAGACAATCAAGCCTAACGTTTGGAGAGCTGTCCGATGTCAGACAGTCGAATCATCGGCGAGAATGGAATGGATGGATCGACCGAGGGCTATCTCTGTTTCGAGCTCACCAATGTCGGTTCTAAATCCGAGTCCCTACAGCCCATCGTAGAGAGCGAGAACGGCGAGCGAACAGCTATCTATGTCATCGGCGATAACCCCTTCCAGAATGAGCACCTCCGCCCACTCGAAGGACAAAACCTACAGGTCCGAGGCAAGTGGCGAAACGGTGTGCTCCGAGTCGAACCCAAGGATCTGACGGTCCTTACTCCAACCCCACGTATGGACGAAACAGATGGCTAGTTTCTGCACCTCCTGTGGAACTCCCATCGTTCCCGATTCACGTTTTTGTAGCAACTGTGGAGCTCGAATCTCCAATGAGAACCCGCAGGCTGCTTCGGCACCAACACCGAGTAGCGGTCGAAACGCTGGCTTAGATGCGACGCCGGACGCTGCCATGCCCACGTCTTCAACGGCAAAGCATGCGATATCCAAGACTAGTGTGCTCTATGTGATGCCTGATGACCTTGGTGCCGCAGCAGTGGGGATTGCATCGGCCATTGCCGGTGCCTCACCGGTCAATCGCGGAACCATTTTGCGGGTATCCAAAGCGAATGCGCTCCACCAAGTCCAAGAAGCACTGAGCCAAGCCGCCGACAACGACGAACTCCCCACAGCAATCTGCCTAATCGGGTCGGATCATGACCTTCCGCATACCCGATTGCCTGACCGTGCCGGCACCCGTGACATCGAGGTTCTCACAGACAACTTTTTCGGCATGCGCCAAACCCCATTGGAAGAGGACCGATATCGAGGGGATATCTTGCCTGAGATTCCTGTCAGCAGGCTCCCAACCCTCGATCCAGCACTGCTGGCCCGACTACTTAGCTTGGGATCCGATTTACCCGCGTCCTGGCAAGGAGCGCTTGCGGTATCGGCGGACGCCTGGCGCACTCAAAGCGAAGCCGTTTTGCAACACATCGCTGGGGACTCGAATACGGCACTGACCCTCAGTCCACCGCAAGACGCCGACGCAATCGCCAGAAAAATGACGACGCGACCCCACCGCCTCTATTTCAATGTACACGGAAGCGATCAAACCACCGACTGGTACGGCGATGGCAATGGGCAGCAACCAATCATTCTTAAACGCCCAGATATCTGTGTTGCACCGGGAGCGATAGTGACCAGTGAGGCCTGCTACGGTGCACTCCAGTGGCCCGGCGAGGATTCGGTCAGCGGTAGCTTCCTTAACCAAGGGGCCAGTGTGTTTATGGGCTCCACAATTCTTGCCTGGGGCCCCGCTGGAGGGAACGCCCCCCCCAATCTCGCGGACTTAATGGTCATGGGTTTTTATGAGGGTCTGGATCAGGGCATGGGGGTGGCGCATGCCATGCTGTACGCCAAGGAGAGCTATCTTGCGAGCATCCTCGCTCAGGACGAAGTCCTCAATCCCAACGAACACAACACACTGACGTCTTTTCTAGTCTATGGGCCCCCGATGGCCACCGTCATAGGCACACGCCCAACCTCCAGCCCGAGCGCAAAAAACGTTGCAAGCACCGAATCTCCCACACCCGCCAATCTGAGCGGAGGGCCTGGGAGCAGCACATCCACGTTAGATCGCCTGAGAGCACGGACATCGGGAAGCGCTGGCACAAAATCCGACGGCCAATCCGCACTTGAACGCGTTCGTGCACAAATGCGAGCGGGTGCCTCTCAAGACTCAACGATAGGTCGGGTACGACAAGGCCTATCCAACCGTTTACCAGCGGAATCCTGGCAATTAATCAACGATGCGCGCATCCAGGCCTCGGAGATTCCCCGATCACTTCGGGACTACAACCAAATAATCGATAGTATCCATCGAAGGCTGAACGGTAAGCCCGAACATCTACGGGTCGTGGACTATCGCTCCAGAGGCGCACCCAGAAAATTCTTGATGGCATGGACATTCCAAGCCACCACCCAAAGAGCCGTGGCTTTCGTACTGGACGAGCACGGACAAATCATGCGAGAAATGGTGACCCGATGAGGCACAGGAGACTGAAGCGATGAGCATGACAGATGAACTGGCGAAGTTGGATGATCTTTTAGAACGTGGCTTCATCACCCAGGAAGAGTACGATGCTCAAAAAGCAGTACTTGCATCCAACGACGCAACTCCTGAAGCGACTCCAGAAGACCTACTCGCTGGCCACACCCGAATGGTCTCCTCTTCCGATCCGCTCCTCAGCGAGTCAGCTCCAGCTGCTCCTGAAGCCAATCCAGAGGACCTACTCGCTGGTCGTACCCGAATGGTCTCCTCATCCGACCCGATACTCGCATCCAATCAGGGAAATGCCTCCCCCACAACCAACGCCCCGGCGATCGGTTCCACCTTGAACGAACGCTACATCATCACCCGAAAGCTAGGCGAAGGCGGCATGGGAGTGATTTTCCAGGCCATGGACCAGGATACGGATCAAGATGTAGCGGTCAAAATCATTTCTCCACAACTCGCCGAGGATCCGGAAGTTCTCTCCGCCTTGCGTCGTGAAGTTGCCACAGCGAGAAAACTGGGTGCTCATCCCAATCTGCTTCGTATTCTCGATATTCATCTCCGAGAATCGCCACCGTTCTTCACCATGGAAGCGGTCCTGGGAGGAGACCTCCACGAATACTGGCTCGCCCAGTCCCGGAAACTCCAAGTAAAGGATGCAACCCGACTTCTCACCCAAGTCTTAGAAGGCCTAAAAGCTCTGGAAGAAGCACGTGTTGTCCATCAAGATATCAAGCCCCAAAACATCCTTTTGGCCAAGGATGGAAGCATTCGAATCACCGATTACGGAATTTCCCGTTCCATCAAGGAACAACTGACTCAAGGCGGCGCGGATGGTTCGGGCACGCTAGCCTATATGGCACCAGAGCAACTCAACGGCGAGATCTGCGATCGCCGCACGGATGTATATGCGGTAGGGATCATGGCCTACCAGCTTCTCACGGGTAAGTTCCCCTTTGCGGGCACCTCCGAGGAAGAAGTCCAAGAATGGCACCGCACCGGAAGCAGAGAACTCGACGGGCTTCCCCAACCCTATGGGAAAATCATACCGAGAATGATTGCGATCGCACCCGAGGATCGCTTCCGAAGTGCAGCAGAAGTCATCAAAGCATTGAAATCCGATACTCCCGCAGCAACGCCCACTCAAAGTATGCCCACCATCACATGCCATGCGTGCGGACTTAGCATTCCGAAAAAGAACTTTTGCGTCCGGTGTGGCGTTTCACAACTCAAAGCCGGAGCCGCGTAGAAACTACAGTGCTCCGCCGTCAAACCTCACGCACCGAAGTGAGCCCTATTCGGAGGGCGGACGTTCCAAATCAGGTCACCTCGTCGATCTCCTTCAACACCGCCGCCCAGTCGATACAATCACCGGCCGGCCCAAAGTGAATGTGCTTCCCATGAAAAGCGCCAGCTCCCCGCTTTCGGCGATCATCGATCAATATGTCGCCGCGCAGCAAGTACTTGTGGTGAGAAAGAATCAGTCGCTTCTTCGCCACATCACCTAAGTACTTCTTGACCCATTGGAGCTTATCGGACCATGCCGAGGGATTGTCCCAAGGAGCTGTAGATAGAATGAAGACATCATGGCCGTCGGCGACCATCTGACGATACGCCTCAATTGCACCAGGCATGGGTTCCATCTCCGCGAAAATCCCGTCGATATCGTCTGCATCTGGGGTGTTTTCGGCCAACCCACGTTTTCTGAGTGCTGAACGGAAGTCCACCAGCACATTGTCCATGTCCACATAAATTCTCATTTCTTCTTTCTCCGGTGCGCTACAAGTCTACAACATTCGCCTGATCGGTGGCACATCGCTCCACCAACCAAGCAAGCATCGCAATGGGGAGCGGGAGGCTAAAACTCCAAACCAAGTATCCGGCCGAATCGCTCACCGTGCCAGCACCGATAGTCCACCGCCGTTGATCATGGGTTTCAATGTAAAGCACGTCTTCGTCCCATGTTCCAGATCGCAATCCACCTTTAGCAAACTCAAATCGCTTCTTGCTGCCCGATTCTTTGCGAACTTCATCGAGCTGCGAACTCCAAGACGACGAAGGAAGGGTAAGAATTTCTCCATGTGTGTTTCGAAGGCTTCGCGTATCCAGCGAATAATGCCACTGGATTTCCCCGACACCATTCGAGATCGAAACATCTGGTAGTACAACACCCAAATCAGCCAAAACCTCACCAAGACTCCACGCCATCCGATTGATCCCCGACTCCTCCTTCGCCGCGGTCACAAATGGAGCTGCCCGTGCCGAGCCTCCACCAATTCTCTCCCCCACAATGTCACCATTGCGATTGGATAAATATGCGAAACCTCTGCCTGACAAGGGTGTGCCTGAAAGCGCTAAGAAATACCGTTCTCCCTCGCCGGAATCCTCTATCAAACGACCATTGTTCCAACCCGACACCAAATCCCCAAGGCGCAGCACCGTACCTCCAAGATAGGCCAAGTAAAATCGGGCACTATGGACTCTTACATCACGCCAATTGGGATTGGCTTGAATCTGGGCGATATGCGCCAACAAGCATTCGACATTCGCAGCAAGCAGAACCCGCTCTGACGCCAGTGCCTGTTCATTTAGGGCGCGTATCCTGTCCTGTTCACTTTCCTTTCCCATCGTCCCTTAAGCATACTTCAACAGAAGCCGTCGCAGACCGGGAAACAACACCAAGGCGCTTAGAAACTCAGAAAGCACAGTCAGCTTAGCACAAGGTCGACGCACGTCTTGGAGTCCAAGATTACGCGAGCGTTGACTTGTAGACTCGAGGAGTTCAAGCGTAGGATCAACGGCATCTCCCCATCAAGGACCCCAATCCCATGAAAACGCTACTCACCACCCTGACCACTGCACTCCTATTCACGGCGTGCGGACAAAAACCAGATGCCTGCGACGCGGGCTGCGACGACTGGGCTGATTTCGTAGAGGCTTGCGCGGACGAATGGCTCACAGAGTACAGCGTCAGCCCAGACTGTCTGACCAGCTATTCCCCCGATTGGTATGACGACAATG
>Ga0163179_10003321_pt1 | contig 10948 bp, 10 predicted proteins | sample AtlANTMetagenome_FD_109643 | JGI IMG/M metagenome (GOLD analysis project Ga0163179, IMG submission 109643) | Marine eukaryotic phytoplankton communities from the Atlantic Ocean - Atlantic ANT 2 Metagenome | ecosystem: Environmental > Aquatic > Marine > Oceanic | place: North Atlantic Ocean... | reverse complement strand
TCTTGACTTTAATAAATGTAGCTTCGGTTTCAAATCAGACGATTCATCCCTATGCTGGTCTGTCACTATATGACATAGGTGAAGAGTTATCAGATAATCATTCTGAATTTTTGGCTAACGGGTTCGAGTAGAGAACACCATTATTGTGAAAGTTGGATCCGATAAGAACCGTCAATGGTCATAAAACTTGCTCCACGGCGGCCACTCGAGAGGAATACTTGACGCAATTCTTTGGCATGGTGGAGAAGCTACTGTCTCACGTGAGGCAGTACAAAAGATGTCTCAAAAAGAGAGAAACGTACTTCTTGCTTTTCTGAAATCTCTGTAATCCTTTGCTTTATTCCAATAAATTATAATTGGATCCATACTACAAATATCTATTCAAGTTAGAATATTAAAAATCGGTTTTTTCAACACAATATGTACTAACTAGTTTATATATATACTTAATAACTCATTGGGTCTATTGATTTATTGAACAAGAGTCCATCACCAGACCAAACAATAGGGAAATAACTCATACGGTAAAATTTGATCAGTTGTCAGTTGAATTTCTCATCTGGCCTCGCTCATATACCAACTAAACGAAGAATTTTCTTAAATGCAAATAATCTAAAAGGAACAAAACTGTCTTTATCATACAAGTGGATTTAGAAAAATCAGTTAGAGGTTAAATCTTTTCTACTAGCTCGGAAACACCTTTATAAAACCATTCTTGGAGTTGAGTCTTTTCTTTCAATACTCGTTTTGAGACCCAACCTGTGGACCGATTCAAGTCTATATCCGCCATCACTAACCGATTCTCAAAGTATCCGGCCTCTAATATCACATTGCCATCAGGATCAACAATTTTCGAATTACCATGAGAAGAACCTGGGTCAGCTAAGTTCAATGGATTGCCTGGTGTATTAGCTATGAGCAAATAGATGCCACTTTCAGTGGCGCGAGAGATGGGCATAGCTCGGTAAGCTGACAGTTTATGTTCATCCAATAAATTAGACTCACAAGAACAAAAAATACAGATTTGTGCTCCCATTGCGGCAGGTAGTCTTACTAGCTCCGGATAACGGATATCGTGGCAAATAATAAAAGAGCATGGGACGCCCGATAGGTCAACAACTGGTATTTTCTTTTGTGAATTTTTACACCATTTTTCTCCTGCTAAAAAGGTCTTTGCATATCGATGCTTCAGGATACCATCTGAGTCAAATATCGCTAAATCATTATACCAACCTCCATTTTCAAAACTAGCAGAGCCAATAACAATAGCTATACGATATTTCAGGCATAGTTTACTAATTCAGTCTTCGGCTTCCTTAAAAATCGAGGGGTGCATCTGGTCCCAATAATCCTGAGAACAACAATATCCAAATAGACATCCTTCAGGGAATGCTAAAATTTGTACTCCCAAGTCAACGGCTTTCTCTATACCGAGGATAACTTGCTCTAGGTTCAATTGGACATCTGGACCTGTCAATAGTTGGTAAGCTGCGATCTTCATTTTTTCTTACTCAGTATGGTTATATGTTCAAATAATCAATCAGAGTTTGCTAATTTCATATTTTTGCATTGTAGATCAGAGTTAATATGTTGTCAATTTGATAGTAGAATTGACAATAATGAGTAATGTACAACTTCAAGAAACATATTCTGCTTTTTCATATTTCATTTAACTTTTATCAATTTCAACGACATAAATAATTATAGCTAGTGTAACCAGAATGATATAGTCTACATATCAAATTAACACTGCTAAAATTATGATCAGTTTATAGGTGAGTAAGTACACTTCAAGATAGATAACCATTTATAAATTTCTTGAAATGATGAAGGTACTGGAGGCCAATACGTAAAGCGGACAATCTCATTTTTTGCTATCATTCAATCAAATAGAAAGGTATAGACATTCAATATACTTTTCTTAGCTAATCTTGTACAGTAAATAATTGCATAACGAGAGAAGTAATAATTTGGCAGAATGGTATCACCTAAAAAAGATCCAATTAGTAGTCGGTTCATAAGGAAATATTGATGATTTATGACAACACCACTCGAACTTTCGATTGCTCACCAACGTTGAATGACAACCAGATCCTAGACTTTTGTAAGCGAGGACACCTGATACTTCCAGCAGTCGTACCTGATGATATCAATCAGCGGACATGCGACTATCTAGAAGGCAAAATACCAGCTAACCCAAGCTTTATACCGCATGGAATGAATCAGACAGAACTGGATCGCATACGTCGCTCACACGAGCCCAGCACTATCTTTTTGGAAGAATGGTTCATTGAGTACGTACTACTCAACGAATCACTGATTGGTATTATGCGTTCTTTGCTAGGTAAGAATGTTGGGTTGCCTATTCTAGCTAGTCATCACAAGGTAAAGTGTCCATCGGAAGCGCAGCAGTGGCATCATGATGCTGATTGTGTTTTTGGTCCTGAGCTTAATTTTCTCGAAGTCTTCTACTTTCCCCAAGATACACCAGCCGAGTTAGGACCAACGGAATTGTTACCCGGATCACATATTACACATACTGATTGTAAGCCAGAAGACAAAGGAGTACTCAGTGAAGGGCCAGCTGGAACTCTGGGTATCCATCACCAGAGTATCCTGCACCGTCGTGGAAAATCTACCAAAACTGGTCTGAGGCACATGCTTAAATACAATTATTGGCGCACTGTACGACCAAAAAGAGATTGGATTATAGAGAAGAATTTCGACTTTCATACCGCTGATTATGGTGGTCATAACTCTGCTCGATATGCTGCACATATGTTTTATTGGTTATGTGGAAAAGAAAACGAGTACAGGATCATTGGTGGTCAGGGATGGCCGTGGTCAACTCAAAACCAAATTGGTCCATCCTATGGATTTGGGGTAACTGAAGGGTATTTACCTGATTGGAGAAAGACTAATCAAGACGGCTATACCAAATGAAAACAAGAGTCAATTTAATTGATTTGATTCTTGAATATAATGATATAAACCATTAATGAATTTTTCATTAAAAGACTTAGGTTAAGTTAAATGGAGATCTACATCGTTGCTTTGGTTTTACTTTCTGCTTTATGTCACGCGTGTTGGAATTATTTGAGCAAGGCTAGCAATTCTCCTCAACTCTTTTTAGCATGGATAGCCATGGCTAGTATTTCTATTTCAGCTACTCTTTTTCTAACTCTTCGGCCTATGATTCCATCATCTATTTGGTTATATATTATTGCTTCTGCAATTGTTCATTTTGTTTATCTTGTTTCTCTCAGTCAAGCTTATGCTGCAGGTGAAATTTCCTATGTTTATCCGATTACTCGTTCTGCTCCAGGATTAATACCTATATTTGCTATTTTATTTCTGGGTGAGAAGATTTCGTTCCAAGGAGTAATTGGTATTTTCTGTACTCTTGTTTCTGTGTATCTAATAATCCGACCAGAAGGATTGTACAGCATTCATAATTTCATGGATTACCTGAAAAAACCAGAATCTTTTTGGTCTTTTTCAACTTTGGCGACCGTTGTGGCATATTCAATCATAGATAAAAAAGGGATGGCTGAGTTCTATGATCAGGTGGGAGATTCCAAAATTATGAATGCGCTTGTATACCTCTTATCTGAATCTTTTCTATCATCAATACTCTACGTTAGTTATATCGTATACCGTTTCCCTTGGAAAGAGATAATTACCATCGGCCGAAACTCGGCAAAACGGATCTTTGTGTCGACTTTTCTCAAAATTTCTTCCTACAGTTTGATTTTGTATGTCTTAATGACTCAACCAGTAAGCTACATAAGTGCCATTCGTCAATTCTCAGTCATCTTTGTTGTCCTACTTGGAGGTCTGAGCTTAGGCGAATCACAACTAAAATTACGACTGATTTCTGCTTCAACTATGATAGCTGGAATTTTCTTAATTGCCACTGCAACCTAGGTCGTTTTTTTACTATCAACTACCTAGGTACAGATCAGAAGAATCGTAAATTAACAGTTGATTTGGAATCATCTTATCTCTCAATGACTTAATTCTCTTTCCTACATTTTTCCAATTTACTAGCTGAGTTATCTCTTAGTAATTCGGTATGGAATCAGTTATCAAGCGGTATATATTTCTTTTAAATATTTTTTTTAATCAGAAGCAAAAATTTCAGTAATTGCTTCTAATGATCGGCTTAAGTTACTGCTTAATTTTTTGTCGCTATAATCCCTACCTTTTTTAGGCCCACTTATCTCGAGATAGCCTATAGGGTTACTAACCGGCCAAAGTTTGGTATTACTCAGAATTTGATTCTTAAGATCTTTCAAATGGATAATTCCAGCTTTCTGTTCCTCCGCCGAAAAACCAAAAGTGTTTTGATATATTGAGTCCGTATTTTTGATATGAAACTCACACATATAAGGTATTTGATGTTCAAATAGTTCATCATGCCTATGAATCACGTTTCCGTCCTGGTCTGCATAACCATGTGAAATATCACCACAAAGATAAACTGGAACTCTGTTACACTGTGCTTCTTGATAATACTCGTTCAACGTGTTCATCATATGATCTATTTCCTCTGGTAAGGTTGGAGGCTCTGCTAGACAGGACATTGGCTCAATTGTCAACCCTTTAATTCCTTTAGAAAAAGCATATTCCATTAATCCTTTCATGTTATTAAGATAATTAGAAATTCCTATCTCTTTCGTTTTCATCAAGTCTCTACATATTGAACCAGGATTGGAACCTACAAAGTCAGCTCCAACTAGAGCCGCGACATCGATAAACCTTTCGTAGCATTTCCTAGCGACTTTTTCTAAGCGCTGATCTTGAGAAAAAAAACCTCCTAACTCGCGATGCGCAGTAAAACAACTTCTAATTTCAATATCTTTTTTTTCAGCTAAGTTCCGCAAGTCTGTAAAAAAAGAGTCCTCCAACATATAAAGTTCAAAAAAACTACCCAGTTGTAAATAGCGAACTTTTTGTTCTCTCATAAGATCAAAAAGCCATTCGTATGTGTATCGATACTGTATTGGATCGCTTTTAACACCAATCTCAATTTTCATTATGGTCTCCCTTCTAATGTCGCTTTTCAGTTACTATAGCCCTTCAACACAGGATTTATTTCTGAGTAGATAGCATCATGACTTCAATCAATCTGTACAGTATTCTGCTATTATCGTTTCTAATGAGAACCAAATAGTTTTTCTTTCTTTTAAAAGTAAAAACATTAAGAATGAATATGGACCATTAGATTTTTTGTAAAGCTTAATAACTATTTTGGTCACTAATACTAAATAGATAATTGATTGAAAATAATTAGATAGACTTAATACAAATACGACTTTGACTTATTTCAATTAGACTAATCAATAAGAAAGATAAAGCAATAAAAATAGGTGATTTAACTCAGAAGACGAATATAGTTACAGCAGATAGATATCGATTTTAGTCTAACTACGATAGGGGTGGTTTATACCGTGTATTTCAACAAAAAAAATTTGTTTTTTGTCGAAAAAATCAAAATCGAGGCACCAGTTTTCATCCTAATTGAAACAAACCAGAAATTCAGTTGATTTACACACGTGTTAAATTCTTTTTTTGGTTATTTGCATTATTTGTAAACTACCGGTATTTGCGTGTCACATTGTACGTCAAGCTGCCAAGGACTGAAGGAATACTCAAAGAAACCAAGGCAACTGGAATTCCAATCTTTGGGCTTAACCCTTCTCGTCCTAGCATTTCTCCACTAAGACCGATAACAATCCCTGCACACATTAAAGGTTTACTCAAGACCACAACCAAGCGAGTCAACCACCTAGACCCTTGGTAATTCGGATCGTTTCCTGCATCATGATACGCTTTAAAAATCCCCTTACAACAACCTTCAGTACTGATTATGTACCAGCTAAAGGCTGTTGAAGTCCCAAGTGTTGTACCCACCCAAAACGGTAATTTTTCAGCGGCTTCAAAACTTAATGCACTTCCAAAAAGTAGAGTAGTATTGCCTAAAATACTTCCATTTAACATTCCATAACCGATTTGTCGAGAGAAAGTTCCTTCCATGAGAGAAGGTACTATCACTTGATTTGAAAAACCAAGTGATGGAAACAGCAATAAAAACAGAAGTAAAAAAAAATGAATTTTCATTTTTAACCTTGGAAACCAGAATCGCTAAAACCTACTTTATAAGTATCTATTTTTAAAGGGAAAACTGTATTTAACTTCTACAAAATTATTGCGTTGAGGATTAAATATTTGTAGTTCTTTTTCCGTTATGAGTCTGAATTTTATTTGCCGATTTTTGCTGATTCGATATCGAGTTCCCAACATCAATCGATATTTAAACCCTAATAAACCACTTAATTGACCCAACTGGGAATGATAAAAGAATTCGGTAGCTATTTCCGGATCTAATCTCCAGTTCCTAATCTCATATTTAATTAAGCTCTTCCAGCGGTAATTGCGACTGGTATAATCTCCATACAAACGTGATTTCCCTATCTCGTTTTGCTGCTGATACTTAAACCGATTTCTGAGGGATAGACTTCCTACTCTAGTTTTGTGGCTAATGTATAAATGGAATCGAACATGGTGCTCAAATTCTTTCAGTTCTCCAATATCGTCATTCAGCCAAAGGTACCGTGAGCCCAACCCTAGTTCAAATTGCTTCAGTAAATTATAACTAGCTTCGATTTCTATTAGTAGACGATCAAAGGATGTCAGGCTGTCTTTTAATCGGTATTGTTTCTCAATACTGAAAATCCATTTTTTATTAAACTTGTAGTTGGCCTGAGCGGACAACCAAATCCCAAAACTTCGATCTATGTCTGAGGTTTTAATTTGTGCCCAATTTGGTGAACAAACTAACAATAAAGTAAGTAAAAGAACACACCTCATTTGGTTATATATTTATTTTTTGGTCTGTTTGGGTAATCCCTTTTGTATCAATATTTCAACTTCAGTCCGACGCTTTGGAATCCAAGACTTGAGCTTATTGAAGTAGTACGAATGCTGAGCACTGGATTCTGTGCTCTTAACTTGTATGGACAAATCATCTATAAGGGAGACTAAGTATGCTTCATTCCAAGCTCGTCTCAATAACAGATCCATCTCATTCTCTAGTTGGATAATAACTTCTGGGATTCGCGAGAGTCTATTCGGAAGACGAGATTGGAAATAAGACTCCACTGACCACTCAGATTCATAATTACTACCATTTTCAAACCCCCAAGGTATGAAGGTGATACGCCCATTATCATCCGGATCCAAATAGATGAAAAAATTATTTTGGTTACTAGTATAACCATCATTATGTCCTAAGATTATCTCTAGCGCCCAAAAAGTAATAAAACGTTTAAGATTCAGGTGTTGACTAAGTTTTTCAACCAGTAGCTCGTCGGTTACTTGATCTAGAGTTTTGATCATTGCAAATAGTGGTTGGCCAAATGAATTGGTCTGCTTGGTCTTAGGTTCCCACCTAGGCAAGCAATTTTGCCAAAAATCGACGAGCTGACCTTCATATAAGTGGCCATTATCGTTACCAAATTGTCGAATCAAAAAATCACGATCAATGGTTTCTAAGTGCGAATAAGCACCCATTGCTTGTCCATTTATCGTTACATTGGCTAAATTACATCTAGGTGCAGGATAACCGGCTAATTCAAACACCCGAGCATTGAGGCAAGTTGTTACCCTTGTTGTATCTTGGGCATTATTGTTGAGAGTAATACTTTTGGTCGTTCCTAGATACTGACCTGTAACATATTTATTAGTTTCGATCTTTATTGATGGAGCTTCAGAAAATATGGAACCTAAAAATCCTTTTTTTCTTATCCCAACATTACTGATATTTAAGCCATCTATTGAAATATTTCCTGAGTACCAATTGAATTGGGATGGGTACGGCGCATCACACTTTATTGACTGTAAGACAACACCTCCCCATAGTGTTGCCCACTTCTCTGTCGTTGGACCAAACCGAGATTCCTCCCTCATGTGCTCAAAATCGGACGGATCCATTGATAAGTGGATACAAAGAATATGGTCGGCATTAAAGGTTAGCTGGTTTTTCTCCAATGTTTTTCCAGATACAGATGGTAAACACGAAATACAGCTACCACGTTCCAATCCAAGTTCTGAGGACCATAATTGCTCAGAATTATTGATTTCGTTAAACATAGATTCACAAGAGCAAATTACGAGTAATAACGAAACTAAAATCAAGACACGAGGCATTGTTTTATAAAAATTCTTTAGTTATAAAAATTACGTACAACCAAATACTTATTATCGTTATTAGTGTCTTTTTTCGCTCTGTCTGAGTTAATCCTATCTGGCCCCACTGCATCAATATCAGATCCACTTTATTTGATAGATGATATTCGTAAAATCACACTTAAATTAGAAGAGAGGAGTCGAGAAAGAAGTTCGTATCTAATTCAACCTAGAATGTATTTTTCAAATTTGGGATATCAAAAAGAAAAAAGAGTCAAACAGCTAACCCAGCCTTAACTGCTAGAAAAGAAAAAATCAAATACGGATCTGGTATCTATCTGAATGCTCTATTCTCTTTCGGTAGATTATTGTACTTTAGGCGTACTGTTAAACAACCTGCATGTGATTCTAACCTATTACAGGAGTTAAAAAATCTACCCTAGCTTAAATGAAAAATAAACATTGAAAGGTATTAGTTATCCGGCATTTAGCTAATCTAGACTAATTAGCTCTAGCCAGCCTGTTGAGCATAGATACACAACCATTTACTTGATCTTCATCTAGACCATGCAGTATAACAGGCACATCGAAGGGTAGAGAGCACAGAAGAGAAACATAGCGCTCATAATCCAGTAATCCTGTCCCTGCGGCTAGATGACCAGCGTCACCATCACGATCAAGGTCTTTAGCGTGTGCAAGAGCGATGTGGTCTCCGAGGAGATCGAAGGCTTGGTCAAGTATTTCGCTCATTCGTGGAAGTTCGCCCTTACCGAATATGTTGGCTGCATCCATGACGATTTTCAGGTTGGGGGATTTCATCTCTTCGATTAAGCGTAAGCTCTTGCTGATTGTGTTAGCAACATTGTTTACTTCTGGTTCGAAGGCCAAGATAACACCATGTTTTTCAGCAACTGGTAGTAATTTTTCTAGTGTGGCAATTAAAACTTGCCACGACTCTTCCGTTTCGTTATCAGGGTGATACTTCCACATGCTTTCGGTACTCCGAGACCCAGTACAAGTCGCGATGATAGAAGTCCCAAAAGTTTTGCAAGATGAGATAAGATGCTGCAAATGACTTATTTCAGCCTGACGGAGTGCAAGGTCAGGGTGTACCATATTAATCTCACCGCTCAGCGCAGAGACACTCATCTTACGTTTTGCAATTTGTTGGGAGACTTGGTTACCCACAAGGTCAATTTCATGATTTAATGACTCTTTTACATGAGCAGACGTGAGGTTAAATTGAACGTGAAAAATATCATGACTGATAATAGCATCAAGTGTTTCAGCCAATGATTGACGGACGAAATGACGTGTCATAATTCCTATTTTCATACTATTTAGCGAGTCCTTTCTCAGTAATCAATATTTGGCTAAAGAGTTTAAATAAAACAAACAGAAGGTCGGCGATTTCTAATCATCAGAATTCCCCATTAGCATAAACACATAGTATGCTAACTGGCCAATGGCTTGAATAGCAGCTGCAACATATGTTAGAGCCGCCGCGTTAAGTACTTTATTAACTCCATCCATTTCATTACCAACGATAATCCCTTCTGTTGAGAGGAGTTGCCTAGCGCGCTTACTCGCGTCGAACTCCACCGGTAATGTAACCAGAGAGAAAATCACAGTTAGGCCGAATAACAGCACACCGACCCAAGCCAAAACAGGTGAGATGAAAAGTCCAGCCATTAACATAAGTGGTCCTACCCAACCACCAACTTGAACTGCGGGTACAATGTTAGTGCGTAGCTGCAATGGTGCATAGTTGTGTTGGTCTTGCAGGGCATGGCCAGCTTCGTGTGCGGCAACACCTGCCGCTGTTATACTGTATCCATCATAAATTTTGGGACTTAATCTCAGGACTTTAGATTGTGGATCATAATGGTCTCCTAAGAAACTGTCGGTTCGTTCGACGTTGACGTGATTGAGCCCACTACGTTGTAAAATGTTTCGTGCAATTTGTGCACCTGTCTGTCTTCTAGTCAAGCCAACTTCAGAATATTCTGCAAATACAACTTTGACACGCGATTGAGCCCAAAAAGCAAGCAACAAACCAGGTGCTGCGAATAAAAGATACAATGGGTCGAAGAAAAACATATTTCTCCTTCTAGCTAATGCTAATTCTTCTAATGTAGAATATTTTAACTCAATTAATTCCAGTTTTGAACTCGAAAACGTAAAAAGTCACAGAATTATTACGTAGTTCATCAATTTTCTAACTTATGCTATCTTGATGACAAGCGAGAATCTATTGAATATTGGTGATAGGTGCTATTGTAATACCACCATTTTTCTTACTTCTGTATAATTCCCAGCACTAATTTCGTAGAAATAGATTCCTGAAGAAACTTGTTCTCCATTTTTGTTTTTTCCATCCCAATAAATTGACTTATTCGATTCTGTATAATTTCCTGCACGTAAGTATCCTAGCTCAATTACTCTGATTTGGTTACCCAATGAATCATAAATTCTGGTAGTTACTGTAGAAGGCTGAGCTAATCGAAAAGGTATCCAGGTCTCCGGGTTAAATGGGTTCGGGTAGTTCGCCAATAACTGCGTTTGTGAGGTAAATCTTTTGGGTAATATAGATTTCAAAAGACCTAATGCAAATTCTTCTTCATCTGAGCGACGTAATTTGTCTTCTAGATAACTAATACCGGTAGTAATATGCTTTTTTTGCTCATTTGATAGTACAACATCAGAATTTACAGCAGGCGCCGCATTGGTTGTATTTCGACCGAAGTAATTTGCAACT
>Ga0163179_10003320_pt1 | contig 10950 bp, 8 predicted proteins | sample AtlANTMetagenome_FD_109643 | JGI IMG/M metagenome (GOLD analysis project Ga0163179, IMG submission 109643) | Marine eukaryotic phytoplankton communities from the Atlantic Ocean - Atlantic ANT 2 Metagenome | ecosystem: Environmental > Aquatic > Marine > Oceanic | place: North Atlantic Ocean... | reverse complement strand
CTGTTTGGTATCGCACTTTTTGCAGCCATGATCACGGCTTTCTACATGTTTCGGCTTGTTTTTCTCACTTTCTTTGGCCAGCCAAAAAGTCAGGAAATGTATGATCATGCTCATGAATCTCCAAGTCAAATGGTTATTCCTTTAGTGATCTTAATGGTATTATCATTCACGGTCGTGCACGCTCATCTACCATTCAATATTAGTTTTAGTTGGAGTTTTGACAAGTTAGTACAAACACCACACCAATATCATAATGGTGCCACTGACGGGCATAATGGACATAGTAGGGCCGACGAAAAATTAACAGAATTGTATGCGGCAGCCGGAAAATCTGATTATGGATCAGATAGTAAATATCATGATCCACATCACGATGTTCATCACAAAGCTCACAACATTGCTATGATCTGTTCAATAATTGTGGCTGGATTGGGCATCTTAATTTCATGGTTAATTTATGGACGTCAATCGATTGACGAAGATCCTGTTGAGAAAGCTCTTGGTCCATTTCATGCCGTCCTTTGGAATAAATATTACGTTGATGAATTGTATAATGGGGTGGTGGTAAAGCGGGTTACATTGGGCTTAGCTAATGTTTTCGGTAAGATCGACATCAATGTTGTTGATGGTATAGTTAATGCTGTAGCGTGGATTACTCGCGTTCTTATCGCGGGTGTTGTTGGTCTGTTTGATATGATTGTTATTGATGGAATTGTAGTAACTGTAATTGGCAAGGGTATTCGATCCATTGGAAACCAGATTCGTCGTATCCAAACCGGTACAGTCCAGAATTATCTTGCCTTTGTTCTAGGTGGTGTGATTCTTTTGATACTGTTGTTCTATCTTCTTCCCTCGCTAATAATGTTGTAAAGTGTGCAGTTTATTAGGATTACTACTAAATGAAAGAGTTGAGTGATTTATGCTACTAACATGGATGATTTTTATACCTCTTATTGGTATGGTCTTGGTCTTACTTCTACCTCGTGATCAAGATAACGCCGCTAGATGGTTGACTTTTGCTATAACATTGCTTCCATTGTTGATCGCGGTTTTTCTGTTTACAAATTACGATAATTCGGAAGCTGGTATTCAACATGAATTAACAATTCCCTGGATTGAAAGTTTTGGCATTAGCTATCACATTGGCCTTGATGGGTTGAGTGTGACTTTAGTGTTATTAACAGCTTTGCTTGGACCTATCTGCGTAGGAGCTTCATGGAAAATTAACAAAGGAGTTAAAGCTTACATGGCTTTATTTCTCCTGCTTGAGACCGGTATGATCGGATTTTTCTGTGCTCTAGACCTATTTCTATTCTATGTTTTCTTTGAACTTACGCTATTACCGATGTACTTCCTAGTAGGCATTTGGGGTGGAGAACGTCGTGAGTATGCGGCGATCAAATTCTTTCTCTACACACTATTCGGAAGTGTTCTAATGCTCGTAGCGATGATTGCTGTTTATCTGAAGAGTGGCGAGGCCGGGGCTAGAACTTTCGATATTATTGAGCTAACACAGTTGGCCCAGACTGCTGGTCACCCCTTGGCTGATCCAGATTTTCAAAAGATTGTCTTTTTGGGCTTCTTTGTTGGTTTTGCTGTCAAGGTACCTATTTTCCCTTTTCATACTTGGCTACCAGATGCTCACGTCCAAGCGCCAACTGCTATAAGTGTTATTCTCGCTGGCATTTTGCTGAAGATGGGTACATATGGTTTAGTAAGAATTAACGTAACCATGCTGCCAGAAGGTATGGCAGCTTCAGCCGGTTGGTTAGCGATACTGGCAGTTGTCAATATCATTTATGGTTCACTGTGTGCTCTTTTCCAGACTGACTTCAAAAAAATGGTTGCCTATTCGTCTATTGGTCATATGGGATTTGTGATACTGGGTATTGCCGCTTTAAACAAACCAGGTATAACCGGTGCGATTCTACAAATGTTCAACCACGGAGTCATAAGTGGTATGTTGTTTCTGTTGGTTGGTGTGATTTATGATCGAGCTCACCATCGGGATATAAACGGTTTTGGTGGACTTGGTGCAAAAATGCCTGTCTATACTGGCATTACAACATTAGCTTTTATGGCTTCTTTGGGATTACCCGGTTTGAGCGGATTTGTTGGTGAAGCCTTATCTTTACTGGGAGCTTTTGATGGAGCCTTTGATAATGCTAAGTTTCTAACGATTCTTTCAACTATCGGTATTGTGATCGGTGCCGCTTATTTCCTATGGACATTACAGCGCATTTTCCTTGGGCAACTTAACCCCAAATATGAGGAAATTGAAGAAATCAACGCCCGGGAAATTGCCACGCTCCTTCCTCTTGGTGTCTTAACTATTCTTCTTGGTGTTTGGCCACATTTCATTATCGACATGTTTGACCAAAATGTCGATGCAATAGTCAAGGCTGTGAACGCAAGTAGCAAGGCTGTTGGCATTCTACCGTAAGTCATTAGTGATTGAGGACTCTATATCGTGAATAGTATTGATAGTCTCCAGTACTTTGTTCCTGAATTGATTATTATCGGAACGGCTTTGCTTGCAATTATTTATGATTTGACACCTGATAGCAAACATAATAATGGAACGGCGTATATCGCTTTAGGTGGAATTGCTCTGACACTCATTGCCATTTTTTCTGCAGGCTTACCATCTGAGTTTTTGTTTGATGGCATGATTAAGATAGATGGTTTTTCCATCTATTTTAAGGTGATTGTTTTAGTCACAACGGCTGCGACAATCATTTTCTCGATGCAATCTGACGAACTAGATCCTAATACAAAAGGGGAATATTACTCAATTCTAATAGCTGTTAATTTGGGGATGTTTTTAATGGCGTCTTCGACTAACCTATTGATTGCCTACCTAGCTCTGGAAACTGTATCGATAGCTTCATACATTTTAGCAGGTTTTCTTACGCATAATCGCCGGTCGAGCGAGGCCGCCTTTAAATACATTATTTACGGCGCAGTTGCTTCTGGTACAATGCTATTTGGTTTATCACTCATTTTCGGTTTAACTGGTACAGCTAGTATTCCAGAGATCGGTACTCGGCTGGCTGAAGTTATCGCTGAGCCCAACTCACGGCTGGCTGTCACTGTTGCAACAGTGTTTGTCATGGCTGGTCTTGGTTATAAAATTGCATCAGTACCTTTCCATATGTGGGGGCCTGATGTCTACGAAGGAGCGCCAATTCCGGTAACAGCTTTCCTTTCTGTTGCCTCTAAAGCAGCTGGTTTCGCTTTGCTGATTCGAATTTTTTATCTTGGGTTTGGGCAAATTACGGATCTTAGCACTACTAACTGGACTATATTGTTAGCAGTTGTATCAGCCTTAACCATGACTTTCGGTAATTTGGCAGCCTTACCCCAAAATAACGTCAAGCGTTTGTTGGCTTATTCGAGTATTGCTCATGGTGGATATTTGTTGATGGGTGCAGTACTATTGAATGATACTGGTATCAAAGCTATTCTGTTTTACTTAACTATTTATCTTTTTATGAATTTAGGTGCTTTCTTTGTAGTTATTCTAGTTTCCAATCGATTAGGTGGTGAAATGATAGAAAACTACCGTAACCTCATTTCCCGGGCACCGCTATTGGCTGTTTCTATGGCTCTGTTTCTCTTTTCATTGACCGGGCTACCACCTTTGGCAGGATTTAGTGGGAAATGGCTTTTGTTCACAGCCGCTTTGGAAGGAGGCCTTTATTGGCTAGTTGTTGTTGCCGCTTTGAATAGTGCCGTTTCGCTCTATTACTATATACGTGTTGTAAGAGCAATGTTCTTCGAAAAGTCAGATGAAGAGACGCCGCTGACTTTCACATTCGGCAACCAATTACTTCTACTCTTCTTTGCAGTTCCGACCGTTCTGCTATTTGTATTCTGGGAACCTTCTTATCAGGTAATAGAGACTGTAATTAAGGGGTTTACCCCCGATCCTGTGAGCAAGATAACTGCTACTATTTCTCAGTAAACTCCCAAATTTCATCCTAAGGTTCTTGTAATTCAATAAAGACTATCTGCACACTTGGGTCTCACAAGTAATGATGTTTTATCAATTTTGCTTGTCGGCGGCAATCTTGTTAACGTGCTCCAAAACAACTTGGCGTGGGCATAGTTTCACAAAGAGCCATGTTCCGGGGGCAGAAATCAGGAAAAGACCGATTAGTAAATCATCGAACCTTGTTAAAAAATGAAAATCAGGAAGGAAGTCGATTGGAAGAATGAAGTAAGCAATAGCAAAAGCAAAAGCTACGACTTCAGCTAACACCCAAACGGCCTTGGTATGGATAGGCACCCGAGCATCTTTGAACAGTCGCCAAGCCAACTTAACAAAATTAGGTATGTTAAGTAGAAAACGAAAAATACGCAAGTTCCTACTTGGACGAAAGTTGAAAAATGAGTGATTCATTGAAGGTTTACCCTGTTCTACTTTAAATTATAACTACTGGTTTTCAATATTTCAAATCCTGTGAATGTTCGTAAAGCTGCTCTTGACTGTTTAAACAAACTTCAGCACCCTAACAGTCGTATTTCCAGTGTTATCCGAAATATTGAGACTCGAGTTCGGCCTGTTGACCTTAATCTTCTACATCAGTTAGTTTACGGCACAATTCGTTGGCAAGGGCAACTAGATTGGGTGCTTAATCCGTTTATACCTAATCGTTTTCGTTTAGCCCCTCATTTACGAAACATCTTACGACTCGGTGCGTACCAACTCTTACATCTCAACCGAATTCCGATTCATGCTATTATTTACGAAACAGTTGAGTTAGCTAAACCCAAAATCAAAACGTCTCGTTTTGTTAATGCTGTTTTACGAAACCTTTCTCGAAATAGAAATGATTTGCCATTTCCTGATCAGGTAAATGAACCGATAGAGTGGCTTAGTTTATCCCAGTCTTATCCTAAATGGCTAGTAGAACGTTGGACCGCGGAATTCGGTTTAGAATGGGCAAAAGATTTTTGTCAGGCTAGTAATAGCTTAGCTCCCTTAACTGTACGGACTAATACCCTAAAAATCGATAGGTGTAATCTGGTTGAAAAATTTCTTAAAGGTGGTATAGACGCACGTAAAACATCAACAAGTCCAGAAGGTATACAATTACTAGGTATTAGCAACCTTGTACAATCTAATATTTACGCTGAGGGATTATGTCAGGTTCAAGATGAAGCCGCCCAGATAATTGCTCATCTGGCTGGTATTACAAAGGGGTCTTCTCAGTTGGTTGTTGACGTTTGTGCTGCACCTGGTGGGAAAACTACCCATTTAGCTCAGTTGATGGGAAATGATGGCTATGTTGTAGCTATGGATATAACAGATCAAAAGATAAAACTCGTTGAGCAAAATTGTCAGCGCTTAGGTATCACAAATGTCGAAACTATAGTGGCATCTGCTTTAGACCCTGTGATTCAACCACTCTCGAAAGCTAACATTGTTCTTGTTGATGTTCCTTGTTCAGGGTTTGGTACTTTACGTCGTCATCCTGATATTCGTTGGAAAAAGAATCGTAGCCAGATCAGTGATTTAGCAGATTTACAATTCCAAATATTGTCTAATGTTGCAGATCAAATCCGTGCAGGCACTATTATCATTTACAGTACGTGCACAACCGAAATCGAAGAAAACCAGCAAGTGATTCTGCGATTTAAAAAACAGTATCCAAACTTTTCTGTTGAAGCAATTAGCAATTATTTGCCAAACAAAAACCCAACAATGCAAACAAGTGAAGGATATTGGCAAACATTTCCACATCTGCATGATATGGATGGCAGCTTTGCTGTCCGACTCAGAAAAGTATAAATTTAATCTAAACTAAAGGAGTTAATACTATGAAATTTGGTATGAATTTATTGCTTTGGAGTGGCAATATCGGGGAGGAACACTATCCTATTCTCGAAAATTTGAAAGCTATGGGTTACGATGGTGTAGAAGTTCCTTTGTTTGAGTACGATGTTGATCATTGTGCAAAATTAGGTAAACAGCTGGACGAACTTGGCCTTGAACGAACTGCGGTGACCGTTCGTAATGCGGAAGATAACCCCATTAGTCCTTCTGCCCCCATTCGAGCTAATGGAGTTGCATTAAATAAACAAGCACTGGACTGTTGCCAAGCCCTGGGAGCAACTTTTCTTTGTGGTCCTTACCATTCAGCACTGGGTGAATTCAGTGGTACAGGTCCAACTGACGAAGAAAAAGCCTGGGGAATTGAGAGTATGCAATTGGTAGCTGAGCATGCTCAGGTTTGTGGCGTAACCCTAGCCGTTGAATACCTTAACCGATTTGAATGTTATTTTCTGACCTCAGCCGTTGATGCTGCCAACTTCATCGATGCTGTCAATCACCCTAATTGTCGTATGATGTATGATACTTTTCATGCTAATATCGAAGAAAAGAGTGTCGCTGAAGCTATCCGTGCTTGCCAACAACAAACAGTACACGTCCACATCTCGGAAAATGACCGAAGTACGCCTGGAAATGGATTAGTTCGATGGGATGAAACCTTTAACACTTTGAAAGAAACTGGCTACGATGGTTGGATGGTTGTTGAGGCTTTTGGTCTCGCACTACCAGAACTAGTCGCAGCTACCAAAATCTGGCGACGTATGTACGAAAGCGAGGAACAATTGGCCAAAGATGCTCTCAAGTTTATGAAATCTGAATGGGCAAAACGAGGATAGATAAACGAAAAGTAAAGAAGGAAGCGAAAAACCAAGTTCGTATTAAAATCAGCGAATGTGGTTTTTACTCTATCTATAGTATAGGCAATACAGATAATACAATCGGAATTTAAACACTGTATTTATGGTTCTTATCGGGACATATTAGACCATTTTGAATTACTGATGCCCTTTCCAGAGAATACAAAAAAGGCCGTAACATTTTGTTACGGCCTTTTTATTAAATCTGATTTAAAAGAATATTAGTTAATATTAGCTGACTTGACTCTGGACCAAGTCGTGGTCATTTTATGCTTGGCATCTACGTTAAAAGTGCCATTTGCTTGTAACCAATTGACCATGAATTCACCCACACCAATACCGCGGATATCCGGCTTATCGGGCCATTTTGGCTTGGCGGCTTGCCACATGGCAGCAATCATTCCATTACCATCTTTACCGGCTTTTTTCATAATTGCAACAGCTGGATCAGCATCATCGCCATCTTCACCAAACAGAACTAAGTCCCAATCCGAACCTTTGAATTGCTCAACATGCCATGGCCGATCTGACTTAAATGCCTTCATTGAGGGAATATATTTTTTCCCATTAGCATTCGGCTTGATATTACCTGAGCGGGAACCAAAGCTGAGACCTTTAATGTCAAATATGTTAGCGGCACCGTCCGGTCCATTATTAGGGCTACGAACTCCCCCCTCATAACTCATATAATAAATCCAGTCAGCTACGTTGATATGAACGTTTCCAGCTTCAATGAATTTCTCAATATTAGAGCCATCGGGTTTTTTGTTTGGGAATGGGTAGAAAGCACTGGGACAAGTTCCACTATCAGTAATAACTACGTCTTGTTGACCATTGTCAGTGTGTTCTATAAGCCACTTGGCCAATGGGGATCCGTCGCCTTCTTCATCTCCGTCACCAAAGTTTTCGATACTATTAAACATTGCTTTAACACCCTGGAAAGTATCGATTGCTTTCACGTTAGCCGCCACGGCACCACCCGCAATCCAACCAGGGTTAGTAGGCCCCGAATAATGAGCGAGATCATTAGCCAATGACAAAACTGGCAGTGCTAACAAACATAACAGGGACAATAATACTAATTTTCTCATATCTTGTTTTTTTACACTCCTTTTTCTATCTCGAGTTTACATCCTACTCTTACAAACAACTTTCTGCTTTTTTAATTCTACTTTGAAAAGAACCAAAACATGCAGCAGGTAGGAGCTATCTATACTTGAATATTCTATAGCCATTCGTCAACTGCATTGCACTTGACGAAATAATTGTACTATAACACCAAGCGACGCGATTGTATCACAACAGATAAAATTTAGCAACAACCAAGAAACAACAAACTGACACGGTTTTTTGCTTCTGACGACTGTATTCTCCACGTATATCATTATCCGACTACGTTGAGGTGAACATTCGACTTTTGTTAAGTTAAATCCGTTATTAATAATAAAATTTTAGGATTTTTTGCTCTTTCCCTTTCTATCCGGATTATACAATTATTGAAAAATATTTTATCGATTTGCTTGCTTTAACTCAGCCCAGGCAGTAGTCTGTTTCGATTTGGCTGATACAGCCAAATTAACTTCATTAGGCGAATCGAACAGACGCATATTATCAATTTGGTAGTGATGTAAGTTGTTAGTATGAAAGCCAATAACCCCCTTGGGATGAAGGCTTTTGGTATCTGTCCATTCCATTACTTTGGTTGACGGTAAATCTTCTTTTTTCTTGATATAGAGGGTAAATTTATTCCCTTTACCTTGCAATGATAGCGTGTACCACTGCTTAGAGATAACTTCGATCGGGAATTCCTTTCGTAATTCGCGATATTCCTTCCAAGTCCCACGGTCTTCTCCATCACGGACATACCAACGAACATGGTTGGGTTTTCCCACTCCATCTGCGGGGGTGACAATAAGCTGATAGAATTTATATTTTTTGTCCCCATTTGCGCGAAATAATAGGTCCATTCCACTTCCAGCATCAAAATCGTCTTGAAATAATTTGAAATCAAATTGCAGACCAAAGTTTTCGACTTCAATCACACCATACCCAAAGTCACAGGGGCAATTACCATCGTCTCCCGGCTGGTTAATTTCTAGTACCCCATTTTTAGTTTTCCAAGTTTCCTTTTGCCCAATCCAAAATTTCTTTTTCAGTTTTCCATCAAAATCATCGAACATCAGTAATTTCCCATAACTGACCGGAACGATCAAGCTAGCCAGAAGGCTAAAAACAAATAGCTTTCGAATCATCAAATCTCTCCCTAGGATATGTTATTTGAATATCTAATCTAACCTTCTTATTATATCACAAAACGAATAAAATTCGGCAACAACCAAGCAACAACCAAGCAACAACCAAGCAGCAGAAAACTGACATTGTTTTATGCTCCCTGAAAACTATATTTCTCCCTCGGAAATTGCAATAAAAAAATGAATGTCTAGCTAATGACTGGTAAGCTCCTGCTCTTCGAGCGTTCAGTTTCGGTCTAAAAAAGGATATATGAAATCAACCGAAACCCGTCAGCACCATATCCTATTTTTGAAGCCTTTCAAACCTGATTAACCTTGGCAATAAAATGGTTTAAAGATTTTAGATGAGACCTAATTATCTTAGTACAATCTGATAGGAAAAATGCAGGCATTATTAAAAAATTGGGTAAAAACTGAAAAAGTATTATTACCAATATATAGTAGGTCGTCAAACCTAGATGGGGTGTTCAACCCGATTCTCTTGGTATTAGCGGATTCGAATTTATTGCCAATTAATTAAACTCTCTACTGCTGTTGAGCCTGAGAATAATCTGACCACTCTTGGCTTGACATTAAGCAACTGTAGGTAGTTTAGAAGATTTTTTACCAATATCGAAAAAATGTAAAGAGGTGATTAGCTCGATAGAGATCAATGACCTCTTGTTTTAGTTAGTCTTATTCTTCGAGAATTAAACACCAGCCGCTCAGAATTTGATTCCATATGGGCTGAATTTTAGTTACGTAGTTCCAGTAGCAAGTCTCATTATGGCTTCTTCGCTGACTTGAGTTCGGTCCAATTGGCCAGCTAAGTTGCCTTTATGCATGACCATAACACGGTCTGAAATTCGTATAATCTCTTCTAGGTCGCTAGATATAGCTAAAATAGCAATACCCATTTTAGCCATGTCATCGATTAGTTGATAAATTTCTCCCTTCGACATCACGTCTACGCCTCTTGTTGGTTCATCTAACAAAAGAACTTTGGGTTTTAGCGACATCCATTTTCCTAAAACAATCTTCTGTTGGTTACCGCCAGACAATAGACTTGCAGATTGTTCAATACTAGGGGTCTTAATGCGAAGGTCATTGACCACTTGTTTTGATATTAGCTCCGTTTTTTCTCTCTGGATAAATTTGGCAGTTTGGTAATGCTTAATACCCGGTAGAGTAATATTATCTCGAACTGAAAATTCTGTTATTAAACCGTGTAATCGTCGATCCTCAGGCACTAAGAAAATTCCAGCATTAATCGCCTCAGCTGGCGATCCTGTTTTTATTGATTTTTGATCAACATATATCAAACCACTGATCGGTTGTCTGATGCCGAAAATTGATTCCGCTAGTTCAGTCCGGCCAGCCCCGACTAGGCCTGCCATCCCAACAACTTCACCGGCTTTCAGTGAAAAATTAATTGGATCTCCATTGAGTTTTGGAACGACAAGATTTTCTGCTCGAAAACGATCTTCACCAATCGACCGAGTTTCTAATTGGTAAAACTGAGTAGATTCGCGCCCAACCATTAGAGATACCATTCGGTGATGTTCGATTTCAGGCTTGATTAATTCTCCACTATTTTGACCATCCTTCAGTACAATTACACGATCCGCAATCTCGCTAACTTCCATCAGTCGATGTGAAATATAAACAATACCAACATCCTGTTCTTTTAATTCTCTGATTAGATCAAACAATCGCTGTGTTTCATGTTTTGTTAAACTACTAGTAGGCTCGTCCATGATAATTAACCGAGCTGACTGAGAAAGCGATTTCCCAATTTCAATCATTTGTTGTTGACCAATTGATAAGGTTCGAACCAATTGGTGTGGAGATAAGTCTAAGGATAAACGGGATAAAATAGTTTCGGATTGGCGATTAATAGCGGCTGAATCAATCCAGTTAAATGGTTGAAAACGTTTGGCTTCTCGTCCAAGAAAGAGATTGGCCGCAATACTAAGATTATCGGCTAGATTGAGTTCTTGATGAATAAACGAAATCCCCAACT
>Ga0163179_10003319_pt1 | contig 10954 bp, 4 predicted proteins | sample AtlANTMetagenome_FD_109643 | JGI IMG/M metagenome (GOLD analysis project Ga0163179, IMG submission 109643) | Marine eukaryotic phytoplankton communities from the Atlantic Ocean - Atlantic ANT 2 Metagenome | ecosystem: Environmental > Aquatic > Marine > Oceanic | place: North Atlantic Ocean... | reverse complement strand
TGCCGCTTCAGGAACAGGTGCAGTAAAACTTGATGGAGCATCTATCTTTTTAACCGGCAGTATTCCAACCAGTGACCCTAACGTTGCTGGCAAATTATGGCGTAACGGCAATGATTTAAAAATAAGCACAGGATAGTAAATGGCCCAGGAGATCATCAACATAGGAGCAAACGCTAATGATGGTTCCGGCGACACTATCAGGAATGCCGGCCGTAAGATCAACGCCAACTTTGACGAAATTTATGCACAGCCGATACAGGCCGCCGATATAAAATTCAGAGGCAATAATATAACATCCGAGTCTTCAAATGCGGACATAGTGCTCAAGCCAGCGGGCACAGGAAATATTGTGTTTCCTTCTCTCACGATTGAAGACAACAACATCAAACTGACCAGGTCAAATGATGACCTAATAATTTCGGCCAGCGGCGCTGGTAGAGTTATCATAGACGGTATAGGATTTTCAGGAACGTCTATAATAGGCACAGACTCCTCAACTATTAATATAAATGAAAACCTAGATGTGGACGGAACACTGAACGCAGGTGCTCCTACTCTATCATCTGCGGTCACAATGAATTCTACACTGGATGTCACGGGTGCAACCACACTTTCTACATTGACCGTGTCTGGTGCGTCATCTTTCGCGGGCACGACAACAATAGATAACCTCACTTTTAACGACAACATCATCGCAACAAGTTCGAACGCTGACCTTAACTTGACACCGGGAGGAACGGGGGTCATCAACGTAAGTAATCTTACCATAGACTCCAGCGTTAACCTCACAGACAACGTGATAAAGGTCACAAGATCCGATGACAATCTGGTGCTGACTCCGAATGGTTCCGGAATTGTGGAGATCATAACCGGACTTACGACAGCCGCCGTGACGACAACAGGCAACGTTGACATCACTGGTGACAAAACAATAACAGGACAACTTGACGTTGAAGGAATACAGATTAAAGACAACAACATAACAACAGACGAGTCCAATGCCAACCTTGAGCTAACGGGCAATGGAAGTGGAACTCCTGTTATGGACAAAGTTCAAATAACTGGCACCACAGTAGACAACATCGTGATAGGTGGAACAACACCAGCGGCCGGGCACTTCACTTCATTCTCATTTACAAACACTTCGTTCGATGCGGCCGGGGTCACAATAACGGACAACACCATCAATGCAAATAGATCAAATGACAATCTCGAATTTGCCGCCAACGGATCGGGATACGTGAACATCAACGGAAACTTGATCACTGGGGGCATTAACTTGCCTAACTCAGATGGAAACACAGGACAACTGTTAAGGACAGACGGAAACGGTCAGTTGGCGTGGTTCACTGCTCCATTATTGCTTGGACAGTCAGACATACAGGACGCAAGGAACACAATCGGATTTTCAAGCCTAACAGAATTAGATGCAAACACAGCCACTGGTGGACACGAGAACATAGGTGCCGGCAGTGACAGTGTGTTAGATCAATTCGACCAATCAAAATATGACAGTGCATGGTATCTTTGTTTGCAGAGATATGACGCCGCTGACAGTTCTATCGAGTATGCAGGATTCAAAACAACCATTGCACAAGGAACCACGGATGGTAGCACATTTGATGCCTTTGATGGTACATCACAGATCGTCAAGACAAATAACAACGATGAGATAATCGCCACATCTAGTGATATAAGGAGTGCAGTAGCCAAGGTAAGATTCAAAGGACAGGCAGGCACACTGGCAGATGGATCAACCAAATCAACATTCAACGCATTGACATTTTTTAGAGTGGGATTGGGAGATAATGACTCATCGGGATACACAGACGGCAACGTGGCCACAAAAGTAACAGCAGACCTTGACTCGGCGATAGCAAACTTAGACACATGGGCTCATGCAAGTTATAGAGGTGCAAAATATTATGTGTCAGTGAACAACACAACCACAAATGAAGTAATGAACGCTGAACTGCTTATAGTTCATAATGGTTCTGATGCTTTCATACAAGAATACAACAAATTTTCAACCAATTCCGGCAACACAGAATTAGCAACATTCACAGCAGACATAAGCGGAAGTGATGTAAGGCTACGAGGTGCCAACGGAACTGCCGGAACATGCAGAGTCACAATGTACAGGATACTGTTGGCAGACAATGAATCAGACTCAACAATTAATAGCCTTGAAAAGATCATTGGTGCACAAACAGTCAGTAACACAGCATCAACAACAATCAACACAGACAGTTTCAGGGGAACAGCAAGTCCAGACATGGCCTCACAGAAAGTGATCAATACATGGGCAAAATCAGATTTCGATAGTGTTTTCTATCACATGATCCAGAAGGACAGCACCAACAACGAATTTATAATGAACAAGTTGAGTTTAAATCACGGTGTCAGTGCAGACGGAAGCACCGAAGCGGCGGGTGTCACAGACAGTCATATTATTAAATCAGGTGAGATGAATGACATCAGTGCCTTTGACGTTGGCATCAACGGATCCAATGTAGAATTAAAAGCAACTGGTCAGAGTGATGGGTCAACAACAATAGAAAACTCTTTAAAGTATTATGCAATAGGACTTGGTCCAAACACTACCACTGCAACATCAGGAAACATAGGAACACACGCAGGTGTCACTGCGGGAGGTAACAACGAAACAGTGATAGATCATGTCATAGCAGAAGGAACCTTGCAAGGAAGTGTTGCCGCTGAAAGAACAGCCGCTGACTTTACTGCAAGTCAATTCAACGGTGCATTGTACCATGTCGTGACTAAGGATGTGGCCAACGGCAGTTTTGAGACACAGAAAGTTTCTCTGCTACACAATTTTAATGACGCTTTCGTAACATCATCAGCAGTGGCTAGATCAGATGTGGGTGATACTCATCCAACATTCGATGCCGACATGGTAACAGCGGATGACAGTTCATCTAAAATAAGATTAAGAATGACAGATAGTGATGGTTCATCCGTCACACCATCAAACACAATGGCGTACTACAGGGTAGGAATCGGAGACAGTGATTCCACAGGCTACGTTGGAGAACTAGGACTAGTGCATGATATCATGCATGTGTCAATCATAGACAGCAGTGTGGTTACCCTTGATGGGTTCACGAAGGCTCCACACGCCGCGGCAAAATATTTTATAAATGTAAGAAATCAATCAACAGGCGAAACCAGCAACATAGAATGCCTGATCACGCACGACAACACCGATGCGTACATCACGTCATACAACGAGCACTTCTCAGGCAACAACAGTCTAATCACATTAACAGCAGATATAGATTCTAATACTGTTAGGCTGAGAGGTTCTGCAACGTCAGGTGCCAGCACAAAGGTCATTGTCAACAGGGTAGTGGCGTTCGCGGACACAGAATCAGACGAGGCAACCACTGACAGCACAAGGAAGGTTATAGGAAACGTCACCACATCGAGTACAGCAACAACTTTTGACACTTTCCAATCCAGTGACACCGATGCTGTACACTATGTTGTTTGCGGACAGAACGGTGCCGATGAGAAATTTATATGTGAGGCCAGTGTGGTGACAGACGGCACAGGAGTTTTTATAGCTCAAGGTCCCAATGTCAGCACCAAAGGCACAGACATGTTGGAACTTACTGCCACTATTTCGGGAGGCACGGTCAGTGTCAAGGCAAGTTCAACGTCAGGTGCTTCAACGGCAGTTAGTGCTTATGCAGTAAGGTTAAAAGCACCTGCGGACAACACAACAACGCTAGACAGTTTCGCACACGCTGATTACAGAGGTGCCAAGTATTACATTTCCGCGGATGACACCATCAACGGTCACATATCCAACATAGAATGCCTGGTAGTTCATGACGGTACAGATGCTTACGTTTCATCCTTTAACGAACACAACAGCCATAACAGTCTCATCTCCTTGACGGCGGACATCAGTGGATCCAATCTTAGATTGCTAGCCACTCCAACATCAGCGGACATCAAAATGAAATTCTACAGGGTAAGGTTAGCAGACAGTGAATCAGGATCAAGTGGAACAGACTTCAGCACAATGGCATCATCAACAGTTTCAAGTTCGGCCACGGCCATAGACACTTTCGTAGACACAGAATTCACTGGTGCTCATTATGTCGTCGTGGCTAGGAACGCATCTGAAGGCACTTCGGAAATACAAGAAGCCACAGTTATAACTAATGGCACAACCGCTTTTGTGTCACATGCCAACTATGTATCATCCAAGTCAACGCCAATGTTGACTCTTAGTGCGGCACATGATGGTTCAAGCACTGTTACTCTAAGTGCGGCATCAACTGCAGGTGGTAGTACCACTGTAAACGCATTCAGAATACACCTCAAGGCGGAAGATGCATTCCTATATGATGTGATTGACACATTTGGATACTCAGGAGTCCAGTTGGCAAACTATATCGTTGTAGGAAAAAATGCGGCTAGTCAATCTCAGATAGCAGAACTAATGGTTGTGTCTGACGGTACAGCACCATATATTTTACAAGAAGGTGCAAACATTAGCACTCATTCGACCACCACGCCATTGATGAATTTTACGGCCGCACACAACGGCAGTAACGTGGAATTGCGAGCAGAGAACAGTCTGCAAAACACAGACACCACGGTTAATATTTACAGGGTAGCCCTCACAAGAACGGCAGGAAGTCCAAGTTCTGTAGCGACACTTGACACATTTGACAAGACCTTATTCAGGAGTGCCAAATACCATGTATCGATCAGTGACCCAAGCAGTGGCGCACTCGGACTTTACGAAACACTGGACGTCAATGTTATGCACGACGGCACAAATGTGTATTTGTCCAGTTTTGGTAGGGCAACCAACCACACCAGTGATCTAGTGGAATTCACCGCAGACATAAGTGGTGACGATGTGAGATTAAGAGGCACGATAAGTAATACTAACACACACACGGTTACAGTGGTTAAAAGGACAATGAAAGTTTAACATGGCACAACAGTCACTAAACATAGGAACAAACGCGAACGACGGGACGGGAGATAATCTACGAGCCGCAATGGTCAAGGTGAATGAAAATTTCGCTGAGCTATATGCCGCACCTGGTGTTAGTGAGACACTTTTATTCACAGGCAACGAAATAAGTGCCGCAAGATCAAATGATGACATTGTTTTCAAACCAGCGGGTACTGGTGCAGTTTCATTTCCTGCTATAAAGATCGACGACAACAACATCGTAGGAACTAGATCCAATGATGACATAAACCTGCTACCTAGCGGGACAGGTTCGGTGGTGTTTGGTGCAATCAAAATAAAAGGAACATCTTTCTTTTCTGATGATTCCACATCAATTAACATCAATGACGGACTGATTGTTGACGGAACTATAAATGTTTCAGGGACATCAACGCTGTCAGGTGCCGCCAACCTAGGTTCCACATTGGCAGTACCATCAGGATTAACCACTCTTTCAACTTTAGATGTTACCGGCGCAACAAGTTTGGTAGGAACAACAACAATTGACAATTTAACATTCAATGATAACACAATAGGTACAAGTTCGAACGCTGACTTGAATTTGACACCCGGAGGCACTGGAACGGTGGTCATTTCAAACCTAACAATTGACTCCAACATAAACATCACGGACAACCTAATCAAAACAACAGTATCAAACTCTAACTTACAATTATCAGGAGCAAGTTCTGGAACAGTTGAAGTAACGTCAGGATTAACAACAGCGGCGATCACCACTGTTGGAAACGTTGATGTAACAGGAACCGAAACAATAACAGGACAACTGGATGTTGACTATGTAAGAATCAAAGACAATACAATTACAACAAACGCCTCCAACGCAAACCTTGAGATCTCAGCAAACGGAAGTGGAAAAGTTGTCATGACTGCTCCAGAAATAATTGGTGGTACCATTGATAACACAGTCATAGGTGGATCAACACCGGCGGCGGGAACGTTCACGACATTGGCAACAACTGAAAGTTTAACCATCGACGGGGTTATCATATCAGACAACACAATCTCAACCAATGCATCAAACGCCAATCTAGAGTTGAAAGGTAGCGGAACGGGTGGAGTGACAATAAGTGGTTTCACTTTCCCAACTGCAGACGACACGGCGGGCAAGTTTATAACCACTAACGGTCTTGGAGTGCTTTCATTTGCCACTGCTGGAGCCACTTTAAATAATTCAGACATTGCAGATGCCGCCACAACAGTGTCCAGCTCGACCACTAGTGTTTTAAACACATTCGATAAAACAGTTTACAGAAGTGCAAAATACTTCATATCTGCCACGGATGCCTCAAACAGCAGATACGAATTTATAGAGGCAAACGTGACCCACGATGGAACAGACGCTTACATCACAACGTTTGGCTCAGTCAGTGATTACGCAACGGGCCTATCAACCTACTCGGTTGGAATAAGTGGTGACGATGTACAAGTCAAGGTAACCAACATTACCGATAATAGCGTTGTGTTCAAACTCCAACGTATAGCATTAGACATCTAATAATTACATTAGGTTTATAGAATTAACGATAAATACCTACAACAAAAGGAATTATAAAACATGGCAAGACAAGCAATCAACATAGGATCCAGTGCTAACGACGGTACAGGTGATCCATTAAGAACAGCATTTGATAAAATCAATGACAACTTCGTAGAATTATACGGTAGTGATAATGACATCAACACACTAGATGCAAATTTAAATCTTAACAATTTCGCAATAACAACTGGTGTAACAAACGGTGACATGACATTCACACCAAATGGCACTGGTAGTATATTCCTTGGTGCACTGGAGTTCAATGGTACGACTATTAGTTCTCAAGACTCAACCCAAATAACGATTGCAGAAAACATTCAGACGACAGGCACCGTAAATGTGTCTGGTGCAACCACTCTAGGATCTACTCTAACAGTAGGAACATCTTTAGCCTTGGCAACAGGAGCAACTGTTACAGGTATTTTAGATGAGGACGGCATGGGCACTAACAGTGCAACACAGTTAGCCACACAACAATCTATTAAAGCATACGTTGACGCAACGGTTACGGCACAGGACTTAGATTTCGCTTGTGACGATTCAACAGCATTAAACATAGACCTTGACTCGGAGACTCTACAGTTTTCAGGCGGTACGGGTATCACAACAGCAGGTACAGGTAACACAGTCACATTCGCAATCGACTCAACAGTTGCAACATTGACAGGTTCACAGACACTTACAAACAAAATATTGACCAACCCTACAATAAACGCGGCAACAATGACCGGAGCAGTTGCGATCGACGGTGTCACAATAGATGACAACAAGGTTACAAGTAATGCATCAGACTCTAACTTGGAATTAGACGCATCAGGATCAGGAATAGTCAGGATTATTCCAAACACAACAGTAGTTGGAACTTTGACCACTGCTGACATAAGCAATTCAAATAACATAACAACAACACAACTGGATGCAGACGGGGTTAGGATCAAAGATAATAAAGTTTCAACATTCGCCTCAAATGCCAACTTAGAACTTGAGGCCAACGGCACAGGTGTTGTTGATGTTAAGAGTGCAATGACGACTATTGGGCAAACAGTAACAGGTGACATAAATGTCACAGGCCAATTAGTAGTTGACAACATCAGGATTGATGCTAATGCCATTGTTGCAACAAACAGTAATGGTGCAATATTGATCAATCCCAACGGCACAGGATCAATTACACTTGGTGGTAACACAGTGAACGTTCCTTCGATATTAACGGCCCACACAGTCTTCGTAGACTCAGAAATGAAGTTAGGACCAGTAGCAAAAATCAGTCCATCTGTTACAAATCATGACGTAATAATCGAAGCAAATGGTACAGGATCGGTTGTGTTGGAAGAAGTATCTATTACAGCAAATACAATTACAACACACAATTCAAATGCTGACTTACAATTAGACACAGACGGAACAGGTTTAATAGACTTTAGGACTGATACCCAGACAACTGTTGGTGCAGTCGGAGCCGCAACGCACTTGCCACTTGATTCTGCAAATGAAATCAGACCTGTTGGTTACCTGAGAATTAAGGTTTCAGGTACAGAGTACGTAGTGCCTTATTTTAACGCATCGTAATAGTAAAACAAACATAAACAGTCCCACCGGACAACAATGAGAAAACGTTACAAAGACCGTAATAGGCCTAAGTCCACACATTCCGAGATACGACGCTTGGAGGAAGCCATACGACGTACATCTGATAAGATTGAGCGTGAAAGCCTCAAACAAACCCTAGAACACTGGATTCGTACACAGAATAATAGTCAGTAACTTCCAATAAATACCCTTGTAAGGAGTAAGTTTTAATGGCAACACCAGTGTGGTCTACCACTGCAGGTAAAATTGCAACTATAGACGAACAAGTCGCGTATTCTCTCCAACTGGAGGCGAATACCAGCGATTCAACGGCCATCACTTACTCCATGATAGCAGGAAGCCTACCCGCAGGAATGCAGGTCACAACAGACGGCTTACTGACAGGTACTCCGGCTGAGGTTGCCAAAAGAACTCTTTACACCTTCGTCGTGCGAGCCACGGCCGGTACCGCTATCACAGATAGAACTTTCTCACTCGACGTGCAGGGAGCAGATGCTCCTGTGTTTACAACAGCGGCAGGACAACTGCAACTTGATGATTCTACCAGTGTTGGACTTTTTTGGGTAATAGATGGTTCTAGTGTGAACCTTCAGATGCAGGCCACGGATCAAGACACCGAAGCAGGACAGAGCCTGGTGTATGAAATAATGCAGGGTGAGTTGCCGCCAGGGGTCACAATGTCATCAACAGGATTGATATCAGGAATAGTGCAACTAACGGACGATGAAAGATTTGGAGTACGTGGCGGATATGACGGGACTGGTACCGATGACGAGTTCGATGGTACATACGACAGGACTGTCACAACAAAAAGTATAAGCAAGAATTTCGATTTCATAGTTAGGGTTTCTGATGGAACAAGTTTCGTAGAACAGAACAACAGTATATTCGTGTACAGTGCAGATTTCTGGAGGGTTTCAAACACAGCAATAACCATAGACAAAACGGAAATGAATGGTTCTGCCCTTACAATGGATTTAACGGCCAACAGGAGACCTGTTTTCAGAACAGGTTCAGACCTTGGTACGTTTAGACATGACAACGCAATAGTAGTAAAAATAGATGTTGAGGACTTTGATCCTTTACAAGGCGATCTCGAATACTCGATCGTTTCTGGATCTTTGCCCCCAGGAGTCTCCATACACATTAACTCTGGTGAACTTTATGGACAATTGGCCAGACAAACAGCAGTAGAAACTACCTATACCTTCACTGTCAGAGCAAACAGGACAATATCATCTAGTTTAAACGTGTTCACTGATCAAACATTCACAATGAAAGTGATAGGTCAAATAGACATAGGTATTGCATTTACAACACCAACAGTGATCGGAACGTTGAAAGCAGATGTACCCAGTATATTGTCTATAGAGGCGGTGGCAGAAGAAACAAACAGAGTATTAACTTACACAAAAACAGCAGGCACTCTCCCACCGGGTATTACACTTTCTAGACAGGGACACTTGATAGGAACAATAGATCCTAGTGACTTCACAGATTCTACAAGGGCATACACGTTCACTGCCTCTGTCAGCGATCAATATCAATCGTTAGCATCATCAAAAGAATTCACAATCAACATAGACATTCCATACACACAGATAGAATATGGAAACATGAACGGACATGCAACTTCACTGATTGATCAGAATATATTTTATAACATTTCCCAAAACCCTGAGATTAATTCGCCTGAATATATCTATAGACCTGAGGATAGTAATTTTGGAATGAAAGTCAAACCTGATATGCTCATGATGTCTGGACTAGAAGCACAGACACTTACAGTATTCCAACAACAGATGGAACAGAATCACGCACCAAAAAAACTTTACTTTGGTAATTTGAAGACAGCGGTTGCTAAAGAAGGCACCACCATAAAATATGAGGTGGTGTATCTTGAAGTAAAAGATTCAATGGTAAACAAAAACGGACTTGCTGTGTCTAGTTCCATAAATCTACGAAATGCGATCGCAAAACCTGTGCTAGGGCCACGAGCTTCTAGCATGAATGCTTCAGCGGATTACGTAGAATACGAAATCACAACAGACGGGGGCCTTTCTTTTAGTACTTCCGGATCTAAAGTTAGGTACGCCAACCAATTGAGTGCAGATTTAGGGTTTATTGAGAAATTATATCCTAATGCTGTTGCAAATATGAGATCGAGAATGAAAAGTTTAGGCCACAAGGAATGGGACTATCTGCCGCTTTGGATGAAAACAACACAGGCCGGTGATCTTGCACCACTAGGATATGTTATGGCCGTGCCGATATGCTACTGTAAACCAGGAACTGCAGAACTTGTCAAGAAAAGGATCAAGGACAAGGCATTGTTATTCAAAAATATATCATTCATAATTGACAGGTACGTGATAAGCAAGAGCAAAGTTGCTACAGAGACATTCACAGCAGATGGTACAACTACTAGTTTCGTTGTTGACGAACTAATCCACGAGGAAGATATCACAATCAAAGAAGGAACAGATACAGTGTTTGTAGGGCAAGGAGTAACGGCAGACAACAACATCAAACCAACATATCTCACAGCAGACGGCACCCTTAGATCGGCAGATCATGAATTGGGCATCACACTTTCGCACAACAAAACAACCAAAAAGACAACAATTACTTTTACCAAAGAAGTACCGTCTGACGGCACAATAATTAAGGTAGAAAGAGCCAACGATAAATATCTTAAATTTAGAGACAAAGGAATTCAATAATGGCAAGTAAGATAGTACCAGGAAACATAGACGGAACATATCCTAGAGCAGGGCAAGATAATAGCTCTCAGGGATTCAGAG
>Ga0163179_10003317_pt1 | contig 10959 bp, 9 predicted proteins | sample AtlANTMetagenome_FD_109643 | JGI IMG/M metagenome (GOLD analysis project Ga0163179, IMG submission 109643) | Marine eukaryotic phytoplankton communities from the Atlantic Ocean - Atlantic ANT 2 Metagenome | ecosystem: Environmental > Aquatic > Marine > Oceanic | place: North Atlantic Ocean... | reverse complement strand
TCAGGACTAACAGCAAATTGAACATTACAACCACCTGCAAAATCCCCAATAGAACGCATCATCTTGATTGCAGCATTACGCATGTTTTGATAACATGTGTCAGATAGTGTCATAGCAGGTGCAACGGTTATAGAATCCCCAGTATGTATACCCATGGGATCCATATTTTCTATAGAACAAATAATTATCACATTATCATTAGAATCTCTCAATAATTCTAACTCATACTCTTTCCAACCTAATAATGCCTTATCTATTAAAACTTCATGAATTGGAGAGGCATGTAATCCTTTAGTCAACGCCTCTTCAAATTGAGATTTTTCATACACAAAAGAAGCACCACTACCACCTAAAGTAAAGGAGGGTCTCACAACTAAAGGAAAACCTAAATCTTGAGCAATTGACTTTCCTTCCAAAAAAGAGGTGGCGATTTTAGAGGGAGCAACAGGAATATTAATCTTTTCCATTAAACCTCTGAATGCCTCCCTATCCTCTGTTATATTAATTGCAGCGATATCTACTCCAATAATTTTTACATTATATTTCTCCCAAATTCCTTTTTCATCAGCTTCTATACATAAATTCAATGCTGTCTGCCCACCCATAGATGGTAAAACTGCATCTATTTTTCTCTCTGACAATATCTTCTCAATAGAATCACAATTTAGTGGCAATAAATAAATATGATCTGCAACTACAGGATCAGTCATGATAGTCGCTGGATTAGAATTTATTAATGAAACTTCAATACCCTCTTCCCTAAGTGACCTTGAAGCTTGAGATCCAGAATAATCAAATTCACAAGCTTGGCCTATGACAATAGGGCCACTACCAATAATAAGAACAGATTTTATAGAAAGGTCTCTAGGCATTTTATATTTTCCAAACTTATAAAAAACTTATTATAATTTTTTAAAAATCCTCAAATTAATAATGCAAAAAATTTAAACAAACAGAAAAGCTATAGAAGAAAAACTACTTCTTTGGAATTTCATCAGAAACAGAAAGTCTTTTTCGACCCTTAGCTCTTCTTCTAGATAAAATATCTCTACCAGATGCAGTAGACATTCTTTCTCTAAACCCATGTTTATTCTTTCTCTTTCTATTAGATGGTTGATATGTTCTTTTGCTCATAACTTATGATTTTCGGGATACAAATATAATTTTTTTTACATTATAAAATCCATAATTCTAAAAATAAATATTTTAATCATCTGCTTGAAAGAAAATTATTTTTTTAGATAAAAAAAAGTCCTCTTCAAAGAAATTAAAAATATTAAATATTTTTACTTTATTTTCAAATCCTTTTAATTCACTTTTTAAGTCCCCACCTTTTAAACAAATCAAACCACTGTTCTTAGTTTTTTTTATTTTCCCCTTAGTCCAAGAATCTAATTTAGATAAAGAAGCAACTGCCCTGCAAACAACAAAATCAAATTTATAATCTAATTCTTCTGATCTAGCATTAATTACCTTAACATTAGGTAATTTTAAATTAAACAAAATTTTAGATACAGAGTCCGTTTTTTTTCTAATTGAATCAACTAACAAAAAATTTGTTTCAGGAAATAATATTGCTAAAGGAATACCTGGAAACCCTCCGCCAGTTCCTAAGTCCATAATATCTTGACCTTTTTTAAACTGAAAAACTTTAGCAATAGATAAAGAATGTAAAACATGTCTTTCATAAAAAAAATCAAAATCTTTTCTTGAAATTAAATTGATTTTTTCATTAACCTTTTTATATAAAGGGAAAAGGCTTTCTATTTTTTGTTTAGAATCATTTTTTAAGTCAGGAAAGTACTTGTTTATTAAATGAAAAGACACGCTATTATTGAATTATTTTTTAAAAATTATATTTGCTAAAATAAAACATTAACATGAGTTTTAAGATTATTTGTTCCGATAAAAAATCAAATGCTAGAGTTGGAAAGTTAAAAACAGACCATGGAATCATAAATACTCCTATTTTTATGCCCGTTGGAACTTCAGGGACAGTCAAAGGAATTCATCAAAAAGAATTAAATCAAGATATAAAAGCTGAAATAATTTTAGGAAATACTTATCATCTATACTTAAGACCAGGTATAGATGTCATACAAAAAGCAGGCGGTATTCATAAATTCATTGGATATAAAAAACCCATTTTGACTGACAGTGGAGGTTTTCAAGTATATTCTTTATCATCAAACAGGAAAATTACTGAACAAGGAGTAAATTTCAAATCTCATATAGATGGTAGTTCTCATTTTTTTACTCCAGAAAAAGCTATTGAAATTCAGAGAACTATCGGCGCTGACATCATTATGGCATTTGACGAATGCACACCATATCCCTGTGAACATAGTTATGTAAAAAAATCTATGGAATTAACTCATAGGTGGTTAGAAAGATGTAAAAATCACTTCGAAAAAACTAAAAATTTATATGATTACAAACAATTTCTTTTTCCTATTGTTCAAGGAGGAACATACAAAAACTTAAGAAAAATATCGGCTGAAAAAATTGCCTCATATGATTTTGAAGGATATGCAATTGGAGGGTTGTCAGTTGGAGAGCCTCACAAAGACATGTATAGTATGACAAAAGTTGTTACAAACATACTACCTTTTAAAAAACCTCGTTATTTAATGGGTGTTGGAACACCTTCTAACTTATTAGAATGTATCGCACTTGGTGTAGATATGTTTGATTGTGTTTTACCAACTCGTAATGCAAGAAACGGTTTACTTTACACAATGGAAGGAAGTATTAATATCAAAAACAAAAAATGGAAATATGATTTTTCAGAAATAGATAAAAATGGAGAAAGTTATGTTGATAAAAATTACAGCAAAGCTTATTTAAGACATTTGATTATGTCAAATGAATTGCTAGGAAAACAAATTGCCAGTATACATAATCTAGCTTTTTTTTCTAATTTAATCAAACAAGCGAGAGAAGAAATAAAAAAAGAAAATTATTTAAAATGGAAAAATAAAATTGTTAAAAAATTAGACAGAAGATTGTAATATGAAAAAAATTGACAAGTACATATACAAAAAATTTCTTGCTACATATTTAATTTCAATTTCAATAATTTTATCTATTGCTGTAGTATTTGATCTTTCTGAAAAAATAGACAACTTTATAGACAACGACGCTCCATTAAAATTAATTTTTCAAGATTATTATGTAAATTTCTTAATTCATTATAGTACTGTTTTTAGTGGGTTAATCACTTTTATTTCTGTAATCTTCTTTACATCCAGATTAAGTGAAAATTCAGAAATCATTGCCTTCTATAATAGCAAAATAAGTCCTTCTAGATTATTTCGTCCGTATTTTATTTGTTCATTAATTATCTTTTTTCCATGTATTTTATTGACAAATTCTATAACACCTCAGACAAATGAAAAAAGATTAGAGTTTGAAAATAATTACATAAAAAAAACGGATGTAAAAACAGAAAAAAACTTTAATAAATCTGTAAAAAAGAACTCAATAATTTACATGGATTATTATAATGTAAAAGAACAAAAAGGAATAGAATTTTGTTGGCAAAAAATCAATAAAGAACAGTTAGAAAAAAAAATAAATGCAAAAATAATTGAATGGGACAAAGAGGTTTTAAAATGGAAAATTACAGACTATAAAATTGACAGTTTTGTTTATAACAAAAACAATCAAAACTCTAAAATTATCAGTAATATAGGAAAAGAAAGTATGTATATAGATTTAAAAGAAGACCCAAAAAAAATATTTAAACAAAAAAGAGAAATTCAATCTATGACAACAAACGAAATATCGCAACTTATAAAAGAAGAAAAGAAATCTGGAAATCTTGACTTAAAACTTGAAATCATTGAAAAAACACAAAGAACCTCTAATGCTTTTTCGATAATTATTCTAACCTTACTTGGGTTTTCAATATCAATCAAGAAAAACAAAGGCGGATTAGGCCTAAAACTATCATTAGGAATATTAATGTGTTTTATTTATATTTTTTTAATGAAATTTTCGACAACATTAACTTTAAATGGAGACTTGAGTCCCGAAATTTCTATTTGGATACCTAATTTTTTATTCATCATAATATCAATTATAACATTTAAAAAACTGGCACATTAATCTAAATGAGATAAAAAAGAAAAATATTTTTTACTCCAATTAGTTGTAATAATTTTGTTTTTTGAAAATAAGCCATAAACTGAAGTTCCTGAACCAGACATGCTAGCATAAATAGCTCCCATTTGATATAACTTTTCTTTAATATTTTTTATTTCGGGGATAATTTTACATGATGTCTTTTCTAAATCATTTTTTAAATGATCTTTCCAAGAATTTATAGAAAATCTATTGCTTAATACTTTACAAAATAAATCAGCATTTTTTCTATTTTCTTCAATCAATTTATTTTTCTCATTTATGTTTTTAAAAATCTGAGAAGTAGAAAGAAATTTCGAGGGAAAAATTAATAAAATTTTATAAGCTTTTAAATTAAAATCAATTCTTGAGTTAACGATATTACCTAAACCTGAAATAAAACTGGGCTTATTAAATACAAAAAAAGGACAATCACTACCCAATTTAACTGAATAATTTAATAATTGATTTTGATTTAAATCAAGTTTAAATAAATGGTTAAGTATTTTTAACATTGATACCGCATTAGATGACCCACCGCCTAACCCAGCTCCAATTGGAATATTTTTATGTAAAAAAACTTGAACAGGAGGAAGGTCAAAATCAGAATCCAATAAATTATATGCTTTAACACACAAGTCATTTGAAATCAATTGATTATTTCCAGAATAACTAATTTTAATCTTCTTTGACTGTGAATTCTTAGATTTCAAAACTTCTAAAACATCAAATAAATTAATTGGAAAAAATATAGACTCAATGTTATGGAACCCATCTTTTCTTTTAGACATTAATCTAAGTCCAATATTAATTTTTGCATTTGGAAAACAAATCATAAAAACAAATGTATATCAAAGATATATTTTCATGAACTAATTAAAAAATAAATTAGTATTTAGAATATTTTAATTACTTATATTTAACTAATATTTATTGATGATATGGAATATTTAGATTTTGAAAAAGAACTAGAAGAATTACAAATTCAAATAAATAACACAAAAGATATTGGACAAAAAACTAATTCGGATGTAACAAAAGTTTTACAAGAACTCAAAAAAAAGCTGAAAGAAAGACAGAAGGAAATATATCAAAATTTAACTGCTTGGCAAAGAGTTCAAATATCTAGACACCCTCAAAGACCATATACACTAGATTATATTAATTATTTAGCAGGGGATAGTTTTATAGAGCTACATGGAGATAGAAATGTAAGTGACGATAAAGCTATGATTGGAGGTTTTGGAAAAATTAAAGACCAAGTTGTTATGTTTATTGGCCAACAAAAAGGAAATAATACTAAAATGAGAAAATATCGAAATTTTGGCATGTCTAATCCAGAAGGCTATAGAAAAGCTCTTAGGTTAATGAAATTAGCAGAGAAATTTCAAAAACCTATCATAACCTTAATAGATACTCCAGGTGCTTTTCCTGGTTTAGAAGCAGAAGAAAGAGGGCAAGGGGAAGCTATTGCAAGAAATATTTATGAAATGTGCACTCTAAAAGTACCTATAATATGTGTCATTATAGGAGAGGGAGCCTCTGGAGGAGCATTAGGAATAGGTGTTGGAGATCGTGTTTTTATGCTAGAGAACACTTGGTACTCTGTTATTTCTCCAGAAAGTTGTTCTTCAATATTATGGAGAAATTGGGAACATAAAGAAATTGCTGCAGAATCTTTAAAATTAACACCTAAAGATATGTTGAAAAATAAAATGATTGATGGAATAATAAAAGAACCTTTAGGAGGTGCCCATAATAATGCTGAAAAATGTTTCATAGAAGTAGAGAAAATAATATTGGAAAGTCTTAAAAAACTTAAAAAAATTAAACCAGACAACATCTCGAAAAAAAGAATTGAAAAATTTTCTAAAATGGGGATTTACAAAGAATAAGATTTTGTAAATTATTAATTATAAAACATGGAAAAAAAAGACTCAAAAATATTAGCATTACAAAACAAAAAAATACCACCACAGGCAATCGATTTTGAAGAAGGTGTTTTAGGAGCATTAATGATTGATAAAAACGCAACTGCAACTGCTATTGAAATCCTTAGCCCAGAATGTTTTTATAAAGAAAAACACCAAGAAATTTTTCAAGTTTTACTTGAATTATTTAACGACGCAGAACCAATTGATCTATTAACAGTTTCTGAAAAACTGAGAAAAAATGGAAAATTAAAAATGTGTGGCGGTGAAGTATATTTAGCAGAATTAACTCAAAAAGTAATTTCATCTGCACACATTGAACATCACTCAAGAATTATTGTTCAAAAATACATTCAAAGAAAATTAATTTCAATCTCTTCAAATTTAATAAATGACGCTTTTGATGAAACAACTGATATTATTGAATTAATGGATAAAGCAGAAAGAGAAATTTTTAAAGTAACAGAGGGAAGTATTAAAAAAAATTACAGCAAAGCTACTGATTTAATTCATGAAGCAATTAAAGAAATTGAAAGTATTGGAAATGAAGATGGAATTAGTGGTGTTCCATCTGGTTTTTTAGAAATTGATAAAATTACATCTGGTTGGCAAAAATCAGACTTAATAATAATTGCCGCAAGACCAGGAATGGGAAAGACAGCTTTTGTATTATCAATGGCAAGAAATATAGCTGTTGACCATAATAATCCAGTAGCTTTATTTTCACTAGAAATGAACTCTTTACAATTAATTACTAGATTAATTTCTTCAGAAACTGGACTTTCCTCTGAGAAGCTTCGTAGTGGAAGAATGGAGCCTTTTGAATGGGAGCAATTACACACAAAAATAAAAAAAATAGAAAATGCAGAAATTTATATTGATGACACTCCTGGTTTATCAATATTTGACCTAAGAGCGAAGTGTAGAAGATTAGTATCACAACATGGAGTCAAGATTGTTATTATTGACTACTTACAACTAATGCAAGGAAGTCATAAAGGAGGTGTTAGAGAACAGGAGATATCATCAATTTCAAGGTCATTAAAAAGCATTGCAAAAGAGTTAAACATTCCTATCATATGCCTTTCGCAATTAAATAGAGGTGTAGAGTTGCGTACTGACAAAAGACCTATATTATCTGATTTAAGAGAGTCTGGAGCAATTGAACAAGATGCAGATATTGTTAATTTTATATATAGGCCAGAATATTACAACATAGATATGTGGGATACTGAACCTCAAACATCTTGTTTAGGTCAAGCTGAATTTATTATTGCAAAACATCGAAACGGACCACTCGGAAGAAGGCGATTAAAATTTAATGCTTCATTAGCAAAATTTGGAAATTTAGAAAAAGACATGTATCAAAATCAATTTCATTCAAAAATGAACACTAATGAAACTGAAGACGAATTTTAAAATTTTTATAATTCTATTTTTATGTTCATTTCATTTATTTGGAAACTATATATTGATTCCAATGGATGAAAAAAATCAAGAAAATCATCTAAAAGCATACGGAATTACATATTGGATATTAGAAAATAATCTAGAAGTTGATTGGTTGTTAAATTATAGAGGGGGTAGTTTTTTAATTAAAAACATCAAAGAAATATCACTAGAATGTACATATAGGGGTGTTAGTTTTGAAATTATTTCTGATAATGAAGTACAAAAAATATATCAAAGTATTTCTTCACCATCTAGCAATACAGATATAGTTAAATTAGAAAAAGCACCAAAAATAGCTGTATACTCTCCAAAAAACAAGCAACCATGGGATGATGCTGTAACATTAGCCTTAACATATGCTGAAATACCTTATGATATTATATATGATGATGAAATACTAGACGACCTTCTTCCATTATATGAATGGTTACATTTACACCATGAAGATTTTACTGGGCAATACGGAAAATTTTATAGAAGTTTTAAAAATTCATCTTGGTATGTTGAACAAAAAAAACTATTGGAAGAAAATGCTAAAAAAAATGGATTTCAAAAAGTTTCAAAACAAAAACTGGAAGTAGCAAAAAAAATAAAAGAATATATTGCCGGCGGCGGATTTGTATTTGCAATGTGTAGCGCAACGGACACTTATGATATAGCATTATCTGCTGAAGGAGTAGATATTTGTAAAGTTATGTTTGATGGCGACAAAATGGACAATAATGCACAAGAAAAATTAAATTTTGAAAACACATTAGCTTTTCAAAATTTTAAAATTATTGAAGACCCTAATAAATATGAATTTTCAGATATAGATATGACTGAAAATAGAAGAAAATTAGTTTCAGAGGAAAATGATTTTTTTACTCTTTTTGAATTTTCTGCAAAATGGGATCCTGTTCCAACTATGCTTTGCCAAAATCACTCTAGAATTATAAAAGGTTTTATTGGCCAAACTACTTCTTTTTCAAAAGAATTAATTAAGCCAAATGTTATTATTATGGGTGAGAATAAATCTTTAAAAGAAGCGAGATATATACATGGGAAATTTGGAAAAGGTACTTGGACATTTTATGGAGGTCATGACCCAGAAGATTATCAACATAAAATTGGAGATCCTAAAACAGAATTAGAATTATACCCTAATTCAGCAGGATATAGACTGATTTTAAATAATATATTATTTCCAGCAGCAAAAAAGAAAAAACAAAAAACTTAATCTAAAAATTCCCAGTTAATATATAAACTTAAAATAGAAGGATTTGCTATATAATCTTGGCTTATATAATTTCTATCTAGAAAAGTGTATTGAATATCTTTAAATATAAGACCTAATGAGAAATTATTTTTTTGCAAATATAAACCAACTGAAAAAAATGGAATACCACCCACTTTAATTTCATTTTGAGTATAAAAAATAGAGCTTAGTGGCATATAAGTATTCGGGAAATAATTGGAGTGAACTTTAAAGTCAAAATTCATCATTAATTTTGTTTCCTTAAATAAATCTAAATTATATTTAATGGACTGATGAAAAATAAAAAAAGGCATTGATAAAATATTAGTATCATCATCATTATCAAAATACCTTTTCTGTAAGTGAATAGATTGATTAATATCTATTTTTTTATAAACCCAGTTTTTTTGTAATAAAAAATGAAAATAATCAACTGGACTTTCTAACTGAGTATACAAAGCATAATGATTATAATACAATAAATTATGAATCTTTCGATAGTTAAAATTTAAATCAATTTTTCTATTAATAATCGAATTATCAAAAGATATATAAATATTTTTTAAAGAATAAACATCATCCTCCCAGCTTAAATTAGTTAATAAGTTAGGAGGGTATATTCCTGAGAATAGATTAGGTTTTTGTTTATTAACCCCAAATAGATACTCTCCATTAAATTTACTAGTTTTTAATTCATAAATTAATTTTAAGTCATAATTATTTTTATTATGACCAATTGGACAAAAATTTAGATCAAATTTATACTTATAATCTAATGGGTTTTTAAAATTAGAAATAGAAAAAATAAAGTCTCCTAAATTATTAGTAATTAGATCATGATAATATAGATTATAAATAAAAGAAAAATCAATATTCTTTTCAAGAAAATAATTAGAATGAAGGGTTAATTTATTTTTCACATGGTAAAAGCTTGATGTATTTTGATAATTATCAACAATAGCAAAAAATAATGGTGTATAAGAATAATGATAAGAGGATGGAGCATTATCAGTAAAGACTTTTCTATATCTATTGTAATCAATTAAGCAGGAAATCATTTTCCCTGAATTAAATTTATAATATTGCTGTAATGAAAAATTTCTATTTTTAATTTCTGAATTAGCTTCAGAAAAATAAGTTTGTTGCAAATCATCAGAAAGATCTTGATTATAATCTATCACACCACCATTTTCCTCATAAAAACTATTTATAGAATTAAAATAAAAAATAAAACCATATGGTTTTTTTTCATTAAAATAAGCATACTCAAAACCTAAATTACTAAACCTATTTTCTTGAAATTGAAAAAAGCCTTTTGAAATTAAATTATTATAATAAAAATTAATATGAGAATGGCTGGAAACTGGCCTAGTTAATTGTGAGTTAATAAAACCTCCTTCATTATACGCACTAATATATGTTAAACTATTTTTGATATTAGAATTTGAAAAAAAAAAGATTTTATCAAAAAATCTATATTCTTTATAATTTTCAACTAAACGGATATCCATAAAATCGGATTTTATTTCAAGATTATTTTTTTGAAAATCAGGAAAATAAGAAGAAAAAGGACTTCCCAAGTTACCAATTTCAAAACCCTCAAAATAAGAACTGGTAATTAGGTTTTCTTGACTTATAGAAATAGAAGAAAAAAGAAAAAGAAGAATTAATCTAAACATAAATTAAGTATAAAAAAAGCCTCAATTAAAAATTGAGGCTTTTAAAATTTCAGGGTACAAGCCCCCGTATGGGCGGCGACGACATACTCTCCCAGTTTTACCTAGTACCATCTGCGCTATCAGACTTAACTTCTCTGTTCGGAATGGAAAGAGGTGATCCCTGATGCTAAAGTCGCCATAAATTTTCGACATATTTAGAAATGTTTTTTAGAAAAATATAAAATAATAACAATTTCAAGCGTTCTTGAAAAAGTTTACGGGTAATTAGTATTGCTCAGCTTTGATGTTACCACCTTTACACTTGCAACCTATCAACGTCCTAGTCTCGAACGACCCTTAAAAGAAATCTAATCTCGAGGCGAGCTTCGTACTTATATGCTTTCAGCACTTATCTCTTCCCAACATAGCTACCCTGCGATGCAGTTGGCACCACAACAGGTACACTAGAGGTTAGTCCACCTCGGTCCTCTCGTACTAGAGGTAGGTCCTCTCAAATTTCTAACGACCACTACAGATAGGGACCGAACTGTCTCGC
>Ga0163179_10003316_pt1 | contig 10960 bp, 14 predicted proteins | sample AtlANTMetagenome_FD_109643 | JGI IMG/M metagenome (GOLD analysis project Ga0163179, IMG submission 109643) | Marine eukaryotic phytoplankton communities from the Atlantic Ocean - Atlantic ANT 2 Metagenome | ecosystem: Environmental > Aquatic > Marine > Oceanic | place: North Atlantic Ocean... | reverse complement strand
TAAGATATGCATAGCTTTTTCGCTTGGACTTAATTCATCAAAATTCTTTTCTGTTTCTTTTGCCTTTTCAAGATTTTGGATAGCCTTTTGAAGACTTTCTTTAGTCTCTAGTTCATTTCTATTAATATTTTGTAAATTGGCTTCTCTCTTTGCAATTTCAGCACCTATTGAATAAAAATTCTTTTGAGCTACTTCATATTCATTTAATACAGATTCATTTTGAGTTCTAAACTGATCTATTTGAGACTGAATTGTTTCAGATTCCGCATTTTTAATTTTAAGATCTCTATTTAAAGCATCTAATTTTTTTTGAAGATCATCTCTATTATTTTTTGCTTCAATTGAAAATATTATCGCTTTATCTAGTTCAAGATTTGATTTTTTTTGCTTAAGCAAATTATATTTATCTGCAGCTTTCGCCTGATTTTCAAGACGCTTTATTAATCTTGCTATTTCATCTCTTATGTCTTTAACTCTTGATAGGTTTTCTTTTGTTCTTTTTATTCTAGATTCAGTCTCTCTTCTTCTTTCTCTATATTTAGAAACTCCAGCGGCTTCTTCTAAATGAGTTCTAAGTTCATCAGGTTTTGCACTTACAAGTTTACTTACCATTCCTTGTTCGATAATTGCATATGAACTTGGTCCAAGTCCTGTTCCAAGAAATATATCTTGAACATCTTTTCTACGACATTTTGTATTATTAATAAAGTAATCTGATTGAGCGTCTCTTGTCATAACTCTTTTTATAGATACTTCATTAAAGGAGGCGTATTCACCACCAATTTTTGCAGTTGAATTATCAAATAAAAGTTCTATGCTGCACTGACCAGATGCCTTTCTTTTTTCAGAGCCATTAAAAATTACATCAACCATCGACTCGCCTCTAAGATTCTTAGCTGATAATTCTCCCAATACCCATCTAACTGCATCGATTACATTAGATTTACCGCAGCCATTGGGGCCTACAACACCAACCATATTTGTTGGGAAGGATATCTTCGTTGGATCAACGAAGCTTTTAAAACCTGATAGTTTTATATGTTTTAGCTGCATCTCAAGAGTTAAATTTCTTGGTATATATTATAACTCTTGTGATTTTTTTAACCATTCATTTAAATCAATTTTATAAGTATTAAAGCTCTTATTTTTATCAAGAACTATAAGATTTTTTAAATAGTAAGTTTCATTACTATTACTACATACTATATCAATACCAAATTCTATTGTTTCCTGGTTTAAATGAGCTGAAGCAAGGTCAAATCCGGGTATAACACTATCTAAATTTGTAACTTGAATATCTGTAAAATCTAGAAAATCTTTTTTTGCTAATGGAATTTCTGGTCCATTCATTATAAATAAATTTATAATTCCACTCTCAATCAAACAGGGTGTCGATGAATTAGAATCTATAACAAGACGTGAGTCTTTAAATTCAGGAAATTTTGCATCTCTGAGTGTTGTGTACATTCCATAGAAGATTAGTTTTTCTTCATTGGAATTAAAAAATCTCTCGGAAAAAGTTATTAAACTTTCAGCAGAATTAAGCTTATTTAGATCAATCGATTTACCTGATAAGTTGATCAACCAATTTTTTAACTCCTGCTCGCTTAAAATAGAGTTTATTTCGTTAAGATATTCAGGAGATATTCTTTCATCTATATAAATTTGATCAAATATCTTGTTACTTAATACTTGTTTTTGTACAGACCCTATAAAAGCAAACTTGCTTATGAAAACTACCAAGCAAATTGTCAGAATAATGATTGTGGAACCAAATATTAATCCTTTATGACTCGTTTTTTGTGCTAAAACATATGCAATTATTGGCAGGGCCGCAAATATTGTTAAAAGGTAAAAAATAACCATCTTTTACTTATTTCTTAGAATAAAAAATGATAGTGCAAAAAATAATAAAATAAATGGTGAATACCATAGAAAGTATGTCTGCTTATTGAGCTCAGGCTCATAAAGTGATTCTTTTCCAAATCTTATTGATACGTATTTTTTTATTTCTTCGTCTGTTTTATCTTCTTTGATCATTTCAACAATCTTTAATTTTAAATCTTCAGATATCGGAGCATTTGAACTTGATAGCGAACCTGATATACATTTAGGGCATCTTATATCCTTTATGAGGTTATTGAATCTAGCTTCATCCTTTTCATTTTCAAAATTATATAAAGTGTCGGCGCAGAGATTCATACACAAAAATAATATAAAAAATCTTAAGTATTTCATCCTAAAAGATATCCTTACTTTCAATTACAGGTAAGAAAACGTCATTCCAAATGAGTTCATTAACTTCGCCTTGATAACGAACAACAATTTTTCCATCGATAATTAAAAAAGTTTCTGGAGCTCCTGTTACTCCAAGGTCCATAGCCAAAGTCCCTTTGTAGTCATATAGAATTGTTTTGTAAGGATTTCCATATCTTTCAATCCATTCAAGACCATCCTCCTTCTCATCTTTATAGTTTAGTCCAACTACAGGTATTCCTTTTTTACTGAGACTCATTAAATAAGGGTGTTCTACCCTGCACGTAATACACCAACTTGCCCATACATTTAAAATAAAGTCTTTATCTAAAGAACTCTCATTAAGTGTTTTGTCATTATTAAGACTTCCTAACTCAAATTTTGGTATATCAAAAACATCATAGTCAGCTCCTGGATAAGATTCATTATTTGTAAGAAGAAAATAAAAAGTGAATATTAACGAAAGTGGTAAAATTAAAACAATAAATTTAAAAACTATTTTCATAACTTAAATATTTCTTTTAGAAAACATTAAAACCATACCAGCAAATGCCATCAAACCAGCTGAAAACCAAATCCATCTAATTAAATAATTGATTTGTATGTTTACAATCCAACTCCCGTCATCCAATTGATCGCCAATAGTCATATATATATCTTTTAGTGGCATTATAAAAATTGCTGTTTCAGTAGTTATTTGACCTCTTGTAAAGTATCTTCTTTTTTCAGGGCTCAGATCAAAAGTCATACCTTTTTGATTTTCCAAAACAAATGTTGCTTCAATAGAGTCATGATTGGAGTTTTTTAAAACCTTGATATCTTTAAAGAAAATTTTTAGGTCCTTATATTCCTCAAACTCATTAATTTTGATATTTAATGCTCTCTCAGAGCTTAGCAAGCTGTTGAATGAAATGGATATTATAAGCAAACCTAAAGCAAAGTGAGCTATCGCACTAAATGGATTAAGATATTTTTTCATGAAAAAAGAATTCATTATTTCAATTACATATCTATAAACTACTATGAATCCTGCAAATAATGATATTAATATTGCAAGATTGCTTGTGTCAAAAATATAACTTATCAACAAAGTGGTAATGATAGAGGAAATAACAGAAAGTGATATTGGAGCTATAAAAAAATGAAAATTAAAACTTCTAGACCATTTAGAATCAATAGAGAAAAACATAAATATACATGCAAGAATAACCATAGGTATAAATATTGCGTTATAAAAGGGAGCTCCAACACTAATCTTCTGGTCAAATAAAAATTCATATATTAATGGATATGTAACACCAAGCATTACAGAAAATATTAATGCCCCAAAAAAAATATTATTTATAGATATAAATGATTCTTTTGAAAATCTTTTAATTGTTTTAGAAGGTTTGATTATTGAAAGTTTTGCTACAAACAAAGACATTGAACTCACAATAATTATTCCTATAAACGCAAGTAAATACAGTCCTCTTTCAGGGTCGTTAGCAAATGAGTGAACACTATCAATAATTCCAGATCTAACTATAAATGCACCAAAAAGACTTAAGGAAAATACTGATATAGATAATAATATTGTCCATATTCTTAAATTCGAAGATTTAATAGAGACACTTAAAGAGTGAATAAATGCAGTGGCAGCGAGCCAAGGCATTAATGCCACATTCTCAACAGGATCCCAAAACCAATAACCACCCCAACCTAGTTCATAGTATGCCCACCAACTACCTAGGGTGATTCCTATTGTTAGAAATATCCATGCAGCAACTGACCATTTTTGAATTAACGACTCCCATTTAATGCCAGGATCTCCATTAATTAGAAAAGAAAGAGCGCATGCAAATGGTATTACAAATCCAACATATCCCAAATAAAGCGTTGGAGGATGAATTGCTAATGCAGGGTCTTGAAGGACTGGGTTGATATCTGCTCCATTTAACGGTGCTATTGGCAATATTGTCTGAAAAGGATTTGAGGTAATAAGTAAAAATAATAAAAAGCCAACAAGAATCAAAGATATTATCCCAATTGTGTTCGATTTTAATATTTGTTCATTTTTTATAGTGATATTAAAAATAAATCCCCATAATGATAAAAAAACTATCCACAAGAACATTGAGCCTTCATGAGCACTCCATATAGATGATATTTTGTAAAAAGTTGGAAGCTGACTATTTGAATGACTAGCAATATATTGGACACTAAAGTTGTCTGTTATTGCTAGCCATACATATATTGAAAAAGAGGCTATTAAAAATAAAAAGCCATGAGAATAAGTTCTAGTTATCAGATTTGAAATATAAGCTGAAGGTTTTGTAAGAAGTGCAAAAGAACCAACTAGAAAAAATAATCCTGTAGCTAGCAATGATAAAAAATGAGAAACTTCAACTATCATTCTTTATATCTAGATTTGGAGGCATATAATTTTCATCATGCTTGGCTAAGACCTCTTCAGCATAAATCATATCATCTCTATAGAAACCAAGAACGACTACACCACTTTCTTCTTTAAATAAATCAGGAACAATTCCATCATAAATAACTCTTAATGAATTCTCATAATCAGTTACAACAAAGGATATCTCTGATGCCTCTCTTTCTACTGAGCCTTTTAAGACCATACCACCTAATTTAATTCTCTTATCACTAGGAATATTTTGTTTTTTTAATTCAGTAGGCGTAAAAAAGTAATCTAAATTAGAATTAAGTGAGTAAAGTATTAATGAAATACCAGAAACTGAAAATAGAAGCACGAATAGTATGCTATAAATTCTTTTCTTTCTAATTGGGTTCATTTAATTTCTTTTTTATTTGCTTAATTTTTGAACTATAAAGTGTGAAAAAAACTAACAAGCTTAAACACACAATTGCTAAAACGCTCCAAACATAAATGCCGTGTCCATTCATATATATGGCCTCATAAAAAGAATTAAATGCAAATTCAAACATAATCTTTAATCCAAGATTTTGTTTTTTCTCTTATTAAGATTTGATTTTTAGAAGAAAGTAAAACTAAACATAATATTAAGCCAAAAAATCCAATGATTGATCCAATTAGTGGATATAACATCGATGGGTCTATGCTTGGTTTATTGGTGAGCGTTATAGAAGCTGATTGATGAAGAGTGCTCCACCAGTCTACTGATTTTTTGATTATTGGAATATTTACTGCGCCAACTATCACAAGCCAAGATAATAACTTGTCTGCTTTTTCATAGTTACTAAATGAATTATGAAATGAGATTAAACCTAAGTACATAATAAATAAAATTAATGTAGAGGTTATTCTTGCATCCCATTGCCACCATGTTCCCCAGGTTGGAATTCCCCATATAGAACCTGATATAAGAGCAATAAAAGTAGTCATAGCTCCTATTGGAGCTATTGCTATAACCAAATAGGCAGCCAACTTAACTCTCCAGACAAGATATACAATACTTGAGACAGCCATCGCTGCATAAAGTGACTGGGATATAAAAGATGCAGGTACATGAAGATAAATTATTCTAAAAGAGTTTCCTTGTACAAAATCTTCAGGAGTAAACAGCAAACCCCAAGTTATTGATGATATATAAATAAAAACTGAGATAAAGAATATATAGTTGTAGAACTTATTTACTTGAAATAAATATGTTTTGGGCGAAGCAAATTGATGTATAAACTTTTTAATCACTATATATTGTGTGCTGAATAGTTTTATTCTAAATGAGCTTTAATTATATAAGAAACAACTAAAGGCACTGTCACTATTATAATAGATAAGCAGCCCAATAATAAAAAAATAAATCCTAAGTAATTAATACTCAATTGAATGGCGATTATGCTTTTTCCCAAGACAATTAAAACTGGCAACGCTAATGGCATAGTTACTAAAGCACCTAATACAGAACCCTTATTAAGGCTAAGTGCGTTACCCATTACAAATAGATTTAAAAATATGTATGAGCTGATAATAGATAAAGGAAATATCATAAGACTTAGAGCAAGATCCTCAGTGGTACCAAATGAAAAAATGAAGCTAAGAATTGAAATTGGGATACCAACAAAAATCCAATAAGTAAGAATTTTTACAGATACTAAGGTTGAAAAAGATGAGGTTTTAATCATTATTTGTTCTAAAGTGCCATCATTAAAATCCTCTAAGAATATATCTTCAGTTGCAAGCATCATTGAAATCAAAATTGCTATCCATAGCACTGAGAAAAAACCAACCTCAAGCTTTTCTTGAAGAAATTCTACGGTCAGAGGATATGCGATCATCATTAACCAAAATACCAGTACAGGCCCTAGCCAAGTTCTAGTTTTTTTCTTTAGTTTTAAAAATTCTAATCTTATTATCTTCATTGGTAGTTAATTTATTTTTAATATCTTTGATTCAATCTGACACGATATATGCGAGGTATAAATAATAGATTTATTCATTTTTAATTGGTTATTTAAGAACTCACTCAATATATCTTGAGTTTCAATATCTAAACCAACAAAAGGCTCATCCAAAATAATTAGGTCTGAATTATTTAGAAAAATTCTTAACAATGCTAATTTTTTCTGTTGGCCAAAAGATAAGTTTGCAGCTATTACATCCATATATTTTCTCAAATTTAGTATTTCAATATATTTATTAAGCTCTTCTTTATCGTTTAGCTCCATTAATAAGATATTATCTTCAAGTGTTAAATAGTTTTTAATGGCATTCGTATGGCCAAGATAAGTTATTCCATGTGAAGAATTATTTTTTATATTGCCTTTTGTCTGTTTGGTTATTCCTAAAATTATTCTTATTAGGGTAGATTTACCAGAGCCATTATCACCGCATATATGGAGGGCCTCTCCTTCAGCAACATCAAAGGAAAGGTTATGAAAAAGCTTATTTTCATTGATCTTGTAGCCTATATTTTCGGCAACTATAAGATAATTATTATTCATTAAAATATATTAAAATTTTTTGTTCTTATTATAAGTGCAGGCAATGGATTTTGTGGATCAATTCTTGAATAAAATCTTTTAGAAATCTCTTTGAAAGGGGATTTACCCAGCTTCCCTATTCCGCCTACTGAAAAATAAAGTCTTTTTGTAAAAAATATTCCTTGTTCGATGTCGGGTATGCTCCGAATAGTAGCTGAAATTTTTTTTAGATTCTGAATCACATCATTGTTATTTTTATTGAACTTAAACCAACCCCAGGTAGAAAGATCAATCATCGATATCTTTTTGAGTGCCTTTTTTGCATTTACACTTGGAAAGGATGATGGTGGAAGCAATACAATGAGGCCACCTTTTGAATTAGCAATTAATTCATCAAGATCCTTCTCAAGGGAGCTTTTATCTGAGAATCTTGTAGAAAGATATTCCTCAAATTTGTTAGAAGAAGGTAATTTTAGATTTTTAAGTCTTTCGTATGAACCAAGAACTATATAAGTAACTAATTCTTGGTTCAAAATTTTTTATATCTTCGATAATGCTTGCTCAAAGTCAGCAATAATGTCATCGGTATGTTCGAGACCTATTGATAGTCTTACAAAGCCAGGTGTAATACCTGCTGATAGAAGTTCTTCCTCTGATAATTGACTATGCGTTGTACTACCTGGATGAATAGCCAAACTTCTTGAGTCTCCAATATTTGCAACGTGGTAAACCATCTCTAATGCATTAATGAATTTTTCTCCAGACTCTCTCCCTCCTTTCACTTCAAAGCCCATTAAGCCTCCATTACCTCGAGTAAGATATTTTTCTGCTCTATCTTTAGCATATCCATCCATAACTGAAGGATATATGACTCTTTCTACTGAATCATGCTCTGATAAATATTTTGCAATTATTTCAGCATTAGCTGAATGCTCTCTCATTCTTAAGGCTAGAGTTTCTAAACCCTGAATAAACATAAATGCGTTAAATGGGCTCATCGCAGCTCCCATATCTCTTAGTATTGTGGTTCTAGCTTTGAGAATGTATGCAATAGGACCAAGAGGTTTAACTGCTTCAGTCCAAACAGCACCTCCATAAGAAGGATCTGGTGTATTCAAAGCTGGCTGTCTGTCTGGAAATGCTTCCCAGTCAAAATTACCGCTATCAACAATAATTCCACCAATTGAAGTTCCGTGACCACCAATAAATTTTGTAGTTGAGTGAATTAATACAGCTGCACCATGATCAAAAGGCTTACATATAACGGGAGCCGCAGTATTATCAACAATTAAAGGAATTCCTAGAGGTCTTCCTATTTCAGCTACTTCACTTATTGGAAAAACCTCAAAACTAGGATTAGGCAGTACTTCTCCATAATAAGCTCTTGTATTTTCATCAGTAGCTTCTGCAAAGTTATTTGGATCGGCTGGATCGACGAATCTTACTTCAATACCCATATCTGACATTGGATTTTTAAACTGATTATAGGTTCCGCCGTAAAGATGTGAAGATGCAACAATATTGTCACCTTTTTTGGCAATATTTTGGATTGCGTATGCTGAAGCTGCTTGACCTGATGCCACAGCTAATGCACCGACACCACCTTCTAGGGCTGCAATTCTATCTTCAAGAACTGCACATGTTGGGTTCATAATCCTTGAATAAATATTTCCAAGCTCAGATAATGCAAATAAATTTGCTGCATGATCGCAATCATCAAATTGGAAACTTGATGTTTGATGAATGGGTACTGCTACCGAATTTGTAGTATCGTCTTTTCTCCATCCTGCATGAAGTCCTATTGTTTCAGGGTTAGTATAAGTTTTACTCATTATTGATGCTCCTCTCTATTTTTCTCTTAAGTCCATAAGTATAGTAAATATTGTTTAATAACAACACCCTTATTAGTTATATATACTGGTATATTGATAACAAATACTTATAATTAGCGAAGGAATTTATTATGGCTAAAAAATATACTAATTTTAGAATTGGGGGATCCCCTCAAAAAACTACTGATGACTATACAATGTGGTCAAATGACTTACTGCAGAGAATTATTGCTAGTAAAACTGTAATACAGCCTGGTAAATCAACAGTCGGTCATAAGCTTATTGACTCTGATGTTGTTTATATCATTACCAACGGAAGAGGCACTATGGAGATAGTTGAGTACATGAATTCTGATGAAGGACATGGCTCAAACCCATCGTATGGCATTGAACACAAAGATTCATATGAGCTTTCAGCTGGTGACATTGTATTAGTTGAATCTGGTGACTATTGTAAAGTTGTGAATGACTCAGACCATGATCAATTAACATATTTGAGAGTATTTGATCGAGGTGGTTGGAGAAAATAGTGCTTAAAGCTCAAATGAATTCAGACAAGATGGCTATAAGCTTATCAGCAGCATGCGTAATACATTGTTTGTTTGCGCCTACTCTTATAATTTTTGCATATAGCTTCTTATCTTTTTCTATTGAGAGTGAGATTGTTCACTATATTATTTTAATGTTGGCTTTACCCATAAGCGCTCTTGCACTAACTCTAGGATATAGAAATCATAAAGTGCTTTCTTTTTTGATAATTGGTATTTTTGGCCTATCTTTAATGCTTCTTGCTGTTCTCTTAGGTGAAGGTCTTTCTGAAAAAGTGCTTACAGTTATTGGTTCTTCTATTGTTGCATATGCTCATTATAAAAATCATAAAGTTTGTAAAGAACTTGAATGTGATTGTCACGATAAACAAAATTTATCTATCTAGATTTAATTATAAATCTTGCTGTCATAGGCAAGTGATCTGATACACCTGTTTTATTTTTTGCATTAAACCTTATTGGTTTTCCAGTATCATTATATGAATTAGAAGGTGTTACATGAATGTTTATGCTGTCAGGAACATAATTTATCCCTCTATTCTTAGATAGGAAAATTGTATCTAGATATTCCCATGCCTTTCCATAATTATAATAATATGATCCTTTGCAGTCTTCGCAGCCTTCTAGGTGGGCAACGCTCCAGTATTTTTCTTGAGATTTATATATATCTAATTTTGTATCTTCTTTTGTATTAACATTGAAGTCACCCAAGGCAATGGTTGGATAGTTATGGTTTTCTAATAACTCACTAAGCAAGTTTAATGAGTCAATTCTCATTGAAACATCGTGAAAGCCAGATGGAAAATGAACATTATAAATCTTTACCTTACTTCCATTTACATCAATTAATGCATCAAGAATTGGCCTTGTATCCTTTCCTTCAAATTTACCAGAAAAGGTAATGTAATGAAGTTTGGCATCTAAAATCTTATATTTAGAAATGAGTGCTGTATCAATACCTCTGTAGTCCTTACCCTCTATTAACATAAGATCTTGATATCCATAGGGTTCTAATAAATCAAATAATTGATTTAATATGTTAAGGTTTTCGACTTCTTGAAGCGCTATAATGTCAGCTCCAGTTCTATCATAAGAAATAATATTAGAAGCTAAATTTTTTAGTTTTACGTTTTTAGTTTCAATATCCCAATCTAAAAATAAACACTCATTTTTCCAAGACTTAACTTTGATGTTGTTGCAAGATTTTTTATGCTTTTTTGACGTTTTTGATTCTATAGGGAGATAAGCCTTATCATCTTTATTTTTATCGTCCAGAGTATCAAAAAGATTATCTACATTTAGTGTCATGGCACTAAACTCATTGGCAAAAGAAAAGGAAGAGATAAAAATAGTTATTAAAAATAAATTAAAAGTATTGTTATTCATTAATATCTTTTATGGCGAGCTTAATCTCAAATG
>Ga0163179_10003315_pt1 | contig 10963 bp, 22 predicted proteins | sample AtlANTMetagenome_FD_109643 | JGI IMG/M metagenome (GOLD analysis project Ga0163179, IMG submission 109643) | Marine eukaryotic phytoplankton communities from the Atlantic Ocean - Atlantic ANT 2 Metagenome | ecosystem: Environmental > Aquatic > Marine > Oceanic | place: North Atlantic Ocean... | reverse complement strand
GAGCTTTTAGTTGAACCACCCTTACCTGCCCATAATTTTTTACATGACCAGTATCGTGCTGTTAGTTTTGATTTAGCTGTACCACATTTATGTCTTGCTTTAAAAGACTTTCTGGCAGCAGCAGAATAATTATGTCCATAACCTTTTGCTCCAAAGTGAATAAGTTTTTCTTTACCACCTTCACACGCTTTAACCATCTTCTTTTTACCTGGGCGGTCAGAAGATACAACTCGGTTACATTTCATTCTGCTTTTTTCAGCCATTACTTTTTCTTTGGTAATGATTTAACTTTTCCGTTTTCAGTTCTTGCGTATCTGTGAGTTTTAGTTTCCATACTTGGAATTAATGTACCGCAGTATTTTCCTTTACCGTACTCCCAGCATACTTTTTTTCCTGTTCTTCCTTTTTTTGCCATTATGCGTATAACCAAATTGCGTCAGACTTCGATGAATCGCTATCTACATGTATGAAGGTTTTTGAAATACCTAAACGAGTAAACCCGACATTAACTAAAGCTCTGACTATTATAGATCTCTTTTCTGAATTGCCACACGCAATATCAGCAGCACATCCTTTTAAGTGAGAACTATTAGGACTTGCTTGATATCCTCTTTTTTGTAAATCTTTATTGTAAGCTTGTGTTCGAAATCCTGATGTTATCTTAAACGGTATACCCGCTTCCTCACGAGCAAAATCTAACATCTCTAAAAAATCATGTTGCATATTTTTACCCGAACCTTGCTCATCTGGAGAATCAAATTCTTCAAAGGTAAAATATTTCATGACTACTTTTTTTTCTTAATAAACTTGTAAATAGTAAATATAATTGCAAGTGAAAGCGAAACAAACTGAAGTATTTCGTTGGCCTGCATTAATGTTAATCCTAAGGCTCCGCCGTTAGCGGCTACTACTTCTACTGTATCTTTCATATCGATGTTCATTATTTAATATTCTAAGGTAGAGGTTTCTACATACACTACTTCCCCTTCACTTGTTGTTGTTTGTGTCCAATTCATAATCGCAAAGATAAGAAAATTAATTATATATCTTTTGCTTTAGAAATTTTACCAGCTGTTTTAATAGCCTTAGAGGTGTTTACTAATCCTTTGGCTGCAACCGCCCCCGCAATCCCTCCTGTTAAAGCAGTTCCGGCTACAGCTTTAAAAGCTTTACTTATAGGATCTTTACCCATCAATACCATTTTTGAGGTGTTTTGAATGTGTTGTCTGTATGGATTATCTTTAATGTTTTCATTAATAGGCATACCCCATTTATCCACCTCTCTACCGTCAGCAGACAATCTGTTTTTTCTATCTTCAGAAGCAATACGTTTATTGTTCTTAACAATAGTTCGATGAGTTTTATTTGTTTTATTATTACCTGAGGTCTGTTTTTTTTGATTTTCCCTGTCGCTTCTAAACTTAGCAAATAAAGCTTTCTTCTCTGCCTTACTCATCTTAGACATGTCTATAGGAGTAACCATCTTTCTGTTTTTCTTATTGTCAGGCATAATAATTATTTTATTCTTCCGTCCAGCCGTTAGAAGGATTAATAGTTAAATCATATATTTCGCTCCACGTTAAATGTTCTTCCCCTTCTGCAATAACAGGAACACTATCTTTAGAGAATGATATTATAAATAAAGTGCTATCATTATTTTCTCTAACCGTAGATGCTGAGTTTTGATAAACCGCAGTGTAGTCAACATCATTTAAAAGTGATATGTCTAAAATTGTGTATAACATTATGGTACGTCAGTTTCTATGTTAGCAGCATCCATATTACTCATCGTAAGATTGATTCCTCCAACCTGATCTGGAATAGTAGGATATTGAGCTTGTCCAGTAGGATCACCCATTCTCCACCAGTGCTGTAAGTTAGCTGCTGCAGCTACAGTAGTTAAATCTATTCCTTTTCCTCCATTATATATTTCTAAACATTCAGCGTCAGTTAAATATTTATTCCATAGTGCAAATTCGTCTAAATTTCCGTCATATCCATAAGAACCTGCATTCCTTCCAATATAAAAACTACCGGATTGATCAAAAGTAATCCCTGAAGTGTCTTGGTTTTTATTGTTAACCTGGGACCCGTTGCTTACAAACCCAACGTTATTAGATGTAGATGCTCTATTTACTCTATAGACAATATGTTGCCATGTGTCTTGAGTTAAGTTAATGGGTGTTGATCCATCCGACCAAGGCCCTTGAAACTGCATAAGTTGAGAAGAAGTTATATAAAGTTGTGTTTGAAACTGAGAGCCTCCCGCACCAAAAGACCAGAGTCTTTGTGTTGAGCTCATAGCTGATTTAGGTTTTATCCAAAAAGAAATACTAAAATCTCCAGTTCCAGCAGTACCTAATAATGGAACCGAGGCACCTTCAAGATATTCATTAACCCCATCAAAGTACATAGAGTATTCATTAGAATATCCTGCACCTCCTCCTCCTGGAACTCCAGGCTTCAGATCATATACTTGACCTGCTATACCTATTCCAATTCCGGTAGACATATTACCAGAGCGCTATGATGTCAGTAGCTGTAGTAGAGTTAGCAGCTACTCTAACTACCTGAGTAGGTAAGAAAGCTCCAGCTGCAATACCTTTAAAAATAAGTCCAGCGCCACCAGTTGCTGGAGTAGTTAATTGTAACCTAAGATCACCAGCTCCACCTACAAAAAGAACACACCCTTCAGTTTCCTCATTGTAAACATCATAACTATCAGTTGACCCTCCAGTGGTAGCAGGAGTTATACTTAAGTTTGAAGAGCTATTTACACTCGTTACATAATAGGCTACTGAAGTTGTTGTGTTATATATAATAGATCCTGTCTTTACACCGGCTGCTATAAAGTCAACCGCTCCATCATCTAATAAATTTGCACCACTAAAATCTCCGGAAGAACTACCAGATACCGCTAAGCTATCTGGATTAGGTATATTCACATCATTACTTGGTATTACATTAAGCCCTTTTCCTACTTGTAGTTTTTGATACGCCATAATTTTATTTCTTTTTTATTTTTATTACCATGTTGCTAATGCTGCTCTAACCCAAGTATTTGTAGATATACAAAGATAAACATAATCTTCAGCCCATCTTATTTCCCCTAACACCCCTGTATCTGTTGCTGATGATGGAGCTGTGTTTAGGCTTGAATAAAGATTCAACTGACGAGCAGATAGGTGTTCAGTTACTTTTACATTGTATTCACCTGGAGTCTCTATATACATAGGACTATCAGTAAGGGTATTTGCGTCTTCCCATATAGGTAAATAATTCGCCTGACCATTCCCATCTACACCTCCTCCAGCCGTAACAGTATCTTGGATATCCTGCATGGTATAAACTTTTCTGTCTGCTGCTGATTGAGCCGAACCTTTATCTACCGTGTCCACTCCGTCTGGTACAGTATGAAATTTTTGATTACTTGGTATTGTTGCCATATTTTTTATTTTTTATAAGGGAATATTCTATTTAAATTATCCCTTCTATTTGTACATCCGCAGCCTGATCCTGTAGCTTTTGCCACTGTATCGACTGCTTTTTTAATTCCAGTAGCTTGAGTAAACTTTTCTATAGTATCTCCAAGCCCTCTTGATTTTAACTCACTCACTTTCGTGCGCTTCATTTAATTTATTTTTTGCAAGTGCATAATTTATTTGGACATGCCGCAATATCAAATGTTATTTTAGACATTACCCAATTCCACCCACACTTAATTTTACATAATAATTTTTCCATGTCTTAACCTTTTTTAGTGCTACATCCAAAATTCTTTGCGTAGTTTGCCATTTTTACAACGGAATCAGAATAGTTTTTAGTACTCTTCATCACCGCATTAGCGGCACTACACGCATCTTTAAATCCATTATTCTTAGCCCATCTTGTGAACTTACCTTCATTAGAATCTTTAATTTCTGGAAACTTTTGTTTTTTAGTTCTTCCTTTTGTAGCCATTATTTTCTTATGTGTTTAGACAAGTGAGCCTTAACATTATTAATTTTTTCATAAGACATATTGTGATCACCACCATATGCATGCCCATAAATCTTTTTTGACATTGCTTTAGACTCGTCTCTTCTATCTTTTAAAGATTGAGAGTGCTTGCCTTTGTGCTTGTTTCCTAAAGACTCATCAAGTCTTGAGTTATAACCTTGCTTTTTCATAATTTTAAATTTTATATGTTAATCCTATTCTAAAGATTCCTTCAACATCTGAATCCATTTCTTTAATATAATATGGCTCGATGTATAATTCTTTCCATAAAGGCATTGAATATCCTACTCCTATACTTATAGCGTGAGTAGAATCTGTAGCCATCGTTCCTAATAAATAAGCATTACATGTAAATGCATATCTTCCGAATGCATCATAATCATCTCCGCTCTTTACTACTCCGATTACCACATCTTTATACATGTAGCCAATTCCCAATTCATCTGTTAAGCTTTTCATTTCCCAGCTTTCACCTTCTTCAGGCATGTTAACTGTTGTTGTTACCATGTATTGTGCTGAAGCAGCTAATGATAACATTGCGATCCCAATTGTAAGTAAATACTTTTTCATATGTTTTGTTTTAGTTATTAAGTTGCAAAGATACTAATAAATAATTATTAGTTCCATGACCCATCCCATCGCTTTAACTTCTGCCAGAAAGTGTCTTTACTTATCTGTTTTTTCTTTCTTTTAATTCTTCTATCTATATTTTTAGTTCCCTTTCCTTCTAAAACTCTTGAATCTTTTTTCTTATTCAGATTAGCTAATTTGCTTTTTAATTTTTGCTCTCTCTTATATTCTTTCTTATCACGAGGATGATTAAAAGACTGTTGTTTAACATCAGTTCTTCTACTACCCTTTAAGTAATCACTTTTAACTCTCTTGTGTTTTGAGCCTGGTCCTTGTTTTTTTGGATCTATTCCGTTTGCCATATTACGCTTTCTTTTTTTTACCGGCTAATCCTACTAATGTGGTAGCCACACCTCCAATTGTTTTAGCTATATTAGCTGTATTCGCTGCTTTTTGGTTCGCTCTTTGAACATCCTCTGTCGCGGTAGTATCTTTAGTTTGACGATACTCGTCAGTCTCAATATTAGCTTTTTTTCTAACTATGTTTTTATGAGAGGTAGATTTAGTTTTAGCCTCTTCTTTAGGACCGGGATTCATTTTTAACTTCCCTCCTCTTAAACGAGCAAAGGCATCAGATTGAGCTTTACCTACAGCGTTGTAAGCAAACTTTCTTTTTTTATTTTTTCCGCTATCGGGACATTTATAAGTTACTGTTGGCATTTTTATATATTTTTATTAGTCTTGCATTTGTGCTTTAATTTTTGCTATTCTATCTAACAATTTATTCTCTCTTCTCTCACCTCTTTTACTGATCTTTGCTATTCTTTCATTTCCTTGTCTTACTGTCTTACGTGCCTTTTGTGGAGATAAATTTACAAAAGTACCTGTAGTTCTATTAGCCGTTCTCTTTAGTTTCCTTGCTGTTTTACCAATTTGCTTTTGAGTTCTCTTCTCCGTTTTTGCTCTTACTTTTTCTACTTTCTTTTTAAGACGAGCTACTTTTTTCTTAGGATCTGGCATAATTTTAGTACTTTTGTTCTTGCAAAGATACAAATTTAATTTAATGGGTAATGTAATAAGAAAGAACTACGATAGGATTCAACCTTCACATGATTATATGAAATACTGGAGGGTAATAAGATATTGGGCTAAGGCTAAATATAAGATAGGAACTCCTGATATTGATATGCTGTTTTTTTTATATAGCGAACAAATATTTAATAAAACAAAGTTTAAAGAGTTTGAAGAGTGTATGTCTTGGGACGAACCTCGTTTCCATCGTTTATTAAAAGAAGGATGGATACACATATGGCGTAAACGTCAAGGTAACGAAACAACATTGTATGAATTATCCTATAAAGGCAAACGTTTAGTTAATACTTTATATAAAAAATTAAATGGTGAAGAGATAGGGGAAAGCCCACAGGCTAACCCGTTGTTTAGACATGATGCTTCTTACATGGATAAAGTATATCGGAATATGATTATAGAGATGAATGAGGTTATAAAACAACAACGACATCTCTCTCACTAATCACCATGTACGGATTATCTTCAATTAACATCTCGTGGCCTGCAGCTTTATCGTAATAAATAACATCTCCTTCTGAAATAACGGACACATCTGTACCTGGTTTTACCACCTCTCCTTTACGATATCTAAAGTCAGATGCATCTTGAGCAGATAAAAGAAGTCCAGACTCTGTCTTAAGTTCTTCTTTAATTATTTTTATTATTATATACTTTCCTATTGGTTTCATAAATTTTTACTTTTATTTTAGTATTTAAAGGATACAATGCTTTTAATATTCGTATCCTATGATTCCCATCTACCACATTATTAAGCCCATTTACATCGTCAGAGGAGCTTACGGAAATAATAAACTGCATCCCGTATTCATCTATATCTGCTAATAATGATGACCATTTATATTCTCGGTCAGTTGTTATAAGTTCTTCTAAAGTTCTATGATCATACTGCCCTACTATTTTGTCTAATGAAAGCGTCTTTTGTTTAAGGAAAGGACTACGATGTTTCCAAACCGGATAGTTAGTTAAAACTAATAAAGGGGAAATAAGTATCTGTAGTAGCTTTTTTAGAGTAAACCCAGAATCCTTCCGCTCATAAGTTTTAAAAATCATTAACCTCTTCATCCAATGCTTTTAAATTTTGTTCTATTTTATTATTCTCAGTTGGTATGCCAAACAACCAAAATATTAATCTTTTCATTACTCTGCTCTTTTGTGTGTAACAATAGCATTGGTTGTTAAGATGGTTGTAGCTACACTAATTGCATTAAGCAGTGCGTTTTTGGTAACCTTAGCTGGATCAATAATCCCTAAATCAAACATATCACCATATTTTTTCTTTACTACATCATATCCTACATTGTTAATTGGTTGTTCTGGCTCTTTATCTGCTGTCCCTAACATCTCATCTGTATAAATTTTAGACATTATTTCCCCCTCCTTCAACCCAGCATTTTTTAAGATCTGTTGTAAGGGTGCTCTTAATGCTTCTCTCATTATCATCTCCGATGCTATATCCTCATCTATATCTTCATGAGCATTATCCTCACAGCTACATCCAAAGTGACGAGCAAAATCATATAGTAATAATCCGCCTCCAGGAACAATTCCTTCTTCTAAGGCACTGCGCACCGCGCATACCGAGTCATCGACTCGGTCAAATTTTTCTTTTTGCTCTATATCTGATACAGCTCCTACATAGATCGATGCTACTCCTCCAACTAAACTCGCTATTCTTTCATTAATAAAATCCTTCTCATGTTTAGCTGTTAGTCTTTCTTGTTGTTCTCGCAGTTCAGCTACTCTATCATGAGTCTCTTGACTAATCTCTCCGCTTTTAACTATAACAGTTGATTCTTTACCAACCATAATTTTATCAGCATGCCCTAAGTCAGTCATTGTTATTATAGATAAATCGTCTCCTGTTTTTTCTGAAAAGTATTTAGCTCCGGTTGCAAAGGCAATATCCTGCATCAACTCGTGGGTCTTGTATCCAAATGATGGAGGCATGATATTACAAAACTTTAATCCATTACGAGCAACGTTAGCTGCTAATGTATTTATAACATTACCTGAACATGTTCCAATGATTAAAAGTTTTTCACCTGCATTTATTATTGGTTTAAGTACATTCTCAATTTGAAGTATGTTATTAATCTCAGTATCGCATATTAATATTTTTACATTCTCCATAATACACTCGTCCTTTCTTTGGTCATTGATAAATAATGGTGAAGTCCAACCTCTATCTATTTTTATACCATTAGTAACTTCAGAATATGTTTTATCTGTTTGAGATCTTTCAACTGTTACTATCCCATCTTTTCCTACCTTTTGATATGCTTCAGCAATTATCTCTCCCAAATCAAAATCATTATTAGCAGAAATAGATGCAATGTCTTTTAACATATCATCAGTAACTTGAATAGATCGCTCTTTAATATTTTTAAGTATTATCTCAGAATCATAACGTATCCCATTGATTATATCAAAAACATTATGATAAGGTTTTATCCATTTTAGACCAGCCTTAACAATAGCCTCCGTTAAAACAATAGCTGTTGTTGTACCGTCTCCCGCCGTGTTAGCGGTTTTCTCTGAAGCTTGCTTTAACATTCTCACAGCGAGATTCTCGATCGGATCATCTAAGAAGATTGATTTAGCTACAGTCACCCCATCCTTAGTTACTGTTAATCCTTGAGTATGCTCAGGTGATTCAATAATAACTGTCTGGCCCATTGGGCCCAGAGTTGACTTAACTGCTTTAGAAATTTTAGTTATCCCGCTTATTAATTTCTCACGGGCATTCTCGTCGAACGACAAGTCTTTTGGAATGTATCCTTGGTCTTTCATTTGTTTGTTGATTTAAGTTAATTAAAGTATTGCAAAGATAATAAAAAAAAATATATAGTAAAGTGAAGAAGTGTTAGAAAAAAATTTCTATATATATATATATATATTATTATTATTATTATTATTATTATTATTATTAAAAAAGAATATAAAGTTAACACTTTAACACTAATAGTAGTTAAATATATAATAATCAATAAGTTAAGTTGGTGTTGACTTTAAAAAGAGATAACACTTTAGTGTTGAAGATTAACATATATATAAAAAAAAAGAGGCAGACCGTAGTCTAACCTCTTTCACAACAGAACAAATGGGAGTCTTAAAATTCGTAAATGTCTTTATCATGATCCATTCGCATCTTAGCTCTTTCGATACCATCCGCGATACAATCAATCTTATATTGTTTTTTCATTTGTTTTCTGTACATAGAAGCTTCTTCTATTCCACTCATACCATCTGGCCTTGAGTTAATCAATCTTCCGTCCTTAACGTAAAGTCCATTTACGTAATCTGATGTTGTGCTTGTTTTCTTTGCCATAGCTTTTTATTTTTTACAAAGATATAAAAATTTTTTAGATGTCTTGGGGTTGAGGGTTCCCGTAGGCTATACACTCGATCCCCCGAAAAGGAAACGAAAACAAAATCGCACCCCCCCCTACCCAATTCCAAAATTTCCACCCCAACTTTTTAGGTTTTTTTAGGATTTCCTAAAGCCCACCAACGGACCACCCCTAACCCCCTAACCATCCCACCCATACCACGTTGATACACCCACATACAACCCTTAACAAACTACCTTCCCCTACCTACCTTCCCCCAAACAAATAGTATAAGACAGAGAGAGAACTCTGTTAACCCCCCATCCATCCTCAAAATACATAAACAAAACAACAAAAAATTTAACACTATAACTGCTTGATAATCAATATAGTTACAAGATAAAAATATATGTGACAAGAAAATAATTGCAATTAGCCATTGTCAATCCAATTATTTAAACGTTATTTGTACAATAATTAACTAATAAGTTTAACAAAAATCACACACAATGAACAAAGAAATCACTACCGAATGGACATTAGAAGAAGTATCAACAATCAGATTAGCTATGATAGACAGAATAAGATTAGAAAAATCATATGGAGATTCTGCTTGTCCAGATAGATTAAAGAGATTAGAAGTAGCTTTAACTACAATCAAGTTATTGCACGAGGATATGATATTTGATAACTAAAAACCACTCTCCAGAACGATGCCTTGCTATGAAAATAGCGAGGTTTTCGTGGTAGAGGGCTATTCCTCATACAACTTAAATCACACACAATGAAACAAGATTTAATCAGTAAAATCAACGACCAAGTCATCACAGGACTTGAGTCAAAAGGACTTGAATGGTTCAAACCATTTAAGACAGGTAAGGGAAACCAACCAATGAACAGAGTAAGTAAGAAATACTACACAGGATTCAACATCTTTATCTTGAACAATCTATGCAAGGCATTTGACTACGAGTACAACCAATGGATGACATTCAAACAATGTTCAGAGTTAGGCGGTAAGGTTAAGAAAGGAGAAAAATCAAAAGAGATTTACTTCTACAAAATCGGTGCATTTGACAACAAAAGAAAGGGATTTGTAAAGTCAATTAACGGCTTGAATTGGGGAGAAAAATGTGTAGTAGATGGTAAGCAAATACTACGATACAAAAAGACATTCTCAATGAGATATTACAAAGTATTTAATATAGCACAAACAACAGGTATTGAAGCGATTGATACTTCTACTCCTGTTGGAGAGATAGAGTTCACTCCTAATGAGATAGCATCTGATATAGTTAACAAGTATATGAATAATAACAACCCTTTAAAACTTACTCATACAGATGGTAGCGGATGTTATTATGCGCCTACAAAGGATATTATCAATATGACTGAGCCAACATCATTTTGCGATAGTGATTCTTACTACAAGACATTATTCCACGAGATGAGCCATTCAACAGGACATCAAGACAGGTTAAATAGAGCCACTCTAACAGGATTTAATCCTTTTGGAAGTGATGAGTATAGCAAAGAAGAGTTAGTTGCTGAGATAACAGCTATGTACTTAACAGGATTCACAGGTCTTGACCCTAAAGATTCAGATACTAATAGTCAAGCATATATTAACGGATGGATAACGTTTGCAAAGAACGACAAGAACAATGTGATAGTACACGCAATGACACAAGCGAGTAAATCAGCCGACTACATCCTTAAATAAAATACTCTGATGAGCAACGCTGAAAGGCGGCGAAACACCTCGCAAGAGGTGTCAGTATTAACTTAAACAACACACAATGAAAAAGTACATAGTAGTAGATACTTGGAATGGAGATGGTTATTCCACAGAAAATGGAGTAGACACCAAGCAGTTTCAGTATAAAAAATCAGCATTTAAATATGCTTACCAAAGAGTATTAAGTAATGCAGGAGATGTGTCTGATGATGTTTGCAGATACTCTGATGAAAAG
>Ga0163179_10003314_pt1 | contig 10965 bp, 7 predicted proteins | sample AtlANTMetagenome_FD_109643 | JGI IMG/M metagenome (GOLD analysis project Ga0163179, IMG submission 109643) | Marine eukaryotic phytoplankton communities from the Atlantic Ocean - Atlantic ANT 2 Metagenome | ecosystem: Environmental > Aquatic > Marine > Oceanic | place: North Atlantic Ocean... | reverse complement strand
GCAGGTGCAGTAGGAGCAAGTTGTGCTGAATATATAGCAATCAAAGATTTTGTTTCAGATGTTGTTTTATTGGATATAAAAGAAGGATATGCCGAAGGAAAAGCGATGGATTTAATGCAAACAGCTTCTTTGAATAATTTTGATACTAATATATCAGGATCAACGAATGACTATTCTAAAACTGCCAATAGTGATATTTGTGTAATAACTTCTGGTATTCCAAGAAAGCCAGGGATGTCTAGAGAAGAATTAATTGGTATAAATGCAGGAATTGTAAAAACAGTTAGTTCAAGTTTATTAGAACATTCCCCAGATACAATCCTTATTGTAGTTAGCAATCCAATGGATTCAATGACTTATTTAGTTCATAAGACTACTGGATTGGCTAAAAATAGAATTATTGGTATGGGCGGGGCATTAGATTCAGCCAGATTTAAGTATAGGTTAGCTGAGGCGTTAGAAGCTCCTACTAGAGAAGTAGATGGTATGGTTATAGGCGGTCATAGTGATAAAGGAATGGTTCCGCTTATATCTAAAGCTACAAGAAATGGTGAAAAAGTATCTGGCTTGCTTTCCTCTGACAGATTAAACCAAGTTAAGCAAGACACAAAGGTTGGAGGTGCAACATTAACTGGGTTATTAGGGACTTCAGCTTGGTATGCACCTGGTGCTGCTGTTAGTGCTCTGGCAAAATCAATAATACGTGATGAGAAAAAAATATTTCCTTGTTCTTCATATTTAAATGGGGAGTATGGTTTAAAGGATATCTGTATTGGTGTTCCTGTTATTTTAGGAAAAAATGGTATTGAAGAAATTGTTGAAATTGACCTAGATCAATCTGATTTAGACCATCTAAAAGAAAGTGCAGAAGGAGTTAGAAAAACAAACATTCTATTAGATATCTAGCAGTAATTATATTCTTTACCTTTTTTAACTCTTTAATAAATGAATTAAATCAGTTGGCATTTTATTTCTTATATCATATATTTGCTCCACTTTTAACTGAAATGTAATTATAATATGCAAAACAAAGGATTGATAAAATTTTTGGCATGGCTATTTGGTTTAGTATGTATATTCCAATTAGTTCTTACTTTTCAGTTTAATCAGGTTGAAAATAGAGCTGATGAATATACTATCAATCTTATTGATGATTCAGAAGAAAACTTTGATACCAAAAGAAGAGATCTAAAGTTAAATTATTTAGATTCCATTTCAAATATTCCAGTTTTAAATATTCTTATAGCAGAATATACTTATGATGAGCTTAAGAAAAAATCTATGAAGTTAGGTTTGGATTTAAAAGGAGGAATAAATGCTATTTTACAGATTTCAGTTAATGATATTCTAAAAACTTTATCTAACAATAGTAAAGATCCAATATTTAATAAAGCCTTGATTGATGCAGAAGAAATGCAAAAAAATAGTCAAAATACATATTTAGAGGACTTTTTTATAGCATTTGATAATATTAAGGGTGATGGTAAACTTGCATCTCCTGATATTTTTGCTAACAGAAATTTAAGTGAAGAAATTACTTTTAACATGTCTGACGAGGAAGTTAGACTAATCTTAGAGAAAAAGATTGATGAAAGCATTGAATCTGCCCTTCAAGTTTTAAGAAAAAGAGTAGATCCTGATGGTCTTTTATCTCCTGTTATTCAAAGAATTGGAAATTCTGCTAGAATCTTATTTGAATTGCCAGGAGCAAGAGATGTTGAGAGAATTAAAAAATTATTACAAGGAACAGCACAATTAGAATTTTGGGACGCTTTTAAAGGAGAGGAGTTTATTAATTTTATAGTTCAAGCTAATGAAATTGTAAAAAATATTGAGGATTCATCTGATGAATCTTTAGTTGATTCATCTGAAAATAATCAAGAAACTAGTGAAATTGAAGAGCTATTAGGCTCAGAAACTCAAGTAGATTCTGTTATTAATCCTATTTTAGATTTAGTTAGAGGTCAGGGTTATCCTGGTGGGCCTATAATTGCTTCATTTGATTCTAGAGGTAAAGATAAAATTTCAAAATATTTAGTAATGCCTGAAGTGAGAGCATTGCTTTCTACAGAACAAAGATTTGTTAAGTTTTTATGGGGTATTACTGAGGTAGATGATGAGGGAAATGAATATTCTGAGCTATATGCTTTAAAAGGTAATAGAGAAAATAAACCTTTACTAAATGGTTCAGTAATTACAGATGCTAGACAATCCTATTCAATCGATGGAATTAGTCCTACTGTAAGTATGCAGATGAATAGTAAAGGAGCAAAAATATGGGAGAAGATGACTGGAGAAGCATTTAATCAAGGATCTCAAATTGCAATAGTATTAGATGATATCGTATATTCTGCACCGGGTGTTACTAGTGGTCCAATCTCTGGCGGTAATTCTGAAATTTCAGGATCTTTTGACACAGCTGAGGCAATTGATTTAGCTAATGTTCTTAGAGCAGGAAAATTGCCTGCATCTGCAGATATTATTCAGGCTGATGAAGTAGGTCCATCTCTAGGACAAGAAGCTATTGATAGTGGAATTATATCTTTTATTATAGCTCTTATGCTAGTATTAGTATGGATGATATTTTATTATGGTAGAGCAGGAGTTTATTCAAATTTAGCTTTAGTATTTAATATAATCTTAATATTTGGTGTTCTTGCCGGATCAGATGCTGTTCTTACTTTGCCTGGAATAGCGGGTATTGTACTTACTATTGGTATTGCCGTTGACGCAAACGTGCTTATTTATGAAAGGGTTAGAGAAGAATTATATAGTGGGAAGAAATTAAAAGCTGCAATTGTTGATGGTTACCAAAATGCATTATCTTCTATTTTAGATGCAAATATTACCACTGGATTGACTGCCTTAATTTTAAAAGTATTTGGAACAGGTCCAATTGAAGGTTTTGCTACAACTCTTTTAATTGGTATAATAACATCACTTTTTACAGCAATATTTATTTCTAGATTATTAGTTAATTGGGATACCAATAGAGGATCTCAATTTAATTTTTCCACTTATTTAACAAATGAGTTATTTAGAAACATGTCTATTGATTTTCTTAAGTATAGAAAAATGGCATATGTACTATCTTTTATAATAATATCTTCTGGACTATTTTCACTATTTACTTCTGGTTTAGATCAAGGAATTGATTTTGTTGGAGGGAGAACTTATACAGTTAGATTTGACAGAGATGTGAACACTGAAGAGGTTAAAAGTTTAACTGACAAGATGTTTGGAAGTTCTGAAATTAAAACAATTGGATCTCCAAACCAGCTTAAAATTTCTACAAAATACAAAGTAGATGAGAATTCTGCAGAGGCAGATGAAGATGTTCAAAGAAAATTATTTGAATCTCTTGTAACATTCTTGCCAGAAAATTATACATATGACCAATTTTTAAATGCAGAAAATAATATTGGGAAAATGATGTCTGCAAAAGTTAGCCCTACTATAGCTGATGATATAAAGCAGAATTCATTTTGGGCTATTCTTGGATCATTGGTAGTTGTGTTTTTATATATACTATTTAGATTTAGAAAATGGCAATTTTCATTAGGAGCTGTAGCTGCAGTTTTTCATGATGTATTAATTGTTTTAGGAATCTTCTCATTAACCTATAAATTAATGCCATTTAGTATGGAAATTGATCAAGCATTTATTGCTGCAATTTTGACTGTAATTGGATATTCTCTTAATGATACAGTAGTTGTATTTGACAGGATTAGAGAATTCCTTAATGAGCATTCTACCTGGGAATTCAAGAAAACAGTAAATTCTGCACTTAACAGCACATTAAGTAGAACACTAAACACATCTTTTACAACACTAGTGGTACTGCTTTCTATGTTTACTTTTGGAGCCGATTCTCTTAGAGGGCTATTATTTGCTTTAATTGTTGGAGTTGTAGTTGGAACTTATTCTTCAGTATTTGTAGCGACTCCGATAATGCATGATACCACAAAAAGAGATTAAACTTTAATTCTTAAGTACCTTCTATCTATATAAAATGTTCCTAAAGGAACTAATGATGCTATTAGAATTATAAAAAGTTCTTTTATATTCCATTTTAATTTTATATTCATTATAAATGAAAATATTATATACATCACAAATAAAATCCCATGCGGCATGCCTAAAATCTTAACATAGGTTGGGTCATCAAAACCATACTTTATTGGGACAGCAATAAATAATAATAAGATATAGGATACTCCTTCAAAAAATGCGATTACTCTAAATAGCTTTAGCATTATATTAAATAGTTATTTTCTATTCATTAGGTAAACACCCAAAATAATAAAAGGAACACTCAATACTTGACCAGTATTCATGCCTAAAATCCAATCTTCTCTACCTTCAACTTGAGCAACTTTAAAAAACTCAATTATAAATCTTAAAGTCCATAAAAGAATAAAGAATAGGCCTAGCATATAACCAGAAATATTTGCTTTATTAGTTTTCCAATAAATAAAATACATTACTATAAAAATAGCTATATATCCAAATGCTTCATATAATTGAGCAGGATGTCTAGCAAAGTCTTCACCTAGTTGTTTAAACACAACTCCAAAGGGACTATCTGTTGGTGTTCCAACTATTTCAGAATTGAAAAAGTTTCCAATTCTAATAAATGCTCCGCCAATGGCTACAGGAACAACTATTCTATCTAGTATCCATAAAACAGATTTTTTTAAAACTCTAGAATTATATAAATACATAGCCGTTATAATTCCAATAGCTGCTCCATGACTAGCCAGCCCTCTAAAACCTGTAAATTCAAAGGTTGGATTAAATCTAAAAGGAAGAAATACACTAAAAAAATCTTGCTCAAAAAGTTCAATTTGATAAAATATTACATGGCCTATTCTAGCTCCAATCATTGTCCCAAGAATTGTATAAACAAATAATGAATCTAATTTTTCTTCCGAAAGATTTTCTTTCATATATATCCTTTTCATAATGTACCATCCAAGAATAAATGCAAGCATCCACATTAAACTATAATAATGGATCGTAAATTTTCCAAAAAGATCTATTCCTGCTGAACTAGGGTCCCATGTAAATTGTAAATTAATCATTAGATATATTTTAAATTAATAATTAAGGAACTGGATCATATCCAGATCTCCCAAATGGATGACAGCTTAAAATTCTCTTAAACATAAGATACATTCCATAGAACGCTCCATGCTTTTTTAATGCCTCAATTGAATATTGAGAACAGGTTGGTTGAAAACGACATGTTGCTGGAGTAAAAGGTGAAATCAATTTTTGATAAAGCTTAACCAAAAAAATCATAGGATATGCCAAAAATTTCATCATTTATAATTTTAATTAATTGTAAAATCAGTTTTACCATTGCTGTCATTTAATGATATACCAGCTTTTTTAAGATCATCTCTTATCTTATCACTTAATTCAAAGTTCTTGTTATTTCTTGCTTTATCTCTTAATTCAATTAAAATATCTACTACAGATTTAATCTTACCATCATCTATATTGGATTTATTTTTTTCTAAACCTAATACATCAAAAACAAACTCATTGAGTTTGGTCTTTATCTCATTTAAATCATCCCCTTTAACATTAGCTTTTTCTGCTTTAACTAGATTTATAAATTTAACTACATCAAAAATTTGGGCAATTAAGATAGGAGTATTAAAGTCATCATTCATTGCATCATAGCAATTTTGAATCCAATCTTTAACATTAAAATCTGAGCTGTCTGAAGAAGTTAAATGATCTATGTTTTCAATAGCATCCATTAATTTGTTATGCCCTTTTTCTGATGCAATCAGAGCATCATCACTTAGATCAAGAATGCTTCGATAATGCGCTTGCATCATAAAAAATCTTATTACACTAGTAGAAAATGCCTTAGAAAGAATTTTATTATTACCTGAGATAATTTCTTGAGGTAATACACTGTTACCAGTTGATTTAGACATTTTGCTACCATTAAGTGTTAGCATATTAGCATGCATCCAATAATTTGCTGGGTTAGTATTGAAACATGCATTTGCCTGAGCAATTTCACATTCATGGTGCGGAAATTTCAAATCCATTCCACCTCCATGGATATCAAACTTTTCTCCTAAGTATTTGCTGCTCATAGCTGTACATTCAAGATGCCAACCTGGAAACCCTAAACTCCATGGTGAAGCCCATTTCATAATATGCTGAGGTTCAGCTTTTTTCCACAGAGCAAAATCCTGTGGATTTTTTTTGTCAGATTGACCATCCAATTGACGAGTATTATGAATTAAATCTTCTACATTTCTTTTGCTTAGAATTCCGTATTCATTTGATTTATTATATTCCATAACATCAAAATACACTGAACCATTTTTTTCATAAGCAAGTTTTTTGTCTATCATTAACTTAATTAGTTCAATTTGTTCTATAAGATGACCTTGAGCAGTAGGCTCTATACTAGGAGGTATTAAATTGAATTTTTTTAAGGTATCATGAAAGTCATTTGTATATTTTTGAACTACTTCCATTGGAGCTATTTTTTCAATTCTTGCCTTTTCACTTATTCTATCTTCAGTATTATCATCAACCATATGGCCTACATCTGTAATATTTCTAACATATCTTATTTTTAAACCTAAATGAGTAAGATATCTATAGATTATATCAAATGATGTGAAGGTTCGTAGATTTCCAAGATGAACATTGCTATAAACTGTAGGACCACAGACATACATTCCTACATATCCCTTAGTAATAGTTTTGAAGGGTTCTTTTTTCCCAGTTAAAGAATTGTAGATTATTATCCTATTACTTTTGTCAGAAGGCATTTAATAAAATTACATTTTATAGACCATTAAATGAAGTTTCTAGTTGAATATATTTTAGGAATTCATCTTTAGCTGTTTTGTCGTATTTAAATTTTCCACCAAAATCAGATGTAACTGTACTTGAATCTATATCTTTTACTCCTCTTGAATTAACACATAAATGTTTAGCATCAATCACACAAGCAATATCTTTTGTTTCTAAAACTTTCTGAAGTTCACCAACTATTTGCTTGGTTAGCCTTTCTTGTACTTGAGGTCTCTTTGAATAATATTCAACTATTCTATTAATTTTAGATAATCCAATGACAGTGCCATTTGAAATATAGGCTACATGAGCTTTGCCAACAATTGGAAGTAAATGATGTTCACAGGTAGAATATACAGTAATATTTTTTTCAACTAGCATTTCACCATAATTATATTTATTTTCAAATACGGAAGATTTTGGTTTTAAATTTGGATTTAGACCAGAAAAAATTTCATTTACATAAGCCTTAGCCACTCTTGCTGGTGTCCCCATTAAGCTATCATCATTTAAGTCTAATCCAAGAGTATGCATAATTTCTTTTATATTCTTTTTTATAATTGAAATCTTTTCTTCATTAGATTTTTCAAATGCATCTTCTCTAAGAGGTGTAATATCAGAAGTTTGAACATGGTCTTCACCAAGGTCATCATTGTTTGAAATAAATTTTTCTAGTTTCATCAGCTTTTTATTAAAAAATTTTATTCGTACAAATATAATGAAATATCATTCCTGTTTTAATATTTATATTAAATAAAATAAGGAAGCAATCTATACTTAATATTTACGTTATTTAAAAAAATGGAGTAAATTAGCTTCTTTAGTATTTTACCATATATTATGAAAAAAAGTGTGTTCTTTTTATCCACTATTATTTTATTATTAAATCAATTTATTTTTTCTCAGAAATTTGATGAGCAAAAATGGGTTGTAGATTTTCCAGAAAACGTTAATACAGAATTAACTTCTGAAGAAAATAATATGATTGAAGAGGCTTTTGGTATGGATCTTAAGAACAAAATTTTAAGTAATCATAGCCGTTTAATGGACATTAAGGATATTTTGAGGAATAGAGTTGAATTATTTGATGCTAAAGAAAAGAATATTTCTTCAATTATGACTTTGTCTAAAGTACCATTATATGATTTTAGATTATTACCTAAAAGTTTTGACCCAAATAATTTTAATCCTCTTTTATATAATTTTAATTTTTATTCTAAAGAAACTTTGGTATATAGAGTTGAAAACACCAGCTATTTAATATTCATTCAACCTAGAAAATTAAAATGATTAGAATAATAAAATATCTCTTATCAATTTGGTTAATGCTAATACCACTTTCTGTAATTTCTCAAGAGGATATTTTAATTAGTGAAGAAGGCGTAGTTACTACTTGTGATGCGGTATTTATGGATTCAAATATGGCTGGTAATGGAGATAATTACGGTGCAAATGAAAATTATGAAATAACAATTTGTCCAGAGGGTGCAGGTGAATATGTCATTGCAGATTTTACTGAATTTCAAACTCAGTCAGCTGCAGATGTTTTAACAATTTTTGATTCTGATAATAGTAGTGGTACAGGAACTACTTATTCAGGAACGAATGCAGGAGCTTCTCCAGGAACAATTTCAGCAAATAATGCAACAGGATGTCTTACTTTTGTTTGGGAAAGTAATGGAACGGTTAATTTAACTGGATGGGTAGCAGAAATTAGCTGTTATGAACCTTGTCAGGATATAATTGCTACAGTGGAAACAACTCCAGAGGCTTCTTTTAACGGAATTATTGAAGTTGATGTAGATGAGGAGATATTTTTCACTGGAAGTGGTGATTTTTCTAATGGAAATGATTCAGATGCTGTATACGAATGGAATTGGGGTGATGGAGGAGGAGCTATTGGACTAACTCCAGGGAAATCTTATTCAACTCCAGGGCTATATACTGTTACTTTTCAAATTACTGACTACAATGATTGCACCTCTAATATCGTTCAGGTTCAAGTTATGGTAGGTGCTGAAATACCAGGTAATCCTTATGTTAGTGCAGGTGATGATATTACACTAGTTTGTGAGACTACAGCTCAATTAACAGCTCAATTTTTAGATATTGGACAAACTACAACATACGCTGTAAGTCAAATTCCTTCTGTTCCACCATTTCCTTATAGTGGATTGGAAAATTCAGTAAATACAGACATTGATGATGCATGGGATAGTGTAGGAACTTTGCCTTTTGATTTTTGTTTTTTTTCAGATTTAGAAACTCAATTTCAGGTGGGCTCTAATGGATTACTTAGGTTTGATGTTAATGGAGCTGACACTACTAATGGATGGCAGTTTACTACAGCTGATGATATACCTACAAACACTCCTGATGCAATAGGAGAGGGAAACATATTTTCACCTGTTCATGATATTGATCCAGCAGCTTCAAGTGCCGAGGAGATAAGATGGGAAATTATTGGCGAATTTCCAAATAGAGTACTAGCTGTAAGTTTTTACAATGTCGAAATGTATAGTTGTTCAGATCTGCTTGCAACACATATGATCGTTTTATATGAAACAACCAATATTATAGACATATATATTGAAAACAAGCCAATATGTAGTTGGCAAGGAGGGGTTGCAGCAATTGGAATCCAGAATGATGATGGATCTGAAGGTTATTCACCAGAAGGCAGAAACTCTTCTGATTCACCTTGGGAAGCAACAAATGAAGCATGGCGTTTCACTCCAACAGGTGATACTGTTGTAGATTTTTCATGGCTAGATTCAAATGGAAATGTAATCTCACAGGATAGTTCGATAGAGGTTTCAGATCCAGGGACATATACAGCTAGGGTAGTATATACAACTTGTACAGGGCAACCTATAATTGTTGAAGATGATGTGATATTTACTATAGAAGATCCACCTTTTAGTGTTGATTTAGGTGATGATCAGAGTTTTTGTTCTGGAACATCTGATGATGTAGTTTTAGATGTAGATATTGGGTCTTCAACAGCAACTTATCAATGGTTTCTTAATGGAGATGAAATAGTTGGAGAAATTAACCCATCTATATCTATCTCTTCACCGAATTCTGGAGAATATAGTGTAATTGTAAATGATCAAAACTGTGATGTACAGGATTCAGTAATTATATCTTTTGGAGAAGATGATTCTTCATTTAATTTGACACCTACTTGTGATGGAGCTACAGCTACAATAACAGGTTTATTTGGTGGAACATTTGCATTTGCCAATCCACCTAGTGATGGAGCAGTGATTGATTCTAGTACAGGACTTATTAGTGGTGGTGATTATAGTAATACTTATTCTGTTACTTATACAACGTCTGGAGATTGTTGGACATCTACTACTGTTGACATTACAACATTGCAAGCAAGTGATTCTTCATTTGATTTGATACCTACTTGTGATGGAGCAACAGCTACAATAACAGGTTTAATTGGAGGAACATTTGCATTTGCCAACCCACCTAGTGATGGAGCAGTGATTGATCCTGCTACAGGTACAATTACAGGTGGAAATAACAATAACACTTATTCAGTTAGCTATACAACAAGTAGTGAATCAACTTCAGAAAATTTAGTTGACGAATGGTCTCACACGGTTACTTCAGCTGGAGAACAAACTTTTCTAACTAATCCTGGTAATCAATACATATTAGAAATTTCTGGTGCTGTTTCAGTTGCTGGAGGTTCTACTGGGGGGCTTATCGATGCAGCTTATTTATTAGGGACAGGCCAACCAAGGGATCCAACATGCGATGACTCTATTTATACATCCTTATTTTGTGATAATTCAAATTTAAGACCAACTCCAGATATTTTTGATTCAGTAAATAATACGTATAACTATCCATTTACTGCAGATGACACATCAATATATGTAGGGTTTATGGATTTTGGCCCTTTTACAGATAACAGTGGAACTATAACATTTAGATTATATGAGATTTCTGAATTATGCCAAACTACAACAATAATTCAAGTCAATTCATTACAGGCAGATGATTCTTCATTTGATTTGACAGCTACTTGTGATGGAGCTACAGCTACAATAACAGGTTTAACTGGAGGAACTTTTGCATTTGCCAATGCACCTAGTGATGGAGCATTGATTG
>Ga0163179_10003312_pt1 | contig 10972 bp, 15 predicted proteins | sample AtlANTMetagenome_FD_109643 | JGI IMG/M metagenome (GOLD analysis project Ga0163179, IMG submission 109643) | Marine eukaryotic phytoplankton communities from the Atlantic Ocean - Atlantic ANT 2 Metagenome | ecosystem: Environmental > Aquatic > Marine > Oceanic | place: North Atlantic Ocean... | reverse complement strand
TTTTACTTTGTCCTCGAACGCTGCGCCGTACTCCTTCATTATTTGTGTACGACCGTCGTTTGTTAATTGTTCAGCAGCCACACTACCCTGGTTCACCTGGTCTGCCGTTGCCTTTTGATACTCATTGAGCATCGCTTGTGCTTGCCTGTTGTTTAACCCCGCTTTGTGTGCGGTCCCTCTAAACCAATCAAGAAGTCCTTCATCTGCCTTTTGTCCTTCGGGCATCTTTACATCAAGCTTATACTCCGTGGCTTCTGTCGGCTTTCCCATGCGGGTATAGACCTCATTCCACTGCTCGTCGGATGCGTCGTTGCCTGGTACGGGTATTTTATCCGCACCAATCAAGGCTTGCTGGTGAGCATGACTTTTTAATAGAGATCCTAAATTCTTGTGTGTTTCAAAAACTCTATTTCCTTTGACTTCTTCTGGTATTTCATTTTTCCAATCGAATGTCGTTTCAGACGGAGTTGTCGACGTTTCTGTCGGCTCCGCTACCTGGGTTTCTTCATTCATCTTGTGCTATGTCCTCTCTATCGGGTTGCTCTGCCAGCATATTATGTAAAAACAGCAGTACAGATCGCTGACCTTCTCTGAACGCTGCTTCGTTGCTATCGGGTACGTAGGTGCTTGATTTCATGTGAAAACGTAAGTCCATATCGTCCAGGACTATCTTTCCATCTGCGCTATCAAGCAGTGTCCGATAGGCTGCTCGTAAATCATCTATTGTCATTTATTCACCGCAGCGACCATTGGTGCTGCTGCTCCTAGTGCTTCCGCTTGTTGTGCAAGTTGCTGTTGCTGCATCATTTCTTGTTGCTGCGCTGCACGTTCTTCGCGTGTTCGTGCTACCTCATCGTCGCCTTTTATAATCGTTGCGGGTATGCTTAGTGTTTTTATCAGGTGCTTTGCCACACCATCGAAATCCACATAATCAAACACTTGTGGATTAATTTGACCAATCGGTCCCATCAGTTCCAGCATTTGTGTGAGCGATGTTACATCGACTTGTCGCTGCGCTTTTGCCAGTGGCGATACATATTCTATCTCGACATCCGCTGTCCGTATGCTTTCGGGTGCGGGCATAAATTTCTGATCGCGGGCAAGAATAGCATACACCCTGGTAATGAGTGGTTGTAGAAGTTCAGTCTGGATACGAAACATCGATGGACCAAGTAGTCTCATCTTCTCTTCTGTCCTAGAAATCACTTCTGTGGCGGTCATCTGTGGACCTTGCCCCATAATAAGTTGGTCAACATAAAACGCGGATCGTATCGCACCACGTCGCTGTTCTTCCATATTCAGTCCCAGCGGGTTATTCGCGCCGATATTGAGTGGTTCAATTCGATCCCTTGTTCCCGATCTGTAGAAGTTTAGCCCACTGGGTACTGTTTTTATTGGCAGTATAAAGCTATCATCGGGTACTAGCAGTGGCGGGTCGACTTGCTTTTGCGCTGCGCGAATAGTTGTTTCCGACATTTTGTTAAGCATCTTAACGTCGGGCAATGCTGTCATGCTGGGTGATCGTCCATAAATCTCTGTGCTGCTCTTTTGGTAGCGTGGCACAACATAGGGCAGTTCATCAAAACCCCCTTCGGACAATACAACCGTTTCTGTTGGTTCGTAATAGACGGACGCAAATGGCTTGTTTTCTTTTGTTGCCATTGTCACATCGTAGTTATCGCGTGGATAGACTGCGTGTACGAGTTCGACCGCATCGTGTGGATATTCGTTTATTCTGTCTTGTAATTTTTTACTTAATTTATCGACACCAAAGCGATCCCGTAATGCGTGTCCTGGCATATTGAATACACGATATACCGTGTCTACACGTCCTCTTTTGTCTTCTGATATATAACATTCACCTATATGTCGGGTCGAAAAATTCACATCTGTCATGCCGTCTTGCTCGACAAACATCACACTTGTGCCAAACGTAATAAGATCCAGGTACATTTCGTGTACTTGTTCCGAAAAATTACTCCGCTGAAACGTGCGATACATCACATCTTCGACCGACAGCAGCCATTCTCTAGCGGTATCATCACCGTTAAGCATGGCATCACGGTATTCTAACGTAAACCATTTGGTCGACATATTGGTCAACATACCGTGCAACGACGCTGCTAACAGTTCGGCTGCATGAATTGCCGTACCATCAAAAATTTGTGTGTTGCGTTTGTCGCCTTGTGTACGTTTTTTTGTAATATCCGCTTTTCGGGGTACTACAAAATCCGCTATTTCTTGCCAATGACTTTCCCAGGTGGTGCGTTTGTTTTGCAGCTGGGATAAATGATCGTGAAGAATTTCTGCTATTTCATCTGACATCTAGCCACCTAGTGTTGTTTTGTATGCCGTACCCATACTGCCCGTTAGCATTGGTTTTCTTACGGGTGTCTGCCCTGATAGACCCCTTGCCCCTGTTAATGTGGTTCTCGATGCGTTGCCAGTGCCTTTATATCCCCCACCCGTTGCGCCTACCGCTGCTTTTGGATCTACGGCTGCCTTTTCTACTTCTTTCGGCTCGACCTTTGGCTTTGGTGGCTCCACTGGTGTCGGTGCGGGTGGCGGTGTCGGTTGTGGCTGCGCTTGTGGCGATGGTTTACCCATGTAATAACCTCATATCTTCTTTCAATAATCCATAGACCAGGGCATCTTCCGTTCCGAAATATCGCCGTAGTCGTCCTTCTTGCTTAAATCCAACCCCACTAATAAGTTTGCGGGATCGTATATTGCTTTCGTTACACAGTGCGGATACACGCTGCACACCCATTATGGTGAAACAGTAGTCAAACATCTGCTTTATGTAGCGACGCTGAAAAATTTTTGGGTTTTCACTCACGCAATACATATGCACGTCGTGTCCCGTGTACTCCGAAAAGACAAATGCCCCCACAATTTTGCCGTCTTTTGTAAAACCGTAGGCTTGCGCTGCGTCCTCACCCTGGATTTTATCCAGCATTAGTCGATTTTTTAGCCAGGTAACGAACGGTTTGGGATCATTAACTGTCAGTGTTACCACTTAATAACCCTTTTCCCGCTTTTGTTGTTGTGGTTCCCGTGCCTAATCCTTGTGGACCCGTCAATACTGTCTGCTTTGGTCCTACTTTCTTCGGATCACGCAGCTTATTTTGCTCTTGTATCTTTACCGTTTTATTTGGTTTTATTGCTTTTACGGGTGTTGGTGGCGGTGCGGGCGGTATAGGGGGCATCTGTGGTGCGTTTTTGCTCATGCTACATAACTTCCTAATGGATTATATTGGTTATCTGCCATTTCCTGGGGCGGTGTTATATGCTCATCATACTCGCGATGACCGACCGATAAGTAGCGAAACGCATCCGCAAAATGACTTGCCCAGGAATGAACGGGTGTTGCTCTAAATACTCTATTCTTTTCATTATACGCACGATGATAGTGTCTAAGCGCATCCAGCAATTGCTTGCATTGTCCACGATCAAACCAACATCTGCTAAAAAATAACTTTGCTGCGTGTATCCCATCTTCAAGCGGTAGCTTTGGTACAACACGAAAATTCAAACCAAGATCATACGCTATCTCACGCCTACTCTTTCCCGATCCCAGTTCCCTTACCTCAATATCATGCGGGGCATTATGTGTCCCATACAAATATCCTTTTTGATCCAGGACACGGCAATAATGGGGCAGCCCTTCTCCACGACTCTCATAACAATCAATTATGTGGATTGCGCGACCTACCGTTTGTGTAAAGATAATCACATTGCTGTCCCCTACGCCTAAGTCCCACCAGGTATCGACCCTGTAGTTCTCGTCATAGGGTACAGAACTGATCTGCCCCTTCTCCATAATTCCTTCTAATTCTTTCCCGTATATCGCGCCAGCGACATTAGCGGTCCAGCTACATTCAAATTCTTGATTATACTGATCGGTCGACATTGCCGACTTTGCACTCTCCAGTTCTTCTTCGTCCAATATCTCTGTCTGTGATGCCTTATAGGTGCGTACATACCAATACTTATCTGCCTGTGCAGCTTCATAAAGCTCGTAGAACGCTGACATGCCCCGTGGAGTACCAATCACTATGCCATAACCCTTACGGTCACTCAGTGCGGGTCTTATGACTTCTGGGAACATACTCTCTGGCATATCTGCATATTCGTCCATCACACACCCATCAAGAAAAATTCCACGAATACCATGAATATTTTCTGCACCCAGCAGCATAATCCTTGCACCATTTGGTAGATCACACCGCAGTTCCGTTTCGTGAAAGCGCGCGTTCGGGATCGTACCCGCGAACTGCTTCAAATAATCCCAGGCAATCATCTTCGCCTGGCGATACGTGGGTGCTATATAGGCATAGCGTGGATTAACATGCGTATTCAGTATGGCATCACGCAAAAGATGATTAATCGCCATGACCGTCTTGCCGAACCGTCGGTGCATCACCAGCACTGCCCATCTCTGCTTCTTCAAATCTGCGTGTAGCTTCTTTTGCAGCGGTCTTGGGGTATACGGTATCTTGATTTCCATGTATCTTCGCTTCTCTGCGTATCAGGCGCAGCGTGTATGCTCTATGTTGCCGTGCTTTTTCCTGGGTTTTCTCGTAGTTACTGGTCATTCCAAGTGTGTGTGGCAGACACTCTTGTGTTTGGTTATATACGTATAGCAAGGGCGACCTAGTTTGGGGGGGTAAGGGGGTCGCTTTGCGCTGCAAAACACGCAGTTGTAGGTATGTACCCTACCGCCACAGCTAGAAAAAACAATGACTTACAGCGTTTGGTGACAAGTTTGGTGACAAAACCAAGCAATAATTCTAACAAAAGCTTGGGCGGGGTATCGCGTATGCGAGCAGTGACACACAGACTGCATCAGCACTACTCATTCCATGATAACTGTATTGTCCCCGACACGGATGGCGACGCATCACCTGGATTGTTTCGTATACCACCCAGCGGTTGCAACTGTCGCTTCCTCTTGTCGAGTGCATCCACCTTCAGTCGCTTGTACTGCACTGTTGCCATAGCGATCTTTGGATCACTAGGCAGCGGTTCATTGATGATGTCCATGATCTTGTCGTCGATGTCCTCACCTTGTATTGCTCTTGCCTTGCTGTAGGCTTCCCAGGCATCCTGGTCCTTCTGCACATGCCTATAGATTGTCCTCTTGTTAGGAAGATGCGATGACGTATCACAGATCTGTGTCAAGCTCTCGCCATCCATTAGGCGATTGCATATCTCGTCCATGTGCTTCGTTGTGACTGTTGACATTACTTCTTCTTCTTCTTTGGCTTAAAGCCACCCTTTTTCTGCGTCATCATCTTGTACGTCTTTGGATCAATCGTAGACTTCTTGGCACTTCGTGATGTACCAGCCTTTTTCCGTGCATTGATATTCCTATACAATGACATAGCTATGTCCTCTTCTTTGTTTGTTTGGCTTTCTTACGCTTTGCTGCTGTTATGATGTCACCCCTAGTAATCTTTTTCTTATCACCGTACATCGCAGCAAGTTTCTTGTTACGTGTCTTCATTTCCTTGGCTTTCTCTTTTTCTTGTATCCAGGCATGTCTATCCCTTTTTCTTGTTACGATTAGCAAAGTTCCTGGCAGCTTCGACACTACCGAAACCCCAGGCTTTCAACGCAAGTGCTTTGCGTGTCGGTGTCCCATCTGGATTTTTCATTTTACCCTTCATGCCAGAAAATCTAGCAGCGAAAGAAATCCTTCGGGGTGAGGTTCCCGATTTCAACGGACGACGGAGCTTTGATCCTTCGGTACGCTTGAAATGATCGCGTCCTTTTTGGTTCAAACCACCTTTTTTGTTTTGATAAATTTTTTTGACCATGATGAAAAAGGGTGCGAACCCCCACGCCAATCTGCGAGGATATAACAAAGGGGTCCGCATATTTAGGAGGAAGGATAGTAATGAAAAATAAGCCAGACACTTCTGACCGATTATACAAAATATACCGTCCTTCTCATGTCATTCATACCACAATTTGTAGTGAACACTAACTTTTCCTATCGGTAAACGTCACAGCTTGTAATACAGACGCACCAGGGCATCCGTATACTTACGTCGTACGGTGCGATGATCGACACGCATTTTACGTGCTAATGCAGACCATCGTGGACCCCGTTCGTTAAACGCTGCGCTATGCGCTACTGCCCAGATCAGTCTTTTGTCGTCCGCATCCATGTTCGTATCGTTAAGTAAATCCATAGCCATTTCGAAGCGTGTAACTTGCTCTGGCGTTGCTTTTGGTAACGACGGTGTGAAATCATGCCAGCCATAACTTTCCCATGTTTTTACATACTCGACCCAGCTTGACATCTTTTGTTTGCGAATAGCGGGTGGCAGTTTACGTTCGGTTTCTGCTGCTTCGAGAAACAGTGCATCGAGTGCTGCCATATCACGCAGTCGAGGATCGCTTTTGTCCCTGACACTCATGCTTAGTCACGCTTAACTAGACACGATTTGCGTGTAGAGTTTTTAGATACGTGTTTTAAGTGCAAAACTTTGCGCGCATAGCTATGACTTATGCGCCTTCGGCGATTGTAACGACCCCCCAAAATTTCTGTCAAGAGTAAATCTTTAGGTCGTGGTCTTATTGGGTCATACCAGGTCATACTTGGTCATATACCTAGTATTTTTTTTATCCAGCGTCGCCAAGCTGGTACAGTTTCGTCCTCATGCCAGAACTTTTGCTGGAACAAAACGTCTTCTGTTTTTTCCTCAATTGGCTGCTTGACCGCTTTCTTTTTGGGTGCTGGTTTGGCTGCTTTCGTTTGGTCTTTTCTTGGTCTTCCTCTTGGCATCGATTTCCCCTTGTAGTTGTTGTTCCACTTGCAGCATGATCCGTGCGTGTCCCTTTATCGTCAGTTCGATGTCAGCGTCGACACCATCCAAAAACGCTCTGACTTCAGTAATTGATCGGCACACACCATACTCATACCCCAAGGCGATAAGCTGCTCACCGACGATGCGCTGCTGCTCTGTGGGGTAATTCTTCGGCTGCTTCAACTCAATGAACAATGGCATGGTCTTCGGCAGCATAATCATAAGATCGGGAAAGCCTGGTAATACACCCATTAGCTTTTGCTTGTGGCGGTAATTAACGTGGTGTCGTCCTTCATTGGGACTGTGATGGATCATATACGGTTGTGGCAATACCAGGTCCAGCCACTTGACGACTTGCTTTTGCAAATCATCTTCGGATGTGTACACACGTATCATACACCACGATCTATGTAAAAGTCGTTCGGCTGCACTTGCCCCTTTGTCAACTCTATGATCCTGGACATGTAATTCTTTGATCCACGATTTGACGGAATAAGACGATCTTTGTGTCCTTTTGGTAAACACCAGCGTCTAGCCATTTGTGCGTGTCCCGCATCCAAAAGGTTTGCCAGCTGTCCATAAGACCAGCCTTTTTGTTTTCTATAGTCGTCTAACGTCAATTTTATGCCCTGTTTATAAACTTATTACAAAAAGTAATAAATTATATCTTGACGTTTAATGACAAGTCAATCTAGTCTTAGTAAAAAACCCTATCGGAAACCGACAAATGAATACTATAATGCAAACAAATTTACCGTTATTACTAAGGGACGATCATATGTCGGGTCATTTGTTGAAGAAAGCTATCGAACGTAGAGGTGTTAAAAAGAAACATGTTGCGGATCGAAAAGGCATAACAGCGTCAACACTGGCACGACAACTGAGTGGCAAGCATAGCTTATCGCTGAGAGACATACGCGAATACTCAGAAATTCTTGACTGTCCATATGAAGAACTGCTGCTCGATATAGCACCCGTTCGCATCCTGGGACATGTTAGTGATATTTCCCGCGTAAACTTACTTGATGCGTCGCAAAAAATAAAGCAGCTGTTGCCCCCGTATAGTATTCCCCCTAATTATGTTGGCTTAGAAAACTATCATCAAAATCAATTAAATTTGTATCTATTCGATCAACGGCACATGCACATGCAAAGCATTGATCCAAGTTGCTATAAAGCATTGTGCGTTATGAAATGCACACAAAACGGTTTTGCAAAAGCAATGGAACAATCAACAAGCGTATCCTGGACCCATAATACTTTTTTGGGGTATTTGTATCCAGAGCCAGACAATACATACACTATGTCCAGCCTTGCGTTTCCTGGTTCACAGTACCAGGGCTTAGAACTAGCATGGGCAGCACCTATACTTGCCTATCATTACAACCCCTTTGCGTTAGGGTGGCAAAATGTTGAGTGACATGGAACATAGAATAACAACGCTGGTGTCGAAGATACAATTGTCTGGCATAAGTCCGCATAAGGTGCCAGAAACAAATGCACATCACCACATACATAACTGGCATAGTGAAACAATCAATCGTATGCGCTATGCGCGTTTGTGTATTACGTTTAGTTATGAAAAACCAGACGGATTTACAATTAAAGATCTGGTTTATGATCTTCGAATAAGTGATGTTGCCGTGCGTGAAATGGTTGCGTATTCCCTTAAACAAGAGTGGTTAAAAAAGAATTTAGAAACCAATAGGCATAAAGTGACAGCATATGCGCTTGAACAAAATTTTAAATATACAAAATGGCACATGTACAAAGCACAGAAACTTATATCAGAATTAAACTCGCTACTTACTGCATATAGCCAAGAAGCGTATGATGAAAAACCTTATTTTGATCCAACAAGGTTTAAAGAAAATTCTAAGTAGCTTCAATTTATTTTTAAGTCACTTTAGCAATATTAAGTAAAAGTTATATCATAGCCCCCATATATTGATGTTTTGCGTCAATACTATTTAAGTGACTTATGTTATCACTTAAAATACACTAGATGTATCACGACAATAAACCTTGTCATAAAACGTCAAATTATTATTCTAGTAGAAAACACTGGAAGGACTAATGATAGAAACAGATGTAAGCTGGGCATCGCGCCATGACTATTTTCACCACAGTAATTACCGTGTCCGCAGCAAGACACAGATCTTCTTTGAGAAGTGTTACGCACGACCGCTGGTAAACGATGCCTGGACGGTCATTAAATCGAATGACGCGACACCCGATCAGAAAGCGGATTGCTGGCGCATGATAAAAATATTAGACCGTAATCAGAACGGTGATGACAATGCAGCCATGATGTCGGGACGTGTGGTCCAGGCAATATGCGACATGGTGCTGCTCGATGGAATGGATATATCACAAGCTACGGCTGCGGGTATGGAAACAGCTATGGCATACGAACCGAACACTTGGCTCAAGCATGACGCAGCTAACAAAGACGTACAAGTAGATCACATACCGCACATTGCGAAGAACGCTATCATCGGACTGAAAGAAGCCATGCACAAAGTTAATAGATATATTGGGGAACAAGAACTATTTGGAGTGATACCAGGAAACAAACTGCCCTACTCCACATTGCCTGACTATGATGTACGCGGTGATCTAAAAGTAAAAACATATACGATAGCACCCCATACAAAAACTGGCACAAAAAGAGCGTCGTTACCTACCAAACTGCGGGGAAATCCGTGGCTAGAGAATAACTTGTCCCAGGTCGCGGGATTTTGGGCATTGAACAACCACAAACCCCCGTTCTTACTGTATGCCAGCAAAGATGATTATCGGCTGCTGACATCTGAAAATTGTGACTGTTTGCACGAAGATAACCTTCGCTTGTATGTCAGCGATACTGTGGCAAAGAACATGGCAATCGAATTGAAGCTGCAAAAGTCAAACAACCTACGAGAATTATTGGCAGACGAAATGCCAGATTTCCACGACTGGTTTAGAAAGCCACCCGAATATATCAAACATGCCGAAGAAATATGGAGGTCATATCATGGATGATGTCATCAAAGAATTGATGAAAGATTTAAAATTAAATTACGAAGACAACACCTGGGTCGTGCATGGTAAAGCACGAGTGGTCTTGCACAAGGCACTTGAAAAGATAGCTGCACATAAAGGTATAAAGTTTGATGCACCCGCAATGATTGCCAACGATCCCGAAAAGAAAATTGCAGCAATGTGTGTGACGGGACACCTGGGCGATCGTGCGGAATGGGCAATTGGTGAAGCATCACCAAACAACAATAAAAATGCCTACCCCTACGCTATGGCAGAAAAACGTGCCAAGGATCGTGTGATACTCAAGCTGCTGAATATGGCTGGTGATTACTATTCCGATGCAGAAGCAGAAGATTTCAAACGGGAAAACGCAGCGCAAGAGCAGACGCAAGAACCACCAAAAGAAAAACCGAAGCCAGCACCCGCAGCAGAACCCGAACCCGAACCAAGAGTTTCAGACGACATACGCAACTGGGCAAACCAGGTCAACGACAGTGTTGAAAACAAAAATAATATGAAAGAACCAGATAGAAAATACGGTGCGGAAGCTATGTTCGTGGACCAGTGGAACCGTTTGATGAATGAGTTGGATGACTGCAAGCAGCACTCACATCTAAATGCCTGGAAACAAAGCAACGCACAATGGTTAGGTAAATTTAAAACGGACAAGCCACAAGATTATAAAGAACTTGTAGGCTGGTACGAGGTCAAGAAAGGGCAGATCGAAACGGGCAAACTATCATCAATTAGAGAGGAGATACCAATATGAGTAACAAACCACACTTATCCGTCAGCAAGTTTGCAATAGGCGAAAAAGAGTACCGCTTGTCTGGCTGGTTTAGTCCCAATGGACTATGGAACGAGGAAAAAAGTAGGTTCGATGCTATATCACCAGCACAAGAAGCGACGATCCGCGAAGCTGTGAATATACTGGCAAAGAACCAGATAAATTTACGCTGCACTATCCAGGAACGACAAGGCGATGACGTGCGTAACTTTCCAAACGTCGCAAAATTCACACTGTATCCAAACGAAATTGAAGCAGCTACGAGTATTGACGATGACTTCAGCTAATCTAGTACACGAAGTATACCTCGACAAGCTGGTGTACGACACCAGGGACGCTGCCA
>Ga0163179_10003311_pt1 | contig 10973 bp, 7 predicted proteins | sample AtlANTMetagenome_FD_109643 | JGI IMG/M metagenome (GOLD analysis project Ga0163179, IMG submission 109643) | Marine eukaryotic phytoplankton communities from the Atlantic Ocean - Atlantic ANT 2 Metagenome | ecosystem: Environmental > Aquatic > Marine > Oceanic | place: North Atlantic Ocean... | reverse complement strand
ATATACAGCAACCATCCGCGCACACCGTCGTTTCGCTCGGCGATCTCGTAGAGGCACTCTACGATGAATACCTCACCGTTTACGGCGATCCCGAGCTCGCCGAAGTAGCGGCTGCCGCTACAGTCAACGAGCTTCTGATCACCGAGTTGACGCCGGGAACCGTAGAAGCCGCTTAAACAAGGCGTTCGCTACAAAGCCAACGCAAGCGGCACTTTCTGTCACCCGAGCCCGATAGGTTTCTAACGAACCGTCGGAGACCCGGTGACCGGACTAGACCACCTCATCATCCTGCTCTACATCTGTGCCGTGACGTTCGCTGGCTGGTGGGCTGGAAAACGCGGTGCGGCGCGAACAGACGCAGGCTCGGATCACGAGCGCTTCTTTCTCGCGGGTCGCAATTTATCCGGGTGGGCCGCAGGCACATCCATGGTGGCGACGACACTCGCCGCGGATACGCCGCTCGTCGTCGCCGGCTTAACGCTGACCAAAGGCGTTGCTGGCAACTGGTTTTGGTGGGCGATGGCAATCTCCCATGTGCTCACCGGCGTCGTCCTCGCTCGGTACTGGCGCAGGACCGGCGCCCTTACAGACGCCGCCTTCTGTGAGTTTAGATATTCGGGCAACGGAGCCGCCTTTCTGCGTGGACTAAAGGCGTTTTACTTCGCCGTGCCGATCAATTGCATCGTACTGGGTTGGGTCATTCTCGCGATGCAGAAAGTAGGGAGCGTCGTCCTTCCCGAAATCCCTGAGACCACGCTCACTGTCGGCTTGCTTGTCTTGGTGCTGTTCTACAGCCTCCGATCAGGGTTCCACGGCGTTGTTGCGACCGACCTCCTTCAGTTTCCTATCGCACTGGGGGGAGCGATTCTCCTCGCTTGGATGTCTATCGATGCCGCAGGTGGCTTGGGCGCCGTCATAGAAACAACCAAACTAGAACGAGGCGCCTCTTCGATCGCGATGTTTCCAGCGGGAAGCCCAGCCCTCCCTTGGGAGAGCCTTATTGCCTTCTTAGGGGTGCAGTGGTGGGCACAGAAAAATGCCGACGGCGGGGGGATTCTCGTCCAACGCTTACTCGCTACACGCTCCGAAAAAGACGCCGCTATCGGAGGGCTCTGGTTTTGCGTCGCCCACTACGTACTGCGGCCTTGGCCTTGGATTCTGACCGGCCTCGCCGCAGCAATATTGGTCCCAGGCGCGGTCGAAGCCGATCCGGAAGCGGCCTATGCGGCATTGATCATCGAGGTCCTACCGGTCGGACTGCGCGGTCTGCTAGTCGCCGCATTTCTCGCCGCGTTTATGTCTACCGTGGACACGCACCTTAATTGGGGCGCTTCTTACCTATCCCACGACTTAGCAGAGCGTTTTGGCGGCGTATCCCCCGCAAAGCAAAAGCTCGTCGCGCGGATCAGCGTCGTGGTCTTGGCCTGTCTCGCGGTACTGACTGCATCATTTATGGAGAGTATCGAAGGCGCTTGGGAATTTCTGATCGCATTCGGTGCTGGGTCCGGCGCGACTATGTTGCTGCGTTGGGTCTGGTGGCGCGTGTCTGCCTGGACTGAGACGAGCGCCATTATCGCCTCTACGGTGCTGTCCATCGGGGTCTACGCGCTGGCGCCCGACTGGGCTTATCTCTCCAAACTCGCAGTAATCGTCCTCGGTTCAGCGGCTATTTGGCTAACGGTCACCTGGAAGTTCCCAGCAGACCCCGCTCACGCCGCGAAGTTTTATGAAAAAGTGCTTCCCCCAGGCCCTGGTTGGGCGCAGTTCCGAACCCCCAAATCGCCTACGCGTTCACTCGGCGCCGAAATGCGCGTGTGGGCCATTGGAAGTGCCTCCATTTACAGCCTGCTTTTTGGCGCAGGAGGGCTATTTCTTGGCTCTCCAATGACCGGGTTAGCCCTGACCTTTTTTGGAGCGGTCGGCATCTGGCACTTGTCGCGTCGGCTGGCGTGATACATTGAAATTCCTTCCTACACCATCCCTCCTGTTCTGCGCCCCCCACCCATAAAATGCCTCAATCAGAGCCTCTTTCTCCCAGCTCCGCCCGATCCACAGCGTCTCCAGTTTGGTACGCCGTTAGCGTACGCGTCGCATGGGAACTGCACCGTCAGAAGATTCGCGTGACGCGAGACACACTGGACGCCGCGAGAGACCACGTATTTCTGTCTCTTCCTGCAGACGCGCCGGCGACACTGGCCGAGCGTTTGGCCTCACCATTGACCCAAGACTTCGTCGCCCGCATCGCCCGCCACCGGTATCAAGAAGTCACTCCGCACGAACGGCTACCTGACCGACAATTGGCCTCCCTACGAAGAACCGTGGAAAAGGCCTGTGACCCAGCGGGGCTATACGTCCTTCGCCTGCATTACGGGGAGCGCTGGCCGCTGTCGACACTCGGCCCACATATCAATATCCCCGTCCCCGAACTGAACGCAGTCCGCGAAGGTCTACGTGCGCTGACGCGTCTGCTTCTCGAAGAGTCGAGTTTAGACGAAGGCTTGGGCACGGTAGACGCACTTGATTCCGCGCTCTCGGATATCGCACTGGCCCCCTACGGCGTATGTCCCGAGCCGCAAACACTGCTCGATCCAGAAGGACGAGACCACGCGGAAGGCTGCCCTCGATGTGGACGAGCCGTTCGACTCCTACAAGCCGGAGTGCTGGTCCAACAAGACCTGATTCAACCGGGCCCAGCCCCCCAACAAACACCAACCACCGCGCTTGCGCTGCAAATCCATCCGGACTCGGAATCACGCAACGCGCTGCTCCATCAATTCCCCGGAAACGCAACGCCCGCGGGTGAAGACTTCATCCTGCTAGACGTCACCAACACCGCAAACTGGCAAGAAAAACTCACGCAACGCATTCGGGTCGGACAACCCCAAGGGAACCACATCCGCGGCGCCGTACAAACCGGACAGGGTCGATGGATAGCGCGTGGGCTGCTGGGCCCTGTGGCAACCGACGTGCTCGACAAAACACGCGCGCAGCCTTGGGGACAAATCGAAGGGCTAGAAAACCTCCCCGACACGCTGCCTCCACCACCGAGCGTCACGCGGTGGTGGTCACTGGCAATATTGACCAGCACAATCGCTATCCTTGCAGGATTAGCGCTATTACGGCCGACCAATGCTCAAGCCACCTACCCGATGACTGGCAGCCAGAATTACAGCGGCGGCGCCATTTCTGTCACCTTTGACGTCAATGATCGCGCGCATTTAGGCGTGTGGGCAATTGACACCGCCGGCAGAGTGGACGTGGTGCTCGACTCCGAAGAACCAGCCGCAAAGTCGGAATTGGCCACGCGCAGGGGCGATTTCGAGATCGTGACAGTCCATCCACGACTGCTTATCGCGTCGTCAGATACGCCTATGCCGGAGCTCCCCGAAATCTTGCAAGGGCTATCTGGGGTAGAAAAGACTTCGTATACTGGAGAGCTCGTTGAACGAGTGACTTCCCTGTATCCAGGTGCCGAAGTACGCTACTTCGACATTTCCCAGCCCAAACACACACCTTTTTAAAGCCCACGAGATGGAGCGACGATGACGATCACCCCCCTCGACATCATCCAAAAGCAATTTGCTACCAATCGCCGCGGCTACGAACCGGAAGAGGTTCAGGCCTTTCTTGGTGAAGTCCGAGAAACCCTCGAAGCCGTCTTGATGGAAAATCGGCGCCTGCGCGATGAACTAAGCGATCGCGACACGGCGATCGCGAACTATCGACAGACCGAAGACTCAATCAAAGAGACACTCCACGTCGCGCGCGAGGTTGCCAACCAAATGCAGAAAAACGCGCGCCAAGAGGCAGACATCATCTTGGGTGACGCACGACTCGAAGGTGAGCGCATCTTATCGGTGTCACAGGATGAATATCGCGCTTTACTTGAGCAAATCCAGCGCCTCAAGGGGACACGCTTACAGTCGGTCGCAAGAATGCGCGCGATGTTAGGCGCCCAGCTTCAATTGCTCGAAGACATCGAAGGTGACGCCCAGCGCGACGACGAATTGCTCGCCAACGAAACCGCTGAGGCCAAATAGGCAGCTCTACCCCGTAAAAGGGTGGCCAACTACGCTGGGCTCATTGCTTACGTCTTCGCGCCCAAGCAGATCCCGCGAAGGTCAATGCGACGCCAGGGAAGAACAATACCGACACCAGCCAGAGCAGCGCGGTCTGGGCTTGATTCATGACGAGCTTTCCGCCTTCGTAGTCGCGCTCCGGCACAGCGACGCTGCGCTCTTCGCCGACCAACCAAGCGACACTCTCAAGCCAGAGTTTCAGGTTGCTACCTTGAAGCAGTAGTTGGTTCGACGCAAACGTGGCATCGCCGACAACCAACACCTTCCCACCCGGCGTGCCGCCTGCCTCGGTAATAGGCTCAGCCGCTTCGGCAGCCTCTTCGAGCGTTGGAAGCGCAACATCTTCTCCCGCGGCAGGTGTGAGCGGCGTGTTGCCAATAGCGAGCGCTGAAGGGTCATCGACCTCCACAGCGACCATGATGGGCACACTCCCAATGATGTCCAGTTCGTCGGGCGTAGCGGCTTCACCTCCCAACGTCTTTTCAGCCCATGCACCGGGTGAGCTTCGCGCGAGCACCTGTGCGCGCAACCCGTCCACAGGCTCGGCTGACACGTCCACAGAGCGCACCGCCTGAAACAAAAGCTGGCCCTTGATGTCGTCCGTAACGGGGTGCAAATCAAGCGCGTCAGGGGTGATGAGCACAAACGACGGGTCTAGCCCCATCAATCTGGCTTCAGGGTTGTCTTCCAAAAGAATATCGTTTCCAACCGTCACGCCGTAACGCGCAAGATCTCCAGCGGTGTTGTCGGCCATCAGCGCCTGCAACAACCACAGAACAGCGCCCCCATCGCGAACGAACTTCGCGATGGCCTCCCACTCCAAGGGGAGCAGTTCGACCTGTGGGCGACCAACGACCAAAGCGTCACAATCACCAGGCACACCGCCATCCGATATCAACGAAACCAACTCAATCTCGTACCCCTGGCCCGTCAGCTTGTCCGTCGCTACGGCTAAGCCAGTTGGCTCATAGGCGTCTTCTGGAGACGCTTCACCGTGGTCCTTGCTGAAACAAACCAAATGCGAGGCCCCTGACGTCAGGCGAAGCACCGCGTTGGTCAGGGCACTTTCATCAAGCTCCGTTTCCAACCTCTGTCGCGCGCCCTCAGACTCCAAGATGACGGTGCCATAAGCATTCGTGATGTCGTACTCACGAGCGCGATACGGCTCGGCCATCGGGTCATAAAAAGAGACCGCGATCTGGCTGGACGCAGCGGTATAACCGGCGACCAATTCCTCAAAAGCAGCACGCTCCGCACTTTGATCTGGAAAGAACGCCAGAAGTTCTACAGGCTGCGTGAGCGCGGCCATCGCGGCTATGGTCTCGTCAGAGAGCGTGTAGCGTTTCGTCTCTGTGACATCCCAGCGCACGTCGTAACGCGCGGTCAACACGTTCAGGGCTACCGCGATACCGAGCGCAACGAAAGTCAACGCAAAGGCACCGCTGCTATAGCGAAATCCACGGGTCTGCAGCGTGGCCTTGACCTCTTCACGTCGCTTTACAAGCCCAGCGACGACCATCGCGACGGACACCAGCCCCAAAGCTAACCAAGGTCCTGCAGCGCTCTGATACGCGAGCCACCGCAGCGCGAAGATCACCGTGCCCAGTCCACCTACCCAAATCATGCCTCGCGCGGAAACAGACATGTCTACCTCCACCGGAACGCTTCAACCCGTTGCCAGGTCGCGAATAGAAAGAAACCGATAAAGCTCAAGTAATACACGAGGTCTTCGAGCCGAATGATCCCTTTGGTCATCTGATCAAAATGATTGAGTAACGAGAGGTGTGCGAGCACCGCGGCCCACCAAGCACCACCAGAAGACGGCTCTGCCCAACTCGCCACCCAAATCACCAACAACGCCGCGAAGCTCGCGATCATCGCGAGCACCTGACTCTCCGTGCACGCTGACGCGAGCGTACCCAAAGCCATAAAGCTTCCGGTGAGCAAAATGGTGGCCATGTAGCCCGACAAAACGACCGAAAGGTCGGGTGAGCCATAGATGAACAAGACCAACGGATAATGCGCAGTGCAAAGCAGCACGAGAAGCACAAAGCCCATCCCGCCCAAGTATTTGCCCAGCACGATATCCGACGTACGCACCGGCGCTGTGAGCAGGAGCTCCAAAGACTGCGTCTTCCGGTCTTCAGCGAACAAACGCATCGAAAGCGCTGGACACAAAAACAATAAAATCAACGCTGTGTTCGAGAAAAACGGTGCGACCAAGTACTCATTCAAATCAAACGGTTGGTCGACATATGGGTTCATGCCCATCGACGCGGTTTCTTCGACGTAAAAACCGACCATGGCCGCAAAGAAGAAGCCTGTGACCATTAAAAAGGCCGCCAAGACGCCCCAACCCATCGGCGAAGAGACTGTGGCCCGAAACTCCCGGGCTGCGATGTACCACGCGTTTCGCATTACGCCTCCCCCACTGTCCGACCAGACGTCACCTTGAGGTAGATAGATTCAAGCCGTTCTCTGCCAGCGAGCTCCAAGAGCCCATAGGGCGCCGCAACCGTCGCGATCGCGCCGCGAACGTCTCGACAGACCTCAACTTTGAGTCGGTTTTCGCCCGCCGTTCGGACATCGCTCACACCATCGAGGGCCTTCAATCCCTCAATAAGTGTCGTCTCGAGGCGCTCGACATGCACGTTCACTGTTCCAGAAGCCAGGTCGGCCTTATCCAGCGGCAAATCGGCGACGATTTGGCCTGCGTTGATAATGATCGCCCGCTGACAAATCGCCTCGACCTGTGCCAGCGAATGCGTCGAAAGGATGATCGTCCGCTGCCCCTCCGCCAAGCTCTGAATCAAGCCCCTAATCTCCGCCTGTTGGGCAGGGTCTAGCCCACTCATCGGTTCATCAAGAATCAACACCTCCGGGTCATGCACTAGCGCTTGTCCGAGACCAACGCGCTGGCGGTAGCCCTTGGACAAATGGCCGATCAGGCGTTCTGAAACAGACTGAACCCCCACCTGCCCCATCACCCGTTCCACAGCCTCACCCGGCTGACGCACACCCTTTACCCGAGCAGCAAACGCCAAATAATCGCGCGTCGTCATCTCGCCATAAAGCGGCGGGACTTCAGGTAAATACCCCAGGCGAAGTTTGGCCTCTTCTGGAGCTTCAAAGACATCGAATCCCGCAACACGTGCCACACCAGCCGTAGCCCCCAGACTGCCGGCCAAGATGCGCATGGTTGTAGACTTCCCCGCGCCGTTCGGCCCCAAAAACCCAACAACTTCACCCGGCTGCACTTGAAAAGAGAGCCCGGACACCGCTTGGATTAATCCGTAGCGTTTCTCAAGTTTTTCGACTTCAATCACGCCAGACAAAAGACTTCCCCTCGCTTGTTTCGACCCGACGAGGTAACCGTTCGTCTCGCGCCGTCAACCGACCTAAACCACGGAGAAATGTCATCCTTCGTCCCTGGCTCATTCTTCTGCTGTCAGTCACGGCGTGTTCAACGTCCTGGGAGGTCCTCACGCCTCCAGCTTTTAGCGTGGACACCGCCGCAATTGACACCGGCTCTCCGCTAACAGATAACGATGGCGATGGTTTTAGCGTGGCGGACGGAGATTGCGACGACAACGATGACAATGCGTATCCAGGGAATAGCGAAGTCTGTGATGGCGTCGACAACGACTGCAACGACTTGATCGACGACGACGCCTCTGATGCATCCACCTGGTACACCGACCAGGACGGTGACAGCTACGGTTTAGAAGGGACTGCAGAGCAAGCCTGTGACGCACCCGAGAACAGCGCGACCAGAACGGGAGACTGCGACGACAACAACGCCTCGGTCAACCCAGGCACCAGCGAGACATGGTACGACGGCGTCGATAACAACTGTGACGGGAACGACAGCGACCAAGATTTAGACGGCTTTGACGCTGAAGAGGTTGGCGGTGATGACTGCGATGATACCGACGACACCGTAAATCCAGATGCGGAAGACGGCGCCGGCGAGACTGCCGAGGACTACCCCGAACGTTCGGCCGAAGGCGCGCCGCTCGTAGACGATGACTGCGATGGGTACGTCGACGAAGACGCAGTCAGTACGGGCGACCTAATAGTCACCGAAATCAACAACTATGCGAGCGCAGGCGGCTCAAATGCAGACAGCCGGAACAGCAATGCCAACTGGTTCGAAGTCTACAACGCCTCGCCGATAACCTTGATGTTGTCGAATTGGACCTTTGCAGCCTGCGACTACGCCGCACCTGCCGGGGTGGGCTTCGACTCCGGTGAACCCGACTGGTCGTACTGTGACGATGTAGAGTGGTTCGCAGTTTCTCCCGATGCCGGACTTATTCTACTCCCCACAGGCTACGCGGTGATCTGCAGGGATGACTCAGTCTTCGATGATCCTTCGGACTGCGACTACACCTACGGCGGTTCTGGAGGCGCAGGCAAAAACCCAGCAGACATCCCCTACCGGAACGCATCCGCAGAATTCAGACCTGCCAATGGCATGCTCGGGACCGCGCTTTCCGAATCGAAGCCGAGTTTGAACCAATTGAATGACGACGTCGGATGGTACTACCACTCCTCTTCAGAGCGCTGGCCGTACGAACGCAACATGTCGATGTGCTTGTCCAACACTGCGCTCTCGACAACTGAAAACGACACAATGGAGAACTGGGGCAACCCAAGCTCAGATGACGTCTGGGCTACAGCCCCAACGGACAACTATGGAACACCCGGAAGCGCCAATCTGCACTGCGAATAAAACCGCGCACCTCGCGCGCGCAACGCGTGCGCTTGCGAGGTGGCTGTGAGGAGTCTAAACTCCCATGACCTCGGCGCTGAGGAGCGGATATGCGTTTAGCAGCCTTTTTGGCGGCTTCCCTTGTTATTGGCGGCTGTGACTCCGAATGGCAATCTTTAGACGCCGACGGAGACGGCCAAACGGTCTTGGACGGAGACTGCTGGGACAATCCAGAAGGTCCTGCCGGGACAACGCTCACAGGCGCTGACATCTACCTTGGCGCGCAGGAGAGCTGGTACGACGGTGTCGACCAAGACTGTGCCGGCGACGACGACTTTGACGCAGATGGCGATGGCTATGTCCCATCCGAATACGACGGCAGTACGACAGCGCTTGTAGACGGGACCGGCGAGCTGCCGCCTGGCGACTGTTGGGACGACCCACTCGCCGAATCCACAGACCACGAAGTATCCACAGGCCAAGACGCAGAGGGCACCGCCTTAAGTTGGGTGGCGCTAAGCGCCTTCGACGTCCACCCCGCTGCGACCGACACCTGGTACGACGGCGCCGATCAAGACTGTGGTGGCGACGACGACTTTGACGCGGACCTCGATGGGTACCAAACAGACTTTTACCCCAACACGGACGGCAGCTTCGGTGACGACTGCGACGACGACGCGGACGCAATCAACCCCGCCGCGGCAGAGGTCTGGTACGACGGCGTCGACGATAACTGCGACGAAAACGACTGTGACGCAGATGGTGATGGCTACGATGTAGACGGACAGGACCTTGGCGTCTGCGAGACCGAAGAGTGTAACGACGGCGACGCTGGAATCTACCCGGACCCCTCGATTCCAGAGGTCTGGTACAACGGTGTCGATGAAAACTGTGATGGGAACGACGGCGATCAAGACGGCGACGGATACTGGTACGCTGAGTACGACGTGCTTGTGGAAGCTGCCGGGGGAGAACCGCTTGAGATCCCCGCCGGGTACGAAGGCGACTGCTGGGACGACCCAGCGGACACCCCATCGGACTACACCGTCGTCAGCGGATCAGATGCCCAAGGCAACACGCTGTCGTGGACACAACCCACCAGCGACGAAGTGTACCCGGACGCTGAAGACACTTGGTATGACGGCGTCGACTCTGACTGCAGCGATGGAAGCGACTTCGACGCAGACAGCGATGGCTTTGATACCGACGTCTACCCCGACGCTACCGGCACATTCGGAACAGATTGCAATGACGGCGAAGAGGACATCAACCCAAGCACGATTGAGAGCTGGTACGACGGTGTAGACGACGACTGCGACGGTAACGACGGAGATCGTGACGGCGATGGATATTACATCGACAGCTACGAACACACCGTACCCGATGGCTACCTACAGTCCGACTGTGACGACACCGACGACGACATCTATCCCGATCAGGTGGAGACCTGGTACGACGGCGTCGACGACGACTGTGACGGAAACGACGGAGACGCGGATGGGGACGGCTACTACATCAGCACATACTTCTACACGGTGCCAGACGAATTCCAAGATTCCGACTGCGACGATGAAAACGCGAACATTTACCCAGACCAAACCGAGACCTGGTACGACGGCGTAGACGATAACTGCGACGGCAACGACGGAGACGCCGACGAAGACGGCTACTACATCGTCGATTACGGGTTCACGATCCCGTTTGGGTACAACCAAAACGACTGCGACGACACCGACGACGACATCTACCCCGACCAGACGGAGACCTGGTACGACGGCGTAGACGACGATTGCGATGAAAACGACGGAGACGCAGACGGCGATGGATACTACGTCACCGGCTACGCGTACACCGTCCCGGCCGCGTTCGAATCCGACGACTGCGACGATGACGACGCGCAGATCTACCCCACACAAACCGAGACCTGGTACGACGGCGTAGACGACGACTGCGACACTAACGACGGCGACGCCGACGGAGACGGCTACTACATCGCAAGCTACGCTTACGCCGTCCCAGCCACCTTCGATTCAGACGACTGTGACGATGGTAACGATCAAATCTATCCAGACCAAATCGAGACCTGGTACGACGGCGTAGACGATAACTGCGACGGCAACGACGGAGACGCCGACGAAGACGGCTACTACATCGTCGATTACGGGTTCACGATCCCGTTT